>OGHV01001519.1_pt1 | contig 12892 bp, 8 predicted proteins | sample 1571551 | NCBI WGS metagenome assembly OGHV01 (sample SAMEA2581960, study PRJEB24529) | metagenome | biome: Human gut stool | place: China | collected 2011 | reverse complement strand
TATTATTTAAATATAATTATTTTATAAAATTTAGAGGAAGTGTATAATTTCTATACATTTCCTCTTTTTTTTTTTGTCATTTTGCTTTACAATGATATAGTAAATGTCAAAAAGATGCGAAGGAATGGAGTATAATATGATTTCAAATCAGATTTTACAGACAACCGTTGATGGGTTAAAAGAAATATCACGAGTTGATTTATGTGTTATTGATGCAGAGGGCAAGGTTGTAGCTAAGACATTTGATAATGTTGCTGAATGTACAGCAGATGCACTTGTATTTATAGATTCACCAGCAGATAGTCAGGTGGTTAATGGATATCAGTTCTTTAAGGTTGTTGAAGATGGCAATCTTGAGTATATAATATTGGCTAAGGGAACAACTGATGATGTATTTATGTTAGGAAAGCTTGCAGCATTTCAGATACAGAATCTTTTAGTTGCTTATAAGGAAAGATTTGATAAGGATAACTTTATAAAGAATCTTCTTCTTGATAATCTTCTAAGGGTTGATATGTATACAAGAGCCGAGAAGCTTCATATTGATACAGACGTAAAGAGAGTTGTGTATATTATTGAGACTAAGCACGAGAAAGATACTAATGCATTAGAGACAATAAGAACTTTATTTGCTTCAAGAACAAGGGATTTTATTACAGCAGTTGACGAGAAGAGTATAATACTTGTCAGAGAGGTTAAGAGTAATGAAACTTACGAAGACCTTGATAAGACAGCAGAAGTTATTATAGATATGTTAAATACAGAGGCTATGAGTTCTGCCCATATTGCTTATGGTACTATTGTTAATGATATAAGAGAAGTATCACGTTCTTACAAGGAAGCTAATATGGCTCTTGATGTAGGCAAGATATTCTATAGTGACAAGAATGTTGTTGCATATAACAGACTTGGTATTGGACGTTTAATATATCAGCTTCCACTTCCACTTTGTCAGATGTTCATAAGAGAGATATTTGACGGAAAGTCACCAGATGATTTAGATGAGGAGACATTATCAACAATTAACAAGTTCTTTGATAACAGCCTTAATGTATCAGAGACATCAAGACAGTTATATATCCACAGAAATACTCTTGTATACAGACTAGATAAGCTTCAGAAGACTACAGGCCTTGATTTGAGAGTGTTTGATGATGCCATAACATTTAAGATTGCACTTATGGTAGTTAAATATATGAAATATATGGAAAGTAAAGATACATACTAATTTGGAGGAATATTAATAATGATTATAATGGAAGATGTTACCAAAACGTATACATCTGGAGTTCCTGCTTTGAACGGAATTAATCTTCACGTTCAGAAAGGAGAATTCGTATTTATAGTAGGTAAGAGTGGTTCAGGTAAGTCAACTCTTATAAAGCTTCTTCTTAAGGAACTTGACCCAACATCGGGTAAGATATACGTTAATAAAAAGTACCTTAATAAACTTACAAGAAAGAAGTTACCATATCTTAGAAGAGATATTGGTGTTGTATTCCAGGATTTCAGACTTTTACCAGATCGTAATATATACGATAATATTGCATTTGCACAGAAAGTTGTCGAAGCTCCTAATAAGAAGATTAAGAGCAGGGTTCTTGCTATGCTTTCAATGGTAGGACTTCTTGATAAGTATAAGTCATTTCCTAATGAGTTATCAGGTGGTGAACAGCAGAGAGTTGCCATAGCCAGAGCACTGGTTAATAAGCCAGCTATATTATTGTGCGATGAGCCTACAGGTAACCTTGACCCAGCTAACTCTAACGAGATTATGAAGATATTAGATCAGGTTAACAAGCAGGGAACAACAGTACTTGTTGTTACTCATAATATGGAGATAGTTCAGCAGATGAAGAAGAGAACTATTACTATGAGCGAAGGCAAGATTATCAGTGATTTGGAAAAAGGTGGTTATTTCTATGAAGATTAGATCGTTATTTTATCATATTAAAGACGGATTAAAGAACATCTATCGTAATAGATTGTTCTCTCTTGCGTCTATAGCAACAATTACAGCGTGTATATTCCTTTTTGGTGTATTCTATGCACTTGTATCCAATTTTCAGTATATGATTCATAAGGCTGAGAATGAAGTATGTGTAACAGTATTTTTCGATGAAGGACTTACAGACGCAGATATTAAGAAGCTTGGCGATACGATAAGCCAGCGTAATGAAGTGTCAAGAATTCATTATACATCAGCTGATGAAGCATGGGAGAATTACAAGGCTGAGTATTTTAAGGATTACCCAGAACTTGCAGAGGGCTTCAAAGATGATAATCCTCTTGCTAATTCTTCATCATATGAGATATATCTTAATGAAGCTTCAAGTCAGGCTACACTTGTAACATACCTTGAAAATCTTGATGGTATAAGACAGGTTAACCGTTCAGAGGCAACAGCAAGTGGACTTGCCAGTGCCGCAAGACTTGTTAGTTACATAACAATAGCAATTATAGTTATTCTTCTTGCCGTATCTATATTCCTTATTACTAACACAATTGTAATAGGTATTACTGTCCGTAAAGAGGAGATTTCTATTATGAAGTATATAGGTGCTACAGATGCGTTTGTTAATGCACCATTCTTCGTAGAAGGTATTGTAATTGGACTTGTTGGTTCAATTATTCCAATAGTTATTCTTAGATTTGTATATGAGAATATTATTAATTTTGTTATGAATAAGTTCTCGATACTTCAGAACATTCTTGCGTTTATGCCGGTTAATGATGTATTCAGAATACTGGTTCCAGTAGGAATTCTTCTTGGTATCGGAATAGGTGCATTAGGAAGCTTCTTTGCCGTAAGAAAGCATGCTAATGTATAGCAGATAATATTAGCCAGACATAGGACTGCTGCATTGAATTATATGATTATGTATTATATATGAAGATTATATTATGTGATTGTATATGATATGTGGAAGTCCTATTTAAAAATAAAAATGGTATCCTACAGTATAGATTGTTATGCTATTGTTAAGCGGCTGTTTGTATGCATTTTATAAATGGTCTGACTGAATGGAGGAGTTGTATGAGGAGAGCATTAGCAAAAAGGCTTATTCCATTGTTGATGGTACTTGTGCTTGTAATACCATATTTTGCAGTGTCATATTATGATGTATATGGAGATGATAAGCAGAATCTCAATGATGCTAACAGCAAGAAAAAAGATTTGCAGAGCCAGTATGAACAGACAGAGAAAATAATTGAAGACTTAAAGGCACAGAACGATGATATGATAGCTTATATTGCCCAGCTTGATGCACAGATGTCCAGTGTTGATGGCGAGCTTAATGAGGTTAATGAGCAGGTTGAGCAGATAGAGGCTGAGATAGCGGATACAGAAGAAAAGCTTGCACAGGCAGAGATAGAGGCAGAAGAACAGTATAGTTCAATGAAGCTTAGAATTCAGTTTATGTATGAACATAATGATGAAACATATTTTGCATTGCTTATGAATTCCCAGAGTATGGGTGATATGCTTAATAAGGCGGAATATATTACAAAAATCTCACAGTATGACAGGGAAATGCTTGAAAAGTATAATGCTACTGTTACTTATATAACTGTCGCCAAAGCACAGTTAGAAACGGACAGGGAGACACTTGTAACCAAGCAGGAGGAGCTTGAAGATAAGAGAGCTTCACTTTCACTGCTTGAGTCAACCAAGAAGAGTGAAATGGCTTCATTACAGAAGAATAAGCAGCAGCAGGAGAATTATAAAGCTAAGATAGAAGCTGATATAAAGGCTCAGGACGAATATATTGCCAAGATAGAGGCAGAGATTAAGGCCAAGGAGAATAGTGGAAGTGCCAATGTTGTAAAATATGATGGTGGAAAGTTCAAGTGGCCTACAGAGTCAACAAGGATAACCTCACCTTATGGTGATACAGAGGGCAGAAGCTCTCCGCATAAGGGAATTGATATCGGTGCACTTAACAGAGGCGTTGCGGGTGATGCTATATATGCGGCGTATGATGGTGATGTGGTAATTGCGACATTTAGTTCATCAGCGGGTAATTATATTATGATTAATCATGGTGGTGGATTGTATACAAGATATCTGCATGCTTCAAAGCTTCTTGTCAGTGCAGGAACACATGTAACTAAGGGACAGAAGATAGCACTTATGGGAACAACTGGTGATTCTGACGGAGTTCATCTACATTTTGATGTAAGATATAACGGAAGTTATGTTTCACCTTGGAACTACTTAAGCAAATAAATATTAATAAATGCAGAGGCATATAGGTATGGACAATCATAATAACAACATTTATTCAAATGATAATGTCAATAGTGACGATTTTAATGCTGGTGATAATATTAATGTAATTAATAATGTTAATGCAGATAATGACAATAATGCCGAAAACAGAATTAATAATAGTGCTTCGGATAATCGTGGAAATATTGGTGATTTGTATGGAATGAATGATTTAAGAAGAAATGCACAGCCGCCAAGAAAGAAGAAATCACAAGGCTTTGCAAGTGGAATGATTATCGGTGCTGTATCAGCATTTATGGCTGTTATACTTCTAATATTAAGTGTGTCAGCAGTGTGTATAGCTAAAGGCTACATTCATATAGGTGTTAATGGAGATGTATATATACAATCTGATGCAGTCACAGCTTCAGACGGAATTGGAAGTGAGGTAGAAGGCAAGCTTAATGCAATTGATTCTGTGCTTGAATCCTTTTATTTTGGTGATGTAGATGATGAAACCGCCAAAGATAATATTTACAAGGCGTATCTTAGTTCATATGGTGACAAGTATACCATGTATTATACAGCGGATGAATATAAAGCCTTAAAGGAGTCAACAAATGGCAAGTTCTATGGCATAGGAGCAGTCTGCCAGCTTAGCGGTGAAGGTGGTGTTCTTCTTGTAGATGTATATGATAATGGGGCAGGTTATCAGGCTGGACTCAGGAGTGGAGACAGGGTCGTAAATGTTGATGGCAGGGACATAACAGATATGGAACTTTCATCAGCAGTTGCACTTATTAAAGGCGACAAAGGTACATCTGTCACGCTTGAGGTCATTCGTGGAACTGAGCGACTGACATTTTCCGTGATAAGAGATGCTGTTGAAGCAAAGACAGTGTCATATACACTTCTTGATAATAATATTGGTTATCTTTCGATATCACAGTTTGAGGAGGTAACAACAAAGCAGTTCAAGGCGGCTGTTGAAGATTTGCAGTCACAGGGGATGAAAGGACTTGTAATTGATATAAGAAACAATCCAGGTGGATTGCTTGATACAGTTGTAGGTATGCTTAAATATATGCTTCCTGACGGACTTATTGTGTATACAGAGGATAAGCAGGGCAATAGAAAAGAGTATAAAGGTCAGGATAATGATGAGTTCAATCTGCCACTTGCAGTCCTTGTAAATGGCAATAGTGCCAGTGCCTCAGAGATATTTGCAGGTGCTATACAGGATTATGGCAAAGGAACGATAATCGGGACCCAGACATATGGTAAAGGAATTGTGCAGACAGTTAAACCACTTACAGATGGAAGTGCAATAAAGTTCACGATTGCCAAGTATTTCACACCAAAGGGACAGGATATACACGGAAAAGGTGTTACTCCGGATATGGTAGTGGAATATGGTACTGATGCAGATGTTGATACCCAGCTTGATGCGGCAATTAAGAATGTGGAAGCGCAGATTAATTAAATATATGCAAATGGAAAATATATAAATTACAGTAAGCCTGATGGCTGATATGCAGATTGGCAGTTTGTTGAAATTTGTTGTGTATCAGCAGTCAGGTAATTTTTATCACAAAATAAAACAAATGTTCTATTTTTAATAGACAAAGGCCGTTATTTGTAGTAAAATCAATATATAAGGTAAATACTATTAAATAATATTGTTGTTGACTATTTTACTATAGATTAACGAAGGGAGAATTGTTATGGAATTCAAGTTACACGCTCCTTATAACCCGACAGGAGATCAGCCCTATGCAATAGAGAAGCTTGTGCAGGGATTTGAAGAGGGTAATCAGTTCGAGACACTTGTCGGTGTTACAGGCTCTGGTAAGACATTTACTATGGCGAACATAATACAGCATGTGCAGAAGCCAACACTTATTATCAGTCATAATAAGACATTGGCGGCACAGTTATATAGCGAGATGAAAGAGTTCTTTCCTGAGAATGCAGTAGAGTATTTTGTTTCTTATTATGATTATTATCAGCCAGAAGCTTATGTGCCACAGAGCGATACTTATATAGCCAAGGATTCTTCGATTAATGACGAGATAGATAAGTTAAGACATTCAGCAACAGCGGCATTGTCAGAGAGAGATGATGTTATTATAGTAGCGTCAGTTTCGTGTATATATGGTCTTGGTGCGCCTATTGATTATAAGAATATGGTTATCTCACTTCGTCCAGGTATGGAAAAAGACAGGGATGAGATGATAAGAAAGCTTATAGATATACAGTATATGCGCAATGATCAGGATTTTAAGCGAGGAACATTCAGGGTAAGGGGAGATGTTGTAGAGATATATCCGTCAGCTTCCAGTGGAGATGCTGTGAGGGTTGAGTTCTTTGGAGATGAGATAGACAGGATAAGCGAGATTGATTCTCTTACCGGTGAGGTTAAATGTACCCTTGACCATGTTGCTATATTTCCTAATTCACATTATGTTGTTGAAAAAGAGAAGATGGAAAAGGCGATTGAGAATATAAAGAAAGAGCTTGCAGAGAGAATAGAGTATTTTAAGAGTGAGGATAAGCTTCTTGAGGCGCAGAGAATAGAAGAACGAACGAACTTTGATATAGAGATGATGCAGGAAACAGGCTTCTGTTCAGGTATTGAGAATTATTCAAGACATTTAGCAGGGCTTCCGGCAGGGTGTCCACCATATACGCTTATGGACTATTTTCCAGATGATTTTATGATTATTGTCGATGAGTCACATATTACTATTCCACAGATAAGGGGAATGTATGCTGGTGATCAGGCAAGAAAGACGACACTTGTAGACTATGGCTTCAGGCTTCCTTCAGCTAAGGATAACAGACCGCTTAATTTTCAGGAGTTTGAGGGCAAGATATCACAGATGCTTTTTGTATCTGCTACGCCTAGCAGGTATGAGGAAGAACACGAGCTTATGAGGGCAGAGCAGATTATAAGACCTACAGGACTTCTTGATCCAGAGATAACAGTCAGACCAATAGAGGGTCAGATAGATGATCTGATAAGTGAGATTAATAAGGAAGTTGAGAAAAAGAACAAGATACTTGTAACTACACTTACCAAGCGTATGGCAGAGGATCTCACAGATTATCTTAAGGAAGTCGGCATAAGAGTCAAGTATCTTCATGCGGATATTGATACACTAGAGCGACAGAAGATTATAAGGGATATGCGACTTGACGGATTCGATGTGCTTGTTGGTATCAATCTGCTTAGAGAGGGACTTGATATTCCAGAGATAAGTCTTGTGGCTATTCTTGATGCTGATAAAGAGGGATTCTTAAGAACAGAGACTTCACTTATCCAGACGATAGGACGAGCTGCCAGAAATGCAGAGGGACACGTTATTATGTATGCAGATACTATAACAGAGTCTATGGAAAAGGCTATATCTGAGACGGAAAGACGTAGAAAGATACAGCAGGAGTACAATGAGGTACACGGAATAACCCCTCAGACTATAAAGAAGGCAGTAAGAGATCTTATAAGTATATCTAAGGCAGCAGAAGCAGATAATTCAAATGGAAGGCTTGATGTAGATTATGAATCTATGAGCATTAAAGATCTTGAAAAGGTTAAGAAGCAGATTGAGAAAAATATGCGTAAGGCTGCAGCAGAGCTTGACTTTGAACAGGCGGCTATGCTTCGTGATAAGATGATCGAGATTAATAAGTATATTTATGAGGATAAGAAGTCAGGCAGATAGAATTAATAGCTATTATACCAGGTGAGGCTATAAGTTCAAAAGCAATATTACGCAGTCAGAATTATAAAAAGCAGTTGCTGATTACAGAAAAAGCTTTATGTACCTGAGACGATTAAGGATTAAGAAAGAAGAAATAACGGAGAAAATAGAATATGGAAAAAGGCGATTACAGGAATTATATAAGAATAAGAGGTGCAAGTGAGCATAATCTTAAAAATATTGATGTAGATATACCAAGGGACAGTCTTGTAGTACTTACAGGTCTGTCAGGTTCTGGTAAGTCAAGTCTTGCCTTTGATACTATATATGCAGAAGGCCAGAGAAGATATATGGAGTCATTATCTTCATATGCAAGGCAATTCTTAGGACAGATGGAAAAGCCGGCGGTAGAGAGTATAGAAGGACTTTCACCAGCTATTTCCATAGACCAGAAGTCAACTAACAGAAATCCACGTTCAACAGTTGGAACTGTTACAGAGATATATGATTATTTCAGATTATTATATGCAAGAATAGGTACACCACATTGTCCAAAGTGTGGCAAAGTAATCAACAAGCAGACTGTAGACCAGATGGTTGATACTATTATGGAGCTTCCAGAAAGAACAAAGATACAGATATTAGCTCCAGTTGTAAGAGGAAGAAAAGGTGAACATAAGAAGCTTTTTGAACAGGCTAAAAAGAGTGGTTATGTAAGAGTTATTGCTGATGGCAATATGTATGAGCTTACAGATGAGATAAATCTTGATAAGAACAAGAAGCATAATATAGAAATTGTCATTGACCGTCTTGTAGTCAAAGATGGAATTAATAAAAGACTTACAGACTCAATAGAAACAGCACTTAAGCTTGCAGAGGGACTTATGACAGTTGACGTTATAGACGGTGAGCCTATTAACTTTTCACAGAGCTTTTCGTGTCCGGATTGTGGCATAAGCATAGATGAGATAGAGCCAAGAAGCTTTTCATTCAATAATCCATTTGGTGCGTGTCCAGATTGTTACGGACTTGGCTATACAATGAATTTTGATGCAGAGCTTCTTATACCAGATGATTCATTAAGCATCGATGATGGAGCTATAGTTGGTATGGGATGGCAGTCTGTAAAGGATGAGGGCAGCTTTTCAAGGGCTATTATGAGCGCACTTGCAAAGGAATATAACTTCAGTTTATCAACACCATTTAAGGATTATCCAGATGATATTAAGGATATGATTATAAATGGTACTAATGGCAGAAGTGTTAAAGTGCATTACAAAGGCCAGAGAGGCGTTGGAGAATACGATATAGCATTTGAAGGCCTTATCCATAATATGGAGAAAAGATACAGGGAAACTTACTCAGACAGTGCAAAGCAGCAGTATGAGGAATTCATGCGCATAAGACCTTGTAAATCCTGCCACGGACAGAGATTAAAGTCATCATCTCTTGCTGTTACGATAGCAGATAAGAATATATATCAGATTACGGATATGTCTATTGTTAAGTTAAAGAAGTTCTTAGATAAGCTTGAACTTACAGACAGACAGAAGTTTATCGGTGCAGATATACTTAAGGAGATTAAGGCAAGAATACAGTTTCTTATGGATGTAGGACTTGATTATCTTTCATTATCAAGAGCAACAGGTACGCTTTCAGGAGGAGAGGCACAGAGAATAAGACTTGCGACACAGATAGGTTCAGGACTTGTTGGTGTGGCTTATATACTTGATGAGCCAAGTATCGGACTTCATCAGAGAGATAACGACAAGCTGCTTGGGACACTTATACATTTGCGTGATCTTGGTAACTCAGTTATTGTGGTTGAACACGATGAAGATACTATGCGTGCCGCAGATTATATTGTTGATATAGGACCGGGTGCCGGACGTAATGGAGGAGAAGTTGTTGCGACAGGAACAGCAGCTGATATTATGGCATGCAAGGATTCACTTACAGGTGCATATCTTAGCGGAAGAATCAGGATTCCAGTGCCGGCTAAGAGAAGAAAGCCGACAGGCTGGATAACTGTTAAGGGTGCAAGGGAGAATAATCTTAAAAATATTGATGTTGATATACCACTCGGAGTATTTACATGTGTAACAGGTGTATCGGGTTCAGGAAAGAGTTCCCTAGTGAATGAAATTCTGTATAAGCACCTTGCTAAGTCTTTAAACCGTGCAAGATGTATCGCTGGTGACCATGATGATATTACAGGAATCGAGCAGCTTGATAAGGTTATAGATATTGACCAGTCGCCAATAGGAAGAACTCCACGTTCTAATCCTGCGACATATACAGGCGTATTTGATATGATAAGGGATCTTTTTGCTTCAACAACAGATGCTAAGGAAAGAGGTTATAACAAAGGACGTTTCAGCTTTAATGTAAAGGGAGGACGTTGTGAGGCTTGTTCCGGAGATGGTATTATCAAGATAGAAATGCATTTCCTGCCGGATGTATACGTGCCTTGTGAAGTGTGTGACGGAAAGCGTTATAACAGGGAAACACTTGAAGTAAAGTATAAGGGAAAGAGCATATATGACGTGCTTGATATGACAGTTGAGGATGCAGTTGATTTCTTTGAAAATGTGCCATCAGTCAGAAGAAAAATAGAAACTCTTAATGACGTTGGACTTTCATATATTAAGTTAGGACAGCCATCTACAGAGCTTTCAGGTGGAGAGGCACAGAGAATAAAGCTTGCTACAGAGCTTTCTAAAAGAAGTACAGGAAAGACTATATATATTCTTGATGAACCTACAACAGGACTTCATTTTGCCGATGTCCACAAGCTTGTTGATATACTTCATAAGCTTGCAGAGGGCGGTAACACTGTTGTTGTTATTGAGCATAATCTTGATGTTATCAAAACAGCCGATTATATTATAGATATGGGACCAGAAGGCGGCGACAGAGGTGGTACAGTTATTGCAAAGGGTACACCAGAAGAGGTTGCCAAGGTTAAGAAGTCTTATACGGGACAGTATGTTAAGAAGTATTTATAAAGATGGTGCAGATGACGGCATTGTGGATGAAAGTTCAATGATAGAAGATGTTTAAAATATCTAAATTGGCAAATTTGAAAATTGCAGGTGCTGGTCAGTGTTATAAATTATAAAAACATATCTTTTATAGTTATTTTGAATAATATAAAGTGTAAAAATACGACATTTGATTGCTAGGAGAAGAAAAATGGTATCAGGCATTATATTTGATATGGATGGCGTTCTTATAGATTCAGAAAGACAGTCTAATGAGGGCTGGCTATGGGCGGCAGGGCAGCTTGGAGTGGATATGCCTATGTGGCTTATAGACAGCTTTAAGGGTGCTCCGGCAGAGCTTTGCTGCAAGTTCTTTGATGATTATTACAAGGGTGTGATAGATTATTGGGAAGCGAAGGAGCTTAGAACACAGCATGTATACAAGATAAGGGAAACAGAAGGTATTCCTGTTAAAAAGGGCGTAAAGGACATATTTGAATATATAAGAAATAATGGACTAAAGTGTGCAGTTGCTACATCAACAAGGCGTGAAAGTGCTGAGAAAACACTTCATGAAATAGGAGTGTGGGATTATCTTGATGCGGTTGTATATGGAGATGAAGTCGAACATGGAAAGCCAGAACCAGATATATTCCTTCGTGCGGCTAAGGCAATAGGCGTAAATCCGTCAGAGGCAGTAGTAGTTGAGGACAGCATTAATGGCATTAAGGCTGGATATGCGGCAGATATGAGAGTTGTTCATATTCCTGATACAATAGCAATAGATGATGATATCAGGAAGCTTACATATATGGTATGTGATGACCTTAATGGACTTATCGATGTTGTGGAAAGTATTAACAAATCGGCTATTAACAGGAAAAATGTTATCAATACATTTGCAGAGTATGTAAGAAATTACGACCCATCAGATGAAAAGATAAAACTAAAAATAGATCATACCTACAGAGTAGCAGGAATGTGTCAAAGAATTGCAGAATCATTAGGCTTAAGTGAACCGGATGTAGATATTGCATGGCTTCTTGGAATGTTACACGATATAGGAAGATTTGAGCAGATAAGGCGTTTCGGTACATTTAATGATGCCCAGTCAGTAGACCATGCAGAATTCGGGGCAGATCTGCTGTTTAAGGAATGTCTTATAAGGAAGTTTGCAGAAGGGTATTATGAAGAATGTGAGCTTGCACAATCGTATAATCAGTCTGATTATTGTCAGGAAGAACGGAAAATTAAAGAATTCTTAGTTAATAATGATGCAACGACTGTCGATGATGAGCAGATAATAAAAAATAATGAGTACCACAATAAAGATACAGGACTTCTTGAACTGGCGATAAGACAGCATAATAAGTATCGTGTAAAAGAAGACCTCACCGAAAGACAGCGTATGTTTTGTGATATACTGCGTGATGCGGATAAGGTTGACATATTTAAGGTGAATGCGGATATTCCTATGGAGATTATATATGATGTAACAACAGAGGAACTTAAGAATGGAATTATAACAAAAGAGGTACTTGAGAGCTTTTATAAGAAGGAAACAGTACTTAAAAGTGTAAGAAGGAGTGCTGTTGACCATATAGTAGGGCATATATCACTGCTTTTTGAACTTGTATACAAAGAAAGTTATAGACAGGCCAAGGAACAAGGTTATGTATATAAACTGCTGGATTTTAAGTCTGATGTACCTGAGGTTAATGCAGAATTTGGCGATATGAGGAAATATGTAGACGAGTTTCTTATGGAAATATAAAGCTGTATAAATCTGAAATTAAGCGGTATAAGCATACAACAGATTAATAATAGGAGGTTGTGTTGTATGGGATTGTAATAAAGATTGAAGAATATGCTTGTCATTATACCGCTTGTTTACTATAATAAATGTATATATGAGTTGTAGATGTGTTATATATACTGATATATACTTTGAAAGCAATAGGAGAAAATATAAGACAATCCCATACAACACA
>OGHV01001516.1_pt1 | contig 12905 bp, 10 predicted proteins | sample 1571551 | NCBI WGS metagenome assembly OGHV01 (sample SAMEA2581960, study PRJEB24529) | metagenome | biome: Human gut stool | place: China | collected 2011 | reverse complement strand
AGTCCGTCCCGTTCTGGTGCATCCGTCGGGAAGGAGAGTGCTGCGAAGTAAAGGAAATTATTGCCCAGACATCCCGTTAGTTGTGGTCGTACCGTTGGCCACTGGCCAGCAGATAGATTACCCCTATTATGGGTACTACTATGGAGCTGATGTTGTGAGGTTTATTTTTTTAGGGTATGATAAGTATCTTCTGATTCTTCCGCAGCCATAAGCGGTTTCTCTTCTTCGTCAAAGGAATAGCTCACGGTGTGGTCTTTCAGGTAAATATGGTTGAGCGTATATTCCAGTGCCAGGAGCGTCTGTTCCCGTTTTTGGGGTTTCAACTCACATTCCCATATCGTCATGCAGTGCCACCCCATTCGTGCTAGTTCCTGCTGTACCCGCTTGTCACGCTCGATGTTGCGTGTGATTTTTCGTGTCCAGAACTCCGTGTTCGATTTGGGAATAACGTAATATTTGCAACCCTCATGACCATGCCAGAAACAGCCGTTGATAAAGATGCAGGTGCGGTATTTCCGCAGCACAATGTCCGGACGTCCCGGCAGACGCGGATGGTTCAGGCGGTATCTGAATCCGTGAGCAAACAGATACTTCCTGACTATCATTTCCGGCTTGGTGTTAGCCGAATGAATGGCAGCCATGTTTTTGTGCCGCTGGTCTTTGGAGAGGACGTCCATGATTCTGTTGTTATTTTTTGTTACGGTTGGTGATTACCGTTCCTTTGATAATTTTACATTTGTTGTTTCGATATGTCTTATACGTACTTTGGGGCTGCATACAAAAATAATTGTTCAGTCCTCCCTGAGTGATGCCCAGTTCATCAGCCGTATGTCTGGAATAAAGAGCTGCGGGAGAACCATAAAACTCATATCTGCCTTCCATAATCAGCACTATTACATTCCTTTCATTCATGGAAAAGTCCTCCTGCTAGTAAAGAAGTCATTTCGCTGTCGATAGCTTCCAGATAGCTTACGTTGTATTTATCTTTCCCATACCCGGTATATTCTTGCCATGGGTCATCACTGTTATGTGCCGGAATATCCTTGTAGGCGTCAGGATACATGTCATAAAAATGTTCCAGTAATTCTCGCGTATGCCACATAATGGCAATAGCTTCATCTTTAGTGATGGCAGAAGTTATCAGTGTTCCTCCATTCTTCCACTCAAAGTAAGGTTTGAATATGTCTGAATGAGGGATATTTCCTGCTGTGTAGTCTTTACGCATTTGAGTAAGGAACAGGTCTTGCTTCTTGAATATACTTTCCATGGTTATTTCTTATTTGGTGTAAATATAGTGATTATTTGTTTAATATAATAACATCTGAGGTTATATAAAGTAAAAAAACTCCTTTTATGGAGTGACGTTGTTAGGTATGGATTAGAACTAAAATTAGTTAGCATTTTCTTGCATTTTTCTAAAATTTGAGTTAAATTTACCTCGACACGTACGTGATGATGTCTCGTCGCGTTCGTGTCGCGACCTTGACAGCTACGTGTCGAGGTATTTTTGTATAAGCGTTTTGAAAAAAGTATAATTACAATATAACTAAAACGATTATGGCTATAAAATTTGATTTGTTTGAGAATCCGGTAAAGGAGGGAGTTTCCGTACCGAAGTAGCATGCAAAAGTGGTTACCAAAGATGTAGTGACCACCCGTGAAATCCGTGAAGCGATACGCAAGAAATGTACCGCCTCTCCAGCCGATGTGGCAGCTGTCATCACGGCCCTGAACGATGAGCTTTATGAGAACCTGAGCAACGGATATGCAGTGCATTTGGAAGGAATCGGCTATTTCAGTCTGAGCCTGAAATGTGCGCCGGACATTAATCCGAAGTATATTAAGGATGACGATGTACAGGTGAGAAGCATCAAGTTTCCGCCCGACAAGGATTTGATTGACCGCTTTCAGAGTGTGTATCTGGAACGCAAGGTAGACGAGGCGCATCATTCTACTAAGCTGGATGAGGAAGAGGTGAAACAGAAATTAGCAGAGTATTTCAAGACGCATTCTTTCCTGCAACGCCGCGATTTTGAACGGTTCACTGGGTTTAATTCGTCGAAGTCTACGCGGGTGATTCGGGAGCTGGTGAAGGATGGGGTGTTGAAGAATGCGGGGACGAAGTATCAGCCGGTGTATGTGGTGAAATAATTATTATTGAATAGTTATTTCTTTTATAGAGTTCAATTGGTTAATGAATTTTGCTTATCTTCGCGGATTGATAAAGTAATCTTTAGGAAGAATGAATAACAAACAATATACTTTTATAGATTTATTTGCTGGAGCCGGTGGATTGTCAGAGGGGTTTATCCGGGCAGGTTTTACTCCGATTGCACATATTGAGATGAATAAAGATGCATGTAATACATTGAAAACAAGGGCTGCATTTCATTATCTTAAAGTTGAAGGCAAATTATCTGTATATGAAGATTACTTAAAAAATAAAGTAGAAAAAACTGATGGAACTGATTTATGGTCAAAAGTTCCTCAGGATATTACAAGAAAGGTAATTTGTGCAACGATTGGAGAGAAAACGATAGGTGACATCTTTTCGAATGTAGATAAATTGAAGGGGGAGAAAGAAGTTGATGTCATCATAGGAGGGCCTCCTTGTCAGGCTTATTCGGTTGCAGGCCGTGCACGAATGGGAAAGGATGTCGAAAAAGATCCTCGTAATGAACTTTATAAATATTATGTTCGCTTTTTGGAACGGTATAATCCAAGAATGTTTGTTTTTGAGAATGTTTTGGGGATTTTGACTGCAAAGAGAGGAGAACCGTTTGCAGACTTAAAAAGATTGGTTGAAGAATTGGGTTATAAGATGGACTGCAAGGTTCAGATAGCTTCTGAACATGGAGTTCTCCAAGATAGGCATCGAGTTATAATTGTTGGATGGAAGGATGATGAGTTTAAAAGTTACAGTTATCCTATACTTGAGAAGGAAAATATGCCTTACGCAGTTATGAAAGACTTATTCGCAGATTTACCTTTACGCAAGGCTGGTGAAGGTAATTTGTGTGAAATAGTTTCGTATATAAAGCCATTATCAGAGATGAACTATTTGAAAGAATCTGGAATTCGAGGAGTTCTTGGTTTTACAACTCAACATGTTGCTAGGCCAACTAATGCTAATGACCGTCAGATATATAAGATTGCAGTTGATTTATGGCTGAAAAATAAACAGCGTTTAAACTATGCCAAACTGCCAATCCAATTACAGACACATCACAATAAGAAGTCATTTTTGAATAGATTTAATGTAGTAAACCCTTTTGGATGCTGTCATACAGTTGTTGCTCATATAGCAATGGATGGTCATTATTATATATATCCTACGCCAGATCCAACTCTAGATACAGTGAGGTCTATAACGGTTAGAGAGGCTGCTCGTTTGCAGTCATTTCCTGATGATTACTTTTTTGAAGGGAGTCGTACGGCAATTTTTAGACAGATTGGTAACGCTGTTCCTGTTGTATTAGCCTATAGAATTGCAGAGAAAATAAAGGAAAAATTGGATTAATGAACTATTCTTTAATATTTTCTTTGTAAGGTTTGTTTGTCGATCATATATTGGGATAACTTATGATGAACGTTGATTTTTCAAATATACAAACGGCTTCAGCTATTCCTGGGGCTGCAGCAATGATAGAAACTTTTCGAGCTATTGGGTATAGTTTAGAAACAGCAGTTGCTGATATTATAGATAACTCAATTTCTGCTGGTGCAAGAAATATCTATATAAATCGAGTTTGGCGAGGTGGAGAGTCAATGATAATTATAAAAGATGATGGTTATGGAATGTCCGATGAGGAGATTATTCAGGCTATGCGTCCTGGTGCTCAGAATCCTCTGGAAGAACGTTCTTTGACTGATTTAGGTCGGTTTGGCTTAGGGCTTAAAACGGCATCATTCTCTCAATGTCGTAACTTGACATTAATAAGTAAGAAAAAAGGTGGAAATGTAAATTTTTGGACTTGGAATCTTGATTATGTTGCATTGACGAATCGATGGGAATTGATTCGTTGGTTACCTGATGAGTCTGAGAAGATGTTGGATGATGTAGATAGTGGCACAGTTGTTGTCTGGTCAAACCTTGATAGGGTGTTACCATCTTTAACTAGAGTGGATGACGAGAACGCAAAAAGGAAGTTCTCGGAGGCTTTTGATAAAGTAAAGAGTCATCTGGCTATGACGTTCCACCGATTTCTTGAAGACAAATTATTTAAACTATATTGGTGTAGTCATGAAATTAAACCATGGAATCCTTTTTGTTTAAATGAAAAAAAGTTACAGATAATGCCGACAGATTATATTGGAAATGATATTGCTGTCAAAGGCTATATTCTTCCGCATAAGAATAATTTCTCATCAGAAACAGCATATAAAAATGCTGAGGGAGTATATGGTTTTTCTGCTCATCAAGGATTTTATGTATATAGAGGAAATAGATTATTGCTTGCTGGTGACTGGTTAGGATTAATGCGTAAAGAAGAATCTTATAAGCTTGTTAGAATTCAAGTAGATTTACAAAATACCGTTGATTCTGATTGGCAAATCGATATAAAAAAATCAAAAGCATATCCTCCAATGGGTTGTCGGTTACAGTTGGAGTCATATGCCAAAAGGGCATGTGGATTGGGAGTAGAGGTTTATAAGCATCGTGGACGAATATTAAAGCGCCGTGCGGGGTCTGATTTTCAGCCTTTATGGTCTGAAAAGAAAAAGGATGATAAATGGTATTTTGTCGTGAACCGTGAACATTCTATGATAAAACACTTGAAGTTGCTGGCGAAGGAAGATCCTGATCAAGCAATAGAAATGTTGCTTAAATTTGTTGAAGAATCAATTCCAACGAAGACTATATATGTAAAGGAAGCTCAAGAGGAAAATACACAGAGACAACCATATTCAGATATTGATATATCCATCATTAAATCTATGATGGAGCAAATATATCACAATCAGATTTTAGATGGATTGACGCCAGAACAAGCTCGGTTGTCCTTGAAATATATGGAACCATTTAATGAGTATGAAGATTTAATCGATGAACTATAATATGAATGAGTCGTTAATAAAAGCTCTGGATATGTGTCGTGTATATATTGGGGCTAAGCGTAATGTCACAGATGAAGATATTGAATCTGCTATATCTAAAATACTATTGTTGTTTCCAGAAGTAGATAAAGCATCATTAAAAGATGAACTTCTAGCTTTATATAATGTAAAAGTTGAAGCTTTTCAAATTCTGGAAGGAAAAGACCGTCGCGTACCTTGGTTAAAAGCATTTAGAGCTGCGAAAAAATCCCAATGGAAATTTTGGACAAGATATTCAAAATATTTGAAAGAATCCAAGAGATTTGCTCCTAATGTAATTGCACAATTGGATGAGCTAACGGATAAGATTTTAGATAAGTTATTTAATCCTCAAATTGAGGATGTTGTTATAGATAAAAAAGGACTTGTTGTAGGACAAGTACAGTCTGGAAAGACGGCTAATTATACGGGGTTGGTATGTAAGGCAGCTGATGCTGGCTTTAATCTGATAATTGTACTTGCCGGGATTCATAATAATTTGCGTAGTCAAACGCAGACTCGTTTGGATGAGGGATTTCTCGGATTTGATACACAGAATACAAGAGCTTTTACACAGAATCAGACGACCAAAATTGGAGTTGGTTTGATTCCTGGTTTTGATGATGCAATTGCACATTCATATACAACTAGTTTAGAAACTGGAGATTTTACTAGGAAAGCAACAAATACTGCAGGTTTTAACTTTAATGTTCCTCAGCCTATTATTTTGGTTGTTAAGAAAAATTCTACAGTTTTAAAGAATCTTCGTAACTGGTTGAGGACACATACCGTAAATGGGAAGATTGTATCAAAGGCGATGTTGCTTATTGATGATGAGGCTGATAATGCTTCAATAAATACGAATCGAATAGATGAAGATCCTACGACTATCAATGGGTATATTCGTGATATAATAAATTTATTTAATCGTTCTGCATATGTAGGATATACAGCTACCCCCTTTGCAAATATTTTTATTCCGCTTGATGATAATGATTTATTTCCACGAGACTTTATTATAAATTTGCCTGCTCCAGATAATTATATTGGACCTGAAAAAGTTTTTGGAACTTCTGTTGTACCTGATGAGAATGATGAGTTGTTGCCTATTGTTAATACTATTACAGATTGTGATAACTTTGTTCCTTCTAGACACAAGAAAGATGACAAAAAACCGACAATCGTGGATATGCCTGAGTCTTTAAAAACAGCAATAAAATGTTTTATTATGACTTGTGCAATACGGGCAGCTCGTGGTCAAGATAAAAAACATAACTCTATGCTGATTCATGTTACTCGTTTCCAAGTATGGCAGAATCATATCAAAGACATAGTAGAACAGCAATTCAGATATTATAAGAGTGAGATAGAAGCTGATGATCCAGATATAATGGAGCAGTTTCGAGAGATATTAGAAGACGATACTCCTAATTATAAATCTTTTACAACTGTTTCAAAAGAAATTTTGGGCTCTAAAAGCTTTTCTAAGATTGATACACAAGTCAAAATACATACTTGGGAAGAAATTAGACCATTTTTGTATCCTGCAGTTCAGAAAATAGAAGTGAAATCTATCAATGGTTCTTCTGGGGACACACTTACATATTATGATAATGAGAAAGAAGGAATTTCTGTAATTGCTATAGGTGGAGATAAGTTATCTCGAGGTTTAACATTGGAAGGATTGTCTGTCAGTTATTTTCTGAGAGCTTCTAAGATGTATGATACATTGATGCAGATGGGACGATGGTTTGGTTATCGTCCTGGATATGTAGATTTATGCCGCTTATTTACCAGCAATGAATTGAATGAATGGTATAGACATATTACTCTTGCGAACGAAGAACTTCGTGAAGAGTTTAAATATCTTGCAGAATCTGGGGGAACTCCTGAAAATTATGCTTTAAAAGTTAGGTCACACCCTGGGCAATTACAAATCACCTCTGTTAGTAAAATGCGTTATACTAATGAGATAAAGGTGTCATGGGCTGGTCGTTTAATAGAAACATATCAATTATCGCGTTTTAAGAAAGATGTACATTCTAATTTAATTGAAACAGATAAATTCTTGTGCAAGCTGGGAACTAGCAAACAAGTTGGGAAGAATTATTTGTGGACAAATATTTCTTCTGAGATTGTATGCGACTATTTGATGCAATTTAGGTTACCCAAATCGTTAATCAAGGTTCCTTTAGATCGTATCTGCGAGTATATTAAAGATTTAAATCCTATGGGAGAGCTAACATCTTGGAGTGTTGCCTTAATGAGTAAGAGTGAAGGAGCAGAGAGTATCCATGCTTTTTCGAATGAAATAAAAGTTGGTTGCTTTATTCGTAATCGTGCAAAAGATGTTGTTGATCCGAATACATACTATATACGTAAAAATCATATAGTAGGAAATCAATGTGATGAATTTATAGATCTTGATAAAGACTTGCTTTCAGAAGCATTGGAAGAAACAAAGCGTCGTAAAAAAGAAAAAACAGGAGAAGAATGGAATAAGGACTATCCGTCTCCAGAGCTTGTGCGAAAGGAATATAGACCTAAGCAAACTCCTTTGTTAATAATATACCCACTTAATCCTGAATGTTCGAATGTAAAAGGTGCGCAAATTGAATATAAAGCAGAAGATGACCCTTTTATAGGGTTAGCAATATCATTTCCAGGTAGCAATACAGATCATGCAGTATCGTATATTGTAAATCAGGTCGGTGATTTTGCAGAAACGGAAGATATGTTTGACGAAAATAATGATAATTCTTATGAATAATAGTATATTATCTTTATGGCATATAATGTCACAAGAACAAACTATTGGATTGGTGAAACGTTTGTTCTTGGTTGATGCTTCTGTAAAAATATTTGGTATATACAGATATCCAGAGAAAACATATGGATTAGCTTTCTCTTTTTCTAGAGATATAAAGATAAATCTTGATTCTTTTCGTAATTTAAAGGAGCTTACCATACAATTGGTACAAGATATGACATATACATCAAACAGGCTCTTATTAATACAATTGTCATCGTTAGAGAATTTGGATGTTTTTGCTTGTTTGTGTGATAATCTCATTGAGGTTGTTCGAAAATGTCATACAAGTTCTGAAGCTGTCAGGGAGATAATAAATCAAATAGAAAAGTGGAAAGCTATGTTTGATAAGAAATTATCAGATGGTTTGACACTGCTTGAACAACAAGGGCTTTATGGCGAACTGACATATTTGCAAAAGTTAATAGCCCGAAATTTATTCTCAAAAGTAGAATCACTTAAATTGTGGTCTGGTACAGATAAATCTGTTCGTGATTTTCAAGGGAAAGAATGGGCTGTTGAAGTTAAAACTATATCAGTCAACAATTCAGATCAAATAACTATAAATGGGGAACGTCAATTGGATGATACCTTATTAAAAATGTTATTCCTCTATCATTTATCAGTTGAATCTTCACGTTTGTCAGGGCAAACGTTAAATGATAAAGTTGATGAACTGAGAAAAGTATTAATGGATGATGTGGTTGCTATGAATCTATTTAATTTTAAATTGATTGAAGCTGGCTATTTTGATAATCATAGACCTTTGTATGCAGACCGCTGTTACAAAATTCGTAAGGAAAATATTTATCGTGTATGTAAAGCATTTCCTCGAATTAAAGAAGATGAGTTGCGCAATGGTGTGAGTAATGTTACATATTCCATTAATGTATCTACTTGTACAGAATATTTGCTAAGTGAGTATGAACATTTTAATTGCATAGAAAATCTATGAATGAATTAAATAAGTTTTATCAATCATTGATGCAGGATGTAGTTGCCATGCAGTCTGGTGATGATGATGGAAATACACAAGAGCAAGTCTTTACTCGCATTTGTCAAGAAATGTTATCTGAGGCGGGTGAAACAGAAAATGCATATATAGCATATGATGAGCGTGATTTAGGCCGAAAAGGACAGCATAAGATTAATGGTTATGCTATTTCTGATAATTATGAGAATGTTGATTTATTTATTTCAATATTTAATAATAAGCAAGAAATATGTTCTATCTCTAAGTCAGAGATTGATACGGCAGTTAAAAGAATATCTAATTTCTTCCGTAAAGCTATTTATAATGATTATGTTAATGAGATTGCAGAGTCATCTGAAATTTTTGAATTTGCAGATACATTGGCAAATTATGGTGAGCTAAAAGATAATCTTATTCGCATAAATGCTTTTATTTTGACAAATGGTCAATATAAAGGTGATATACCTGCAAGTCAGTCCATAAGTGGCTATACGGTCTTTTATAGAATTATAGATATTGATTTTCTATATAAAATATCAGAACAATCTCGGGTTCCTATAGAATTGGATTTTGATAATTTAGATGGAAAACATTTTGAAATACCTTGTTTGTCAGCAAATATAGGAAATTCTGATTATGAGGCTTATATAGCAATTATACCAGGGGAATGCCTTGCAACACTTTATCATAACTATGGAGCAAGGTTACTTGAACAAAATGTCCGTTCTTTTCTGCAGTTTACCGGAAAAATAAATAAAGGCATTCGTAAGACTATCAATGAAGAGCCACATATGTTTCTCGCTTTTAATAACGGTATTGCAGCTACGGCTGATCATATTGTGTTGGACAAAACCGGACGATTTATTAAGCAAATTAGTAATTTACAGATTGTTAACGGAGGACAAACAACTGCTTCTATTTATAATACAGCAAGAAAGGATAAAGCAGATATTTCTCAAATATATGTCCAAGTAAAGTTATCTGTAATCAAAGATAGTGAGCAGTATGCAAATATAGTTTCTCGAATATCACAATATGCTAATACACAGAATAAGGTTAATGATGCAGACTTTACAGCTAATAACCCGGCATTGATTGAAATAGAAAAATTGTCACGCTATATCTTATCGCCGGTTACATTAGAAAATAATGTACCCACGTCATGGTTTTTTGAACGTGCAAGAGGTCAATATAAAACATTACGCTCTAAGGAAGGATTTACAAAGTCAAGACAAATTGCATTTGAACTTAAATATCCAAAGAGTCAGGTGTTTACTAAGGTAGAATTAGCTAAATATGTTAATGCATGGCAGGAAGTGTATAGTGGCAAATCAATGGTAATAGGACCGCATATAGTTGTTCGTGGTAATGAAAAAAATTATGCGCGATTTATGAATTATAATTTGCCGGAGGTAAGGTACATTGATGTTGCGTATTTTGAGGATATTATAGCAAAAGCTATTTTATTCAGAACAGCTGATAAACGATATGGAACAAAAGTATCTGGCAACCATATTGGAGAATTAAAACAAGTTGTTGTTCCATACACTCTTTCTTTATTGAATATTATAACTAAAGGACAATTAGATTTGTATAAAATTTGGAAGAATCAACGTATATCTTTGGAATTGTCTGATTTTATTTATGAGCTGATGAAGCAGGTCAATCAATTTATTATTGATAAATCTCCGGTTTCACATTATATTGAATGGGCAAAAAAGGAAGAATGCTGGCTTATGGTAAAGGGAAATAAATGGTCTTATAATATTGCTGATATAAACGCAGATTGTATTGATGAGAATAATCCTCCAAAGCGAATTCATAAAGTGGATGTAGAAAATGGAGAAGCAGACCGTCAACATCAGGAAGAAATTCTTAAATCGATACCGTTTTCTCTTTGGAAAAAGATTGAAGAATGGGGACGAGATACAGGAATATTAGAAGCTCCTTATCCAACGGTTGCTAGTGATATTGCTTATAAAGTCAAGAATGGCAGAAAATTTCTGGATAGTGATGTTACTAGAGGAATTGCTATTTATGAGAAAGTCTGGCAATATAATCCGGATTTATTGGAAGAAGCTGATGTGTTGGCAGAAAAAGATAGACTTGCAAATGAACAAAAAGCCATTTCAAGTGACAATAAATTAGCTGAAATAACATTGGACCTGGTACAACAAATGGTTGAATGGGATAAGCGTAAACGAATTTTAGAGGATTGGAAATGGAAAGCAATGAAAGATGTTGTGGATGGAAAAAAGGAACTAAGTGAAAGAATGAAGTATGCTTTTTATCTTAATCTTCAAATATTAAGGAAAAAAGGATTTCAAGGTTGAAAACTATGAATGTGAGTGAAACAAATCGGATATCTTTTATTGATAAATCGGTAAAATTGCGAAAAGTTAAAGATGTAGGAGAATTGAATGAACTTATAGCACAATGCCGCGAACAGAATAAGCCTTTTTCATGTTTAGATTTGTCAGATGTTGATTTGAAAAATCTTAATATGACTTGCTTAGATATTGAAAATGTGATATTCAATACCTTTGATGTTAAGAAATCCGAATATAAACAAATTTATAATGTTTGTTTTAAGGGGGCAAGGTTGCGTAATGTCAGTTTTGCACAATGTCAGTTAGTGCGTTGTAACTTTGATAAATGGGAACTAACGTTAAAAGAGCAGGAGAAATTATCACTAGAGTTGCGAATAAATGCTGGGCAAAAACGTGAGACATATTTAGAGGAGGTGGATTTTTTCTTTTGTCGATTTGAAGCATGTCGTTTTAGAAAAACAAATATTAAGATCGCAGATTTTAGATATTCTAAGTTTATTGATTGTTCGTTGGGTGGAAGTTGTATTGGATTGGGGGATTTCTACATGGCAGCATTCAGTGGTACCACGAATTTTACCGATTGTTTATGGTCGCATTGCAGTATAACTAATGCAACTTTTGAGAATCATTGTTTAAGAATAAAGAGCATTAACAAACTAGCTCAAGAGTGCTATAAAGATTATAGTGAAATAATCATAGGTCACAAAAGATGGTTAAAACAAAATCCTTGTGCAGACTTCAGTCATCAAAATGATGATGAAGACAAAAATCGTAAGACAAAGAGCCAAGCATACATACATCAAGAAGCCAGTGAAGTATATGCTCTTCTCAGTGGTTTTTATGCGGGTAAAGGCTTGTTTAGAGATTCGAATTTTGCTTATGAACGTGCCAAACGCAATGAGGCTTTGAAACACTACTTTACACTAAATGATGCGTTAATAAACATGCGTATGAACCTGTATAAGAATGTAGGTAATATTTGTAAAAGTTTAGCTGGTCTATTTTACTTCTTGCTGTGTTGGATAATGGGGTTTGGCTATAAAATTACAAATGTTCTTATATGTTTCATTCTTCTAGTCATTGGGTATTCTTTTGTTTTTCACATAAAAAAAGATGATTATATGATCTTGTATAATGGGGCTGGTTGTAGTCTTGACAACTCTATAGGGGGATTAAAGAAAATTGAGGATTCTATGGCTTGGTATAATGAATTAGCATATAGTCTTAATAATTCTATGGGGCCATTTGAAAGATTCATTGAGATTGTTGGATGCTGGTTAAGCAGTTTACAAACAACTGCTGGACTGCTACTTATTGGTTTTGCCGGTTTCATCATTGCTAATAGAATCAGAAATAACTATTGAGTATCAAAAGAACAAGTCTCACTGATTGTAATTATGCAAGGTTAAGAGGTGTGATCCTGTCAGAACAGAACTATCATGGTTTTGAGCTTTTTTGATATAAAGGATTATATTGGCAAAGTGTGGGTATTGGAGGAGCGGAATAACGTAATATTTTTATCTTATGAGAATTCTTCAATTATCAGATACGCATAATCAGCATGCGCGGCTGACGGAACTTCCGGAGGCGGATGTGGTGGTGCATTGCGGAGATTTTACAGAAAACGGAACGGAAGAAGAGGTACTTGACTTCCTGAACTGGTTTGCGGGACTTCCGTATCCTCATAAGCTATTTGTGACAGGGAATCATGATTTGT
>OGHV01001514.1_pt1 | contig 12918 bp, 7 predicted proteins | sample 1571551 | NCBI WGS metagenome assembly OGHV01 (sample SAMEA2581960, study PRJEB24529) | metagenome | biome: Human gut stool | place: China | collected 2011 | reverse complement strand
TGGAGCAGGGAGATTTGGATTACCGCTTAAACCGATAAAAGATACTGAAGAAGGAAAAACAGCTTATGAGAGTCATTGCAGGAAGTGCAAAAAGTATGCCTTTAAAAACAATTCCGGGCTTGGAAACAAGACCGACCACAGACAGGGTGAAGGAGACGTTATTTAATATGATTCAGTATGATATCCCGGGAAGTACATTTCTGGATCTTTTCTCTGGAAGTGGAGGAATCGGGATCGAGGCATTGAGCAGAGGAGCAAAGGAAGCTTATTTTGTTGAAAAAGCAAAACCTGCATTAAGATGCATTCGAGAGAATTTAAGATATACAAAGCTTGATAAGAAAGCACAGGTTCTGGCAACAGATGTGAATTCAGCGATCAGGCAGTTAGAGACGAAGAATGTAACATTTGATCATATTTTTATGGATCCTCCATATAAGAAAGGATTTGAAGAAGAAGTATTTAATGATGATTCGGAAAAACAGGTGTTTGTTTGTCAATGTAAGTTTGGATATTGATGTGTTGTTGACAGGCAAATCTCTTTATCTTGTATGAAAAGTCCCTTTATATCAGTTTACTCTATCGAATTTTGATTGATCGAATAATGAGACAACCGGGTATAAAGGGACTTTTTATATTCTTATCAAAGAGTTATTTTTTTCTCTCTTTGTATTCTGACGGGGTAATTCCTATCACTTTCTTGAAGCATTTGCTGAAATACTTCGGATCGTTGAACCCCGTCATATATGCTACCTGCGAGAAGTTGTATTCGTCGCTGTCAATCAATTGGACGGCACGTTTGATACGTATTTCCCGTATAAAGTCCACAGGCGTCAGTCCGACGATTGATTTTAATTTCCGGTAGAAGATGGTGCGGCTAAGCATCAGTTGTTCTGCAAACTGGTCAATGGTTAGTTCGGCATTGTCCATCTGCTCTTCCATGTATGCCATTACTTTCTCCATAAATTGCTCGTCGTACGGAGTAATTTGCGGTTGCGAAGGAGTAAGAAGATCTGGAGAAGAGGCAGTCTTTCCTTCCATCAGCCTGTTCATATAAATTTCCTGCAATGCTTTGCGCTGGCGTAGCAGGGAGGCGATACGGGTTTTTAGATAAGTGGCACTGAAAGGTTTGGTGATGTAATCGTCAATACCTTGTTCCAATCCGGCGATGCGATCGTCCAAAGAAGCCTTCGCAGATAACACAATGATAGGGATATGGCAAATATTATTGTTCTCTTTGATTTGCCTTATCATCTCTAAACCATCCATCACAGGCATCATGACATCAGTGATAATCAGGTCCGGCAAATCGTCAACAGCATGCTGCAATCCTTCTTCACCGTTGGAAGCGGTTATCACAGTGTAGTTCTCCGATAGAATGTTCTTCAAAAATGCTTTCAACTCTTCATTATCTTCTACCACCAGTATGGAGAAGCCATCCGAATTATTCTCAAGGTCTTCTTTTTCCTCCATCTCTTCCGGTGCTTTCATGCTGTCAACCGGATGAGGCGTTGAACTTTGGCTGTCGTTCAGGATAAACTCTACCTGCACATCTTCTTCGAAAACCTCCCGTTGTAAAGGCAAACTTACCGTGAAACGACTGCCTACTCCCGGCTGACTGTCCACTGTAATAGTGCCATGATGCATTTCCACCATCTCTTTCACCAAAGATAATCCGATGCCGGAGGAAGGTTGCAGAATATTCTGTTTGACCAATGATTCGAAACGTTGGAACAAAGAATGTTGCTTTTCTACTGCAATTCCGATTCCTTCGTCTGCCACCTCTATCTCTATCGTCTTTTCTTTCGTCGTCATATTGACCGTTATTGATTTATCGGCAGGTGTGTACTTGAACGCGTTGGAAAGCAAATTGAAAAATATCTTTTCAAATTTATCTCTGTCCACCCAGCAATACACCGATTGGATGGTAGAGGTCAACTGATAGTTTATATTCTTTTCTTCGGCTATCGATTTAAAACTACTCATCACCTTTTGCAAAAGTGGAATCAAATCGGTCTCTTCAATCAATAGTTTCATCTTTTGATTCTGAATCTTGCGAAAATCCAGAATCTGATTCATCAGCCGGAGCATGCGTTCTGTATTCTGATGTACCAAAGTTAAGTGTTCACGGGCGGAAGGAGAAAGAGGTTCATTCTCCAACACCTCCGTTACAGGGCTGCTGATTAATGTCAGCGGAGTGCGTAACTCATGAGATATATCAGTAAAGAATCGTAGTTTGATATTTGCTAATTGTTGCTCCATATCTACTCTGTGGCGTAACCGGTAGATGTAAAACAACACATATACGATACTTGCCGTGAAAAGTATAAACAGAATGAAATAGAGTAACCATGCCCAATATGTTTCCCAAAAGGTGGGGAGTACATGTATTTGCAGAGTCCGTACATTGTCTACCCAAACTCCCTCACTGTTTGTAGATTTTATCTGCAACTGGTACTTGCCGGCAGGCAAATTGATGTAACTTGCAGAACGATTATTGTCAGCTTCATTCCATTCATCTTCTAGCCCTTGCAAACGATAGGCATATAGAATTCCTTTCGGATTGACGTAATCAAGTGCAGCAAACTGGAAAGTAACATTCCTTTGTGATGGCTCCAGCTCCAGTTCTTTCAGATTGTCGATGGAATGAGCGGTGGAATGTCCTTGAATCTTAAGTCCGGTAAAAACAATAGGAGGGACATAGCCACTCTTCCGCATCTTCTCCGGAGAAACTTCTAGAAAACCTTTGTCAGTTCCCAATACAATTTGATTGCGGGCGTTGATAATAGGAAGAGCTTCGGAGAAGTTGAACTCCTGGTAGATGGAACTCAATTCATAATTCTCAAATGTTTCTTTGACAGGATTGAATTTGGAAAGAGCAATTTCCGAAACAACCCATAATTGATTCTGCGCATCTTCAATCATCGATAGTGCCAAGTCGGAAGCCAATCCGTCGTTCTTGTCATAGTTCTTGAATTGGATATTCTCGCTAAGCAAGTTGGGAGATATCACTTTGTTTACGCCTCCGGTAAAACTAATCACATAAGTGGTTTTATTTTTGTCTGTATAAATGTGCATGATATCGTTGGCATTAAGACTGTTTTTATCTCCCGGTCTGCGGATATTCCGGTAGAATTTAATCTCTTCCAGCCGTTCGAAGTTGTTTGAGAATGTAAGCAATCCATTGGTCGTTCCCACTAGAATGACTCCTCCCGGAGCTTCGGTGATATTACGTACTTTCATTCCGTAAGCTATGGGGTAGTTTCTTAATTCATTATTGCTATGGATAAATGAGGTTTTTCCATCTTTAGTTTGTGTCAGCAAATTTAACCCGCCTCCATAACATCCCACCCAGATATTATTGCGACTATCCTGAAAGATTGTATAAATGCTGTTGCTGCTTAAACTGTAAGGATCATTGGGCTGGTGCTCAAAATGGTGGATAGAGTAATGATTTTCTCTGGCTTTTTGGTTTACTCCTATCTTTAGGGAAACTCCTGTGCTTTTTAGTTGGAAGAGACCGATATCTTTTGTCCCCAACCAGATATTTCCTTCTTTATCTTCCAGAATAGAATATACTCCGTTAAAGAAAGCTTGCTTTTCTTTTGTGATATTCCCTTGTTTGGATAAATATCCCACCAGGCTGCCATCCGGTGCAAATATTTGAATATAATTAGACTTTGATGCGGTCCAAAGGCGATTATGACTGTCTTGCAGGAATGCCCGTGTTTCCGCCTCGTAATCAGTCAAATTGAATTGATAACTTTGTGGAAAGAAACATAACTTTTCTACGCCGCGTGCTGTTGCAAACCAGCAGTTTCCCTGATTATCCAATGTATAATACCTGACTAACGGGCTGAAAATGGATTTGGGATTATTGATGTCTGTAAGAAGCGGTTTGAGAGTTTTTTCTTTTCTGTCGTAATAGCAGAAGTTTCCTTCTGTGGGGAGTAGCCATAGGTTGTTGGCATTATCTTCAAATATAAGTTTGCGACTTTTGCGTCCATGTTTGATAATTTCATCTTTGGGAGTGAACAGATGTGCTTTCTCGTTGGTCGCTAGATTAAGACGGACGATACCAGGATCTTTTGAAAAGATCCAGATCTCTCCTTGACAATCCTGATAGACGGATTCTACAAAGTTAGAAGTCTGTGTAGCGGTGCGGATATCGATTTGCTGGAAACTGTTTTGGGGAATAGAATACAATATCAGTCCATTGTCTGTTCCCAATGCCAACATATCTTTCCCTATCGTAGTAACATTGTTTATCTTATCGTGCGGATAAGGAATATCTACGAATTTCAGCTTTTTAGTATGAAAATCATACCTGGCTAACTTATCATTCTCTGCGATCAGATAGATACTTTCTTTTATTTGAGTGATAAATTGAAAAGGAAAGTCGGTATCCAACGTTTTCTTTCCTATGATGGAAACGCCTTTGTCCGTTAATATCCATTCGTCTTCTTCAGAGTCTTGGTAAACGTTAAATATCTGGTCACCTTTCAGGTTATGATTCGAAGGTGCATAAAGGGTGATACCTTCTCCCTTTTTACATAGTTGTTCGTCTACTCTGAAGGCATATCCGTTTTCACAGAGAATCCAGGCAATCCCTTTCTCCAATGAATAGATACGTGTAACATAATTAGTTTGTTTCGTGGAAAGTTCAATAGGTTGAAGCACATCAATAAACTTCTCGGACTCTACATCAAAAAGGCAAGCTTGCCCATCGTAAGTGGGGCACCATATATCTCCGTATTTGCTTTCAGAAATAGTTCCCATACGATTACTTCCGAATGCGTATTTGCTCTCTTGTGAAGTTTTGTAAGTCTTAAACGTGTAGCCGTCAAACTTGTTAAGCCCATTCCAGGTACTAAACCAGATGAGTCCTTTCTGATCTTGCAATATGTTCATTACTACTCCTTGGGCAAGACCGTCACTCACCGAAAAATGTTTCACCTGGCAGATCGGTTGAGCAATTAGAGTGATCGCTATTGTTAGAAAAAGAAATAAAGTATGGAGCCGTTTCATAGTAGTTGCTTTAATGTTTATAGCAAAAATAGATAAAACAATGCAGAATAGAAAGTTCGATAAGTGGTTTGAACAAATTATACTCGTTTTTGCTTATTTTTTCCTCTTCTTACTATATAGTATTGATCTCGCTTCTTTGTTTTGGAAAAGTGAAATGAATAATATTCGTTAAAAAAATCCTCTTTATAATCTTATTCAGAATATAAAGAGGATAATTTTATTGACAAGAGTTGCATGGGGTATGGTGAGATGAAATCATAATTGGGGAATAATTGCACAAGACTTTCACAAGTATCCTCCTGCCAATGCCTAAAATCATTACAAAGTTAATTAAATAGTTTTTTGAATAGCAATGTTTATTAATTTATCTTATGGAAATTATGAATTTTTTAATATATTGAAGATATTTTGTGTCAACTTTCCATAACTCGCTGATTTTGCTTATGTTTGTAAGTAAAATAAAGAAAGAAGTGAATGAACATGTCTACGCAGCTATTATATAATGATTTCCCTACTTTTTTGCGGAAATATTTTCCTTACAAGGTACAAAAGATTTCATTGAACGCAGGTTTCACTTGTCCTAATCGTGACGGAACAAAAGGATGGGGCGGATGTACATACTGCAATAACCAGACTTTTAATCCGGATTACTGCCGGACAGAGAAGTCTATCACTACCCAATTGGAAGAAGGGAAATGCTTTTTTGCCCATAAATATCCGGAAATGAAATATTTGGCTTACTTTCAGGCCTATACCAATACGTATGCCGAACTGGAAGGCTTGAAGCGTAAATATGAAGAAGCGTTGACGGTAGACGGGGTGGTCGGACTGGTGATAGGTACACGCCCCGATTGTATGCCGGAGAGTTTGTTGCGTTACTTGGAAGAATTGAACAAACATACTTTCCTTATGGTTGAATATGGGATCGAGAGCACTTGTGACGAAACCTTAAAACGCATAAACCGGGGGCATACTTATGCCGATACGGTGGAAGCCGTCCGACGGACAGCTGCCTGTGGTATCCTGACAGGCGGACATATCATCCTCGGACTTCCGGGAGAAACGCATGATACGATGGTGGCACAAGCGGAAATACTTTCCGACCTGCCTTTAGCTACACTCAAGATCCATCAGTTACAATTGATTCGTGGTACACGAATGGCGCATGAGTATGATGAAGCTCCTGATGGTTTTTATTTGTTTAACGAGGTGGAGGAATACATTGATCTGGTGATTGATTATGTAGAACATCTCCGTCCCGATATAGTTGTGGAGCGTTTTGTTTCCCAATCTCCTAAAGATTTATTAATAGCTCCGGACTGGGGATTGAAAAATTATGAATTTGTAGCGCGTTTACAAAAAAGAATGAAAGAAAGAGGTGCTTATCAAGGTAAGAAGTATAGGGATTCGGAAAAAAGGATTATTTTTGCAGACGATAAACTTACCACTGAATAAATAGCTGTTTGAGCGGAATATAGATGGTGGAAGAAATATAAATGGATTTGAAGAATGGAACATAAAACAAGAATTAAAGGAAATGTCCACTATGTGGGAGTGAATGACCGTAACAAGCACAGATTTGAAGGGATGTGGCCATTGCCCTATGGAGTTTCATATAACTCTTATCTGATTGATGATGAAATGGTGGCATTGGTGGATACGGTAGATATTTGTTATTTTGAAGTCTACTTGCGTAAGATTAAGCAAGTGATTGGAGAACGTCCCATTAATTATTTGATTATAAACCACATGGAACCGGATCATTCGGGATCTATCCGACTGATTAAGCAACATTATCCGGAAATTATTATCGTGGGTAACAAGCAGACATTCGGTATGATTGAAGGTTTCTACGGTGTAACCGGCGAACAGTATCTGGTAAAGGAAGGTGATTTCTTAGCTTTGGGACATCATAAACTGCGTTTTTATATGACTCCGATGGTGCATTGGCCGGAAACGATGATGACTTTTGATGAAACGGACGGCGTTCTTTTCTCCGGCGACGGATTCGGATGCTTTGGCACTGTAGATGGCGGATTCCTGGATACGCGGATCAATGTGGATAAGTATTGGGGGGAAATGGTTCGTTACTACTCTAACATCGTAGGCAAATACGGAAGCCCCGTGCAAAAAGCTTTGCAAAAATTGGGCGGACTACCTATTTCTGCCATCTGTTCTACACATGGTCCGGTATGGACAGAGAATATTGCCAAGGTAATTGGTATCTATGACCGTTTGAGTCGTTATGATGCAGACGAAGGTGTTGTTATTGCTTATGGAAGCATGTATGGAAATACGGAGCAAATGGCGGAAGCTATTGCAGAAGAGCTTTCGGCACAGGGTGTTAAGAACATTGTCATGCATAATGTGACAAAGAGCCATCCTTCTTATATTATAGCGGATATTTTCCGTTACAAGGGATTGATTATCGGTTCTCCCACTTATAGTAATCAGATATTCCCGGAAGTGGAAGCGCTGCTCTCAAAGATTCTGTTGCGTGAGGTGAAGGGACGCTATTTGGGTTATTTCGGTTCTTTCACATGGGCAGGTGCTGCTGTGAAACGTCTGGCAGAGTTTGCGGAAAAGAGCAAATTCGAATTGGTCGGTGATCCGGTGGAGATGAAACAGGCAATGAAGGACCTGACTTATACTCAATGTGAAAATCTGGCACGTGCCATGGCGGATCGTTTGAAGAAAGATCGTTAAAACTGTGAATGAGATAATAATTTATTAACTAACCTATAAAACAATCGACTTATGAGACTTATTATTCAGCCGGACTATCAGTCCGTATCTCTGTGGGCTGCACATTATGTTGCTGCTAAAATAAAAGCTGCCAATCCAACCCCCGAAAAACCATTTGTATTGGGCTGCCCCACCGGATCTTCTCCTCTGGGTATGTATAAAGCTTTGATCGACCTGAATAAGAAAGGAATCGTTTCTTTCCAGAATGTGGTAACATTCAACATGGACGAATATGTAGGGTTGCCGAAAGAACATCCGGAAAGCTATTATTCTTTCATGTGGAATAACTTTTTTGGTCATATCGACATCAAACCGGAGAATACGAATATTCTGAATGGTAATGCTCCGGATTTGGATGCAGAGTGTGCACGTTATGAAGAAAAGATCAAGTCATACGGCGGCATCGACCTGTTCATGGGCGGTATCGGTCCTGACGGACATATTGCGTTCAACGAACCGGGATCTTCATTGACTTCACGCACTCGTCAGAAAACATTGACGATGGATACCATCATTGCTAACTCCCGTTTCTTCGATAATGACATCAATAAGGTTCCTAAGACCTCTTTGACAGTGGGAGTGGGTACTGTGCTTTCTGCAAAGGAAGTGATGATTATTGTAAACGGTCATAACAAAGCTCGTGCTTTGTATCATGCAGTAGAAGGTGCTATCACACAGATGTGGACAATCAGTGCATTGCAAATGCATGAAAAAGGTATTATCGTTTGTGATGATGCTGCTACGGCGGAATTGAAAGTAGGTACTTACCGTTACTTCAAAGATATCGAGTCTGCTCATTTAGATCCGGAATCTTTGATTAAGTAAGCATAAAATTGATTCTATAAAAAGAGAATGGGCTGCATCAGTGTTGAATTGATTGCAGCCCATTTTGTATGTTAGAGATAGCTGTCTGCGGAATTAATTCTCTTCCAGCCAGCCTTTTCCCTGTCGGACGATTTCCAGTTCGTTATCCGTGCATTTCACTACCGTTGAAGGTTCTATACCTCCGATACCGCCGTCAATGACCAGATCAACGATGTCGCCGAACTTTTCATCTATAAGCTCGGGATCAGTCATATATTCCAAGTCCTCGTGCTCTTTGTATGGCAGTGTGGTGGTCATAATGGGAGCGTCTAGCAGGCGTGCGATTTCACGGATGATGTTGTTGTCCGGCATACGGATACCTACTTCTTTCCGGTTGCGGAAGATTTTCGGTAACCGGTTGGTGCCGTTCAAAATAAAGGTAAATGGCCCCGGAAGATTATGCTTCATCAGTTTGAATACGTTATTGTCTACTTTCGCGTATTCGCTGATACTGCTTAAGTCATAACAGATGATAGACAGATTGTTTTTTCGAGGGTCTATCTCTTTAATCCGGCAGATCCGTTCTATGGCACGTTCCTTCAGACCATGACAGCCGATGGCATACATCGTATCGGTAGGATAGATGATAAGTCCGCCGTCATTCAGGATATCGATGATTCGTTGTAAATCCTGCGGATTATTGTTTTTATCATATAGTTTCAGTAGCATATTAAAAGCTTCATCCCTTCCCTCTCGCAAAGGAGAAGGAGGAGGGACGAGTGGGGTTAAATGGTTATTATTTTCTCTTTTTATTTGAGTTTCTTTTTTAAGAAATCCAATGCCTTTTCCGCAGCTTTCTCTGTGACTTTCTGTTTGATTGAGTCTTTGTTGGCGGTAGCGGCAGAGTCCAGGCCAAGTTTCTGTCCGAGTTTGCTGATTGCTTCATCGGCTACGGCTTCGACAGCTTGGTTGGCCATGCTTTTAGTATCTACGCTGACTTTCGGAGAGGTGAACGAACCTCCGATTTTCAAGTCAAGAGTCATTAACTTAGAGATATTGCCTACGGATGCGGGCAGTTTCACTTTACCGGAATAGTCGATGGTTTGATCGAGTCCTGTGCTGCCGGAAAGATTCAGTGTGTAGTCTCCCATCTTGATATCAAACGGTTTGGTTTCTACGCGGCCGTCTTTGATGGTGAAATCCAATGTCATGTCTTTCACTTTCATGTCTTTCAGACTGGGTTGCTTCACGGCATCGGCTATCTGGTCGATTGCTTTTACTCCGCTTAAACTAAGGTCGCGGGTGGAAAGGCTACCGTCACCCTGCATCGTATTCAGTACGGGGCTCATGGCTGCATCCAAATCTGTCAGGACGTTGATGCTTCCGGAGAAATTACCTTTCAGGTTTTCGAAGATAGGAGCCATTTTCTGCACCATATCCAGTTCTTTGTAAGCTTGCGCAAAACCAATATTGGAGAGTTTGAATCCGGCTTTCATTTCCGGCTTCTTTACGTTGGCGGTGGAGTAGTAGCCGTTCATCACTACATTACCACCCATGGTGTTCATGGACAGGTTTTTCATATCCACTTTGCCATCTTTTACAACAAGTTTGCCATTCATATTATTGAAAGACATCTTGTCGAATAACACCTGTTTCAGGTTAGCGTCCATTTGGAAGTCGATGTTACGGGGAACTTCAACAATACCTGTGGCGGCTGTAGCTACAGAGTCAGTGGACGCAGCTTCTGATGTGGAGGCTTCATCGGCAGAAGCGGTTATGAAGTCGTTCAGATTGAAGTAGTTGGAACGAATATTCAGGTTTCCTTTCAATGTGCTACCTTTCAATACATAACCAATGTAGTTTTCAAACCGGCTGTCGGCGGTGATATCGTTCTTTCCGATGTTGACGGTTGTTTCACTCAACTGGAGGTATTTCGGAGTGAAGGTGAAGAGAGACTTTTTAATCTCTACATCCGGCATATCTTTCATTTTGAGTTTCATGCCCGTCAGTCCGATAGTACCCGAAGCTTGTATACGTTCGTATTCTTCTTTTTCGATAGATGAGAGGCGTCCCGACATTTGCATATCGGCATCGATGGTACCGTTCAACTCCATGTCTCCAAGCGGGTAGACTTGTTTGATCATACCTAAGTTGAGCACTCCTTTCGCTTCTGCTTTAAAATCCGGATCACTGATCGGCGTTTTCACAGTAGCTGTCAGGCTAAACGGATTTCCGGCAAGGCGGAAACTGAACGGATTGATGTTGACCGTAGTCAGGTCTATATTTCCTCCGGGATTTTGAACGTTGGCACTGATGTTGATTTGATCTACTCCTGCCGGTAGAGCCGGATAGCGGAACATAGCATCCTTGACTTGCATGTCAATATTGAATGCCGGAACGGTGTCTCCTTGCAGGATACCTTTGGCCGTTGCGGTAAGCGTTGCAGTTCCGTCTGTTTTCAGACTGGAGAATTCTGTGGCGTAAATGGCGGGAATTAATGACAAAATTTCCTTGAAGCCTATATCATTCGTGTTAAGTTTCAAGTCCATGTCGATAGCCGGGTCTTTCAAGGCTACCCAACCGTCGATGCCTGCCTGAATGGCGTTGAGACGGATAGTGTTGTCTTTCAATGTGTATTTGTTGTTGGCAAGGTCGGCATCTACGTCCATCTTGGCGGAGATATTGGCATTTGCCAGGAAAGGGATTCCATTCATCTTGTAGGTGAGTGATTTGGTTTCCGCTTCCAGTTTCAGAGTGGTACGTTCGCTTCCTAAGTCTCCGGCACAAACAGCGTTGAAGTCGCGGATATCAGCATACATCTTTCCTTGTTGATCGTCATAAATCAGATTCATGTTTTTGATAACAAAGCGTTGCAGCTTGACTTTGAAAGGAGAAGAGGCTTCTTCTTCTGCAGGCGTTTCGACTGTTGCTATTGTATCCGGTTTCATGATATCCCAGTTGGTACGTCCGTCCGGCAAGATAATGGCATGTAACTTCGTGTCTTCAATAAATATTTTAGAAATATCGTAACCGCTATCTCCGAAAAGGGAGAATAAGTTGACTGCGGCGGTAACTTCTCCGGCTTGTACAAGGGTGTCATTGGCAAATTCACCCGTACCTTTCAACCAGAAATCTTCGAGAGTGACAGAAGCCTGTGGAAAATTGCGGAACAGACTAATGTTAAGGTTCTTAAAGTCAAATTGTGCGTTAAGCATCTTGTTGCCTTCTGTTTTTACAATGTCGGCTATCTTTCCTTGGAAGGCGAAAGGAAGAAGGAACATCAGAATGATAATTACTCCTACGGTGATAGCTGCGATTTTCAAACCTTTTTTCATTTGCTTCTATTTTAAGAGTTTGAGATATAATGAAGAGCAAAACTAATAAAACTTTTTGATAATAAGAGATAAAAGAGAAATTTTTAGGGATTCTTCTTTTTCTTCAGTTCCTCTGCAATTCTCCATTGTAACGCAGCTTCAACTTCTTTTCCGGCTTTTAACAGGGCATCCCCGAAAAGTTCGTGTGCGCCGGCGTGTTCGGGTTTCAGGCTGGTGGCTTTGTCCAGGTCGGCGATGGCGCCTTCTGTGTTTTCTGTTTTTAGTCGGAGCTTTCCACGGTTATAGACTGCTTTAAAGTTTGCAGGATGGAGGCTGACTGCGGTGTTGAAACAGTTTTCAGCGTCGAAGTACTCTTTGTTGTTGAAGAGTGTGATTCCTTTTCTTATCCAGGCATCTATGTAGTTGGGGTCGAGACTAAGGGCTTTGTCGTAGTTGGCAAGGGCGGCACGTACGTCGTGGGCTTGGGTGATACATTCATTTCCCATTAACAGATATTCGTGGGCATATTGCCGCAGACGTTCCTGCTGTTCCCGCATTTGCTCTTTAAGCTTTTTGTTCTGCTCCTGCAAGGTGTTGATAATCCCCAGTTTCAGGCGGATTAATCGGCGGGGAACAGGCTTCTCTATGTCATAACGGGAGTGAATGGCACGGAAAAATTGCTCCAGACATTCCTCCATATCCCCTTTGTCGAATGCACGTGCGGCAGCGGCATACTGAACATCGGCCTGCGCCTGTTTCAGAGCCTTGTCGATGGCTTGCCGGTCGTTGAACCGTCCGGCAAAGTTTACGATTTCGGGACGCACAAAGATATCCGCCCGGTTGATCGGCTTTTTGAGCTGGATGCCATCCAGCGAGGTGCAGCGGCTGAGTGCTACATACGCCTGTCCGCCGGCAAATACACCTCCCGTGAAGTCAATCACTACTCTGCTGAAAGTCAGCCCCTGACTCTTGTGGACGGTGATGGCCCAGGCCAGCCGGATGGGGTATTGTGTAAATGTGCCTAATTCCT
>OGHV01001499.1_pt1 | contig 12991 bp, 9 predicted proteins | sample 1571551 | NCBI WGS metagenome assembly OGHV01 (sample SAMEA2581960, study PRJEB24529) | metagenome | biome: Human gut stool | place: China | collected 2011 | reverse complement strand
TACCCGAACCTTGAAAGTGCCAAATGAGACCTTTCTTCGGTCCTTGCTTCTCTCGATAGGTTTTAAGCACTCGTTGAACTATTGCTTCACCACCTAAATATTGTTGATAGCGGCATACAATCTTTATTTTCTTGCCTGATGAGGTGCCTGTAAATACACTATAATAACGATAGATATCAAGCAATCGATTAGGCTCAACCAAGTTCATCACATTACTTTTTACAGACTCAATCGTTCCATGCTGACGCGACTCATCCTTAAACCAAGGTCCCCACTTATCTACTGGAGTACAGATTCCTGCATATTGAAGTTCTTTACCTTCCGTAGCAAAGGTCAAAACATTAGGAACAAACATCTCAGGAATACTCTTTTCATAATGTAGCATATCAGTAGCCCCATCTGCCCATGTTACTTGAGGTCTTACCGGGGATTTTGCTTCTCCGATGCAAATAGGAATACCATTGATAAGATATACCAAATCCAATCGTTTACCTCCGTCAACAGATGGGCGAGGAAATTCCCACTGATTGGTAACTACACAATAGTCTTCCGCAGGATCATCGCTGAAGAAACGAATCGGGATATATTCACCATCTTTTCCAAATGGTTCTGTATTCTCGGTAAACAATAATGCCCGGAAACGGTCATTGGCTGTCACCAATTCATCGAAATTTCCACCACAGGTAATAGCGGCACGAAGTTTATAAATCACCTGTTCAGCCTGTTGAAGTGTGATAGGATTAAGTCTGATTAATGCCTCTTGCAACCAAGATTCAACCAGAACCGAATCAGTGCTTCGTGGCACATCACTAGCCTTTACATATTGCCAGCCACTGTGAGTAGCTGCATTTATGAGCATTTGCTCCACTGTATTATCTTCGTAAAACATAACTATATAATATTTTTCGTTTATATCTATTTGACTAAGCTACTTGCCTTATACAATATCCTAATATGGATTCTAAATTTTTTAATGCTATCCGAACATAAGATTTTGATTTATCGGCCTGTTCCGCAATAATGGCAAACTTGTTTTGTTCTTCAATTATTGGCAATGGTAAGATCATGTTTGTAAGATATTCTTGCTTGATATTAAGGATATTACTACCTGCAGCCAACTCGTCTATCTGTTTCTTATAAAGAGAAGTTTGGAAGAATGTATTTAAGTAAACGGGATTAATGTTATCATTGGGCCTAACAAGAAGGCAAAAAGCACCATGGGCATATTGGTTAGTAAGAGTCTTATTAATCGCCGCTTTGCCAACCAAAGCCTTACTTCCATTTGAAGCACATACCACTATATCATTTACTCTAAGGTATTGATCTCCAGACACTCTATTTTTATTAATATATACAACTTCATCAGTATTTAAATTAGCATCATTTATATTATTTGAGCGTAATATAACTGCTGTATCTGGATCATCAGCAGTTTTAACATCTGATGGTTTATATGATACACCTCTTACTACTTGGATAAATTTACCCAACATTTCTTTAGAAGTATTACCAAACATCTCGATAAATTGCGATTTGAAGTCGCCAAATTTTGATTTATCGGCCTGATTGTAAATGCTAGCAAACTGCTCCTGCATCTCGATAGGCGGAATAATAATCTTAGCATTTCCGATGGACTCTTTGTTAAGAGTTTGTCCTTTTACAGCTTGCTTTGCACCAAGTAGCCAGTTCTTGTTTGCAATAAGAAAATGCAGGAAGTCGATATTGAATTTCTTCTCATCAAAATCAGCAAATGCCATTATTGCCTCGTTAGTATATATATCTTCTGAAGTAATGGCTGTCCTTCCAATGGAGAGCTTAAAACTCATTATAATCGTTCCTTTGGGCACAGGTTTAATTCCTGAATCGGCTATTGCATAGTCTGTAATGTATTCGCTAGTATCCCCAGTATAGCGTGCGTATGAAGACATATCAGATATAGAAACCCATTTATGGTTTCCGTTATCCCAACACTCAGGGTTATTACGTGCAGGAGTTTTACCCATCGATAGCTTAAATTCATCTTTAACTAATGATTCTGACCAACCTTTGTCGTTAGTATTCTGATCTCCAAACATCTCGATAAATTGCGACATACTATCCAATGAATTTACGGTGAGACAATTTTACGTTCGTTTGATTAACCATTGCATATTGCAATGTTGTATCAAGGCTTTGGTGCCCAAGGAGGTGTTGAACTTGTTCTATAGGCATGCCTTTATCTATCGCCATTGTAGCCAATGTACGACGAAATTTATGAGGATGTACCTTTGGTATATTCAACTCTCTTCCCAACCTACGCAATCGGATTTCCACACCACTGATTTGCAACCGTTCATAAGGTGCTAATAAAGAAACAAATAAAGCCGGATTATTATCATTTCTCTCATTTAAGTAGCGTTGCAAATGTATCTTCGTACGAGCATCAAAATAGACCTTCCGCTGCTTATCTCCTTTACCAGTAACAATACACTCACGATTCTGAAAATCTATATCTTCTCGATTGAGTTTTACTAACTCTCCTACACGCATTCCGGTTGAAGCCAACAAGTCAATCAAAGCCAAATCTCGAATTCCATCGCAGTAATCACGCATCTGTTCTAATGCTTCATCTGTATAAGTTTCTTTTACTGTCTTACCAACCTTCACCTTATGAATCCTCCTTACAGGACTTTTCACTATATAATCTTCATCTTCAAGCCAAGAGAAAAAACTTGATAAGATTCTGCGGATATTATCTACTGTAACTTTTGTAGCACCACTTGTTTGTTGATACTCATTTAAGTAGCTACGAAGATCATCAGTTGTAATGTGACGTACATTCTTTTCAATTTTACGGATTGCATTATTCAGTGTACTCCTATAATAGTGTATAGATTTATCGGAACAACCCTCTACTCGCTTGGCGGAAAGAAAGTTATCTATCAGCTTCACACTATCGTCACTAATCTGTTCATCAATGCTTTTTGAAGACACGTTGATGTTGCGGAAAGCATATTCAAGTACCTTTCGCAATTGGCTCATTTGCTCGTTGTTTAACACTCCTTGCATAGCCTGCTCAATATCATTTATCAAGATTGTTTTCATATTTCAATATTTTTAAATTAATTGATATGGCAGCACAACGTTTTAGTCTTCAATTATCCATTATCCGTTTATTAAACTTTTGATGATTTTATCTATATTTTCAATACATTGTTTTAATTCAAATTTTGATTTATCGGCCTGTTCAGCAACCTTTTCAAACTTCAATTGTTCCTCCATAGGAGGTAGGATACATTGGAAGTTTCGGAGATCGTTTAAAGGCATTCTTGGCATCTTAGTACCTGATGATATAGTGTTAGCGTAAGTAACGAAATCATCACCTCTCAACAAATGACTAAAGAATGTTAGATTCAGATATTCCTGATTAGGCCGTAGAGGAACCAACTCAGTTGTTGCATACCCCTTGCCTTTAGGAATTACCACTTTGTTTAGGTATGGTCTTAATTTTGAATACAATACATTACCTTCGTCAAATGGAGCAACAGATAACAAGTTTGTATCTTCATCATAAACTTTGTCGATAATCTTGCCTGTATGACTCTCTATCATGTCAAGATTTAGAATCCAGACAGTACCAGTTTGTCTTTCTCTACTAGGCTCTTCGGGCGCAACTTGTTTTAATGCCATTGTACTCCAACCTTTATTATTGGCAACTGGATTACCAAACATCTCGATAAATTGCGATTTCACCATTTCATCTGTTGCTACAAGGAGTTTCTTATAACCCTCTTTCAGACGATAAGCTGCCCATAATTTATCAGCTAAAACTTTTTGTTCTTCCAGTGGAGGCAAATCAAATTCCTGTTTTGCCAAATCTTTCCAGTTAATTGTGGGAGATAAACCACCAACTGATATACGTACAGCTGTTTCCATAAATCTATCTGAACTTATGAAAAAAGGGAAGTAATTTGCATCAATAATTTCAGTATTAGGTCTTAAAACCATTCCATGAGCTGAAAAAATCCCATCAAAGGGTGCTATGCCAACTTTACGTTGATATGCTCTTCGTTTTCCAAATAGAACATCGCCCTTTTGCATAAGCAATTTATCACCTGTTGGAGCCACATCCGAACCCCAACGAACAATATTAAAACAACCCGGATCAATATGTTCCAACCCAATATAATGAACCTTATCTTCTTCGGTAGGCTTCTTCTTTTTAGTGCTATTTATTGCTATTTCATCAAATCTATATGTTGCCATTACTTAATAAATCTATTAGGGTAGAATAATTGACATGAACCTTTTCTTTACTTTCTTTCCATTTTGATATAGCGCCAGAGAAACTTATTTCTTCATCTTCAACGTCTTTGATAAAGACATATTTCTGAATGCTCAAATCAAAGTCGTTGTTAGCTATATCATCAATTGAAACAGATTGTTTAAATTGCTCTATATCTTCACTGGAATGAAATGCTTGAAGAATTTTTTCAATATGATTTTTTTCTAAATAACTTTCGGCATTTTTTCTTGTAACTTCTTTAACCGCATTTATGAAGATTACTTTATTTTTCTTTTTCTGCGATTTATTTTTGTTACAAAATAATATACAAGCCTCCATAGGAGCGTTATAAAACAAATTTGGTCCTAAACCTATTACGGCTTCTAATAGATCACTTTTTACTAAATTAGTTCTAACGTCCTTTTCTTCATTCCTAAACAAGATCCCATGCGGAAGCAATATCGCACATCTTCCATCTTCATCATTCATAGATGCTAAGATATGTTGTATAAACGCATAGTCAGCACGACCTTGTGGTGGTGTACCCAAGAAATTGCGTCCCCACTTATCATTCATAAACTTTTCGCGACTCCACTCTTTAATTGAATATGGTGGATTCGCAAGGACTATATCAAATTTACGCAAGTGACTACCATCTAAAAATGCTGGATTCTCCAAGGTATCGGCACAAGCTATAGAAAAATCTTCCACTCCATTGAGATAAAGGTTCATGCGTGCTATAGAAGATGTCAAGCCATTGACTTCCTGACCAAAGACCTGTACTCCTTGCCATTCCTCACCTTTATTTCGTAAGTAGTCCAGACATTTCACTAACATACCACCAGAACCGCATGTAGGATCATAAATACTTTCATTCGGCTGCGGTTGAAGAATCTCAGCCATCAACTGAACTACCGTTCGATTGGTATAAAACTCTTGGGCTGTATTTCCAGCATCATCAGCAAACTTACCAACCAGATATTCGTAAGCCTGTCCCATTTCATCAGCCGGGCAAGCTTTCAACGAGAGCGTATATTTAGAAAAATCTTCTATTAAAGAAGTGATAATACTGTCGGGCATTTTGGCTTTATTCGTCCAACCATCTTTAGGACCAAAGATTCCCTCCAAACCACCAATCTTTCTGCCATCCATTTCTTTGGCGGGATTAGCCTGCTCGATGGCAATAAAAGCTTCTACAAGTCGTTGGCCGACATTCTCTGTAACCTGTCGCACATCGCGCCAATGAGCACCATCAGGAATGCGGATAGGCAATTCTTCGGCCTGCATACCGGCATATTCCACACCGCCTTCATGGAGGAATCCATCAAATTGTTCATCGTACACATCAGAAATGCGCTTGAAGAATAACAACGGAAATATATACTCTTTATAACCTGCTGCATCAATCTGACCACGCAAATGAGTAGCAGCCGCCCAAAGAAAGCTTTTCAACTCTTCAAGCGTAATCGGGTCATCGGGATTTCTGTAAGTCTTTATATTGTTTTCTGCCATATTATTATACGTTAATTAATTGAGAAAATTCAAGTTCAAGGCGTTTTACATCTTCATACGCCTGCTTGAACTCAGCCAGTACTTCAGAATATGGACGAATTTCTTCCTTATGATACTCCACAAATCGATTGGGAGACAAGTTATAGTCCTTTTCTCTAACTTCCTGCAAAGTAACTACCTTAGAGAAGTCTTCTACATCCTCATACTGTTTATACAATGCATATAGTTTATCAATATCTGCAGGTTCTAATACATTTTGGGCACGACGCTGAGTAAGAATCTTGGTTCCATCAATCATAAGTATCCGTCCAGAATGTGCTGCAGGTTTCATCCTTCGCAAAATCAAGAAACATGGGGACAATCCTGTTCCATAGAACAACCTGTCTCCAAGAGTTACAACAGCTTCTATCAAGTCGCTTTCTACCATTTTTTTTCTGATTTCCCCGTCTTGATTGCCACGGAACAATACACCTTGTGGCATTACGACCGCCATTCTACCATGGGCGGGAGCCATTGATGCTATCATGTGCTGAATCCATGCAAAGTCACCACAACTATCCGAAGGTGTTCCCCAAAGATTACGCTTGTATTTATCTGAAGCCCACTCGGTAGCTCCCCAGTTTTCCAAAGAGAATGGAGGATTGGCAATTACACAATCGAACTTGGCAATATTTCCACTCTGCAAGATTTTCGGATCTCGCAATGTATCACCCTGAAGCACATTAAAATCAGATGCACCATGCAGAAATAGATTCATTTTGGCAATTGCTGCATTGACTACGTTTTTCTCCTGTCCAAAAATGCTTCCACAACAAAGCGTATCATCGTGCATATAGCGAATGGCTTCAATCAACATACCACCACTACCACACGCGGGATCATACACTGTTTCTCCTGGTTGTGGATCAAGTATGCGAACCAATAACGAAACGACGGAACGAGGGGTATAAAACTCGCCAGCCTGAGCCTTACTGTCATCAGCAAATTTTTTCAAAAGAATTTCATATGCATCACCCATGAGGTCGGCCGGATAATTCTTGTTACCCAATTTACGTTTTGAAAGATATTCAATCAAATCTCTGATTTTACCATCATTCAGAATTGCTTTATTTGTCCATTTCTGAGCAGAGAACATAGACAGAACACCATATAGCGTATCTGGATTTGCAATCTCAATCTGTCGCATAGCTCCAACAATTGCAGCACCAAGATTCTCGCTGCGCTCGCGTACTTCCTGCCAATGACAGCCATCCGGAATAATGAATCGATGCTGTTCTGGTAGGGATGCATACTCTTGATCACCACCGCTGTCATTCAAAGCGTCTTCCGTTTCTTCATCATAAACATCGGATATACGCTTGTAATATAGCAATGGTGTTATATAATCCTTAAAGTTGTCCTGACTTACAGGACCTCGTATGATATTACAGGCCTCAAACAAGAAATTGTATAAATCTTGTGCCCCTGTAAGTTCTTTTTTTATTGTTTTCTTTGCCATTTTAGTCATTCATTGATTTTACAAAGGATTTACCTTTTTCAGTCAACACATACCCTCCAGTTTTTAACGATCCTTGATATTCTACCAAACCTAAAGGCTCTGATGAGAGTTGCTTGAGAATTCTCTCCAAAGTTGCCTTGGAAATATCAATGTTATCCAATAATAACTTACGCTTTATGAAAGGAGTCCTTGATATTGCCAATAACACCAATCGGGCATTATTATTTATAGCATCATTTATAGCATCATTTATAGCATCATTTAATGGCTCAATAAAATCATCACCGATCAAGACTCTATCACCAAAACCTTCTCTACAAGGAATCTCAATCAAGAAATAACTTCTCTCTTCGTTTGTCTCAATCACAGCAGGAGCAGAGCCATTTCTTCTTAACTCGTCTTGTATGGTTGGGATACCGGTTCCTCTACCTTCGGACAACTGAAGTTCTTTGAGAAAATCACCTAGACGACGGTTACGATAACGACGTGACTTCAGTCGTTCAGCTTTTTGGATAGCATCAATACTGATGGAACGGTCTGGACCAGCATAGCTAAGAATAGAAATCTTGTCTGGCTCAATCGTAATCTCAACTGGTTCCCGTTCTTGATAATCCCTATGATACAGAGCATTAACTACAGCCTCTTCAATTGCCTGGTAAGGATAGTTGAAGAAAGTTATAGATTCAGCCTTATCTTTCTGCTTGATGATACGTTTCTTGATAACATTGGTCTTGATATAGTCCAATGCCTGTTTTATCATATCGGGCACAGGTCCGACAATCTTCGGGACCTCAATCATATTGTTGGGATTCTTGATGCAGCCTTCAGGAAAAATAACAATATCCACTTGTGTTGTCGGGAAAAATTTGGCTGGATTCTTACAGAACATCATGGCAGCTACATTCTTGACCAGTTGACGTTCTGTAGGTCCTACCAGTAGGTCCATCTGCAACAATAATTCAGATAGAGACAGTTTTTCGAAGTCGGCTACTAAACGACTATTGACTGTTTGCAGGTAATCAAGAACCAAGGCTCTTGATATATCTGTCATCTCTATACTCTCATTACCTCTTTCGTCAAATGGAGTGCGATTTGCCATTTCACGCAATTCATCCAAGACTTCACCTTTTGCCTCAATCGTATTGGTTCCACTACGGACATACCATTTACATGGCGATTGATTACTTGCCGTAACTCGTTCGCGCACATTATAAGGACGGTTCACTCCAGCTGGCACCCAAATAAGCAAAACGTATTTCCCGTCAATCTCTTGCACGTCGATTCGTGGCAAATAGAATGGCTCAATCTTATGATTGAACCCAACCATATCACGTTGTATTTTATCAAGTTCCTCTATAGGAACACCTGTCACTGGCCGTTTTGCGATGCCTGTGTTTCCTTCTTCTTGAACACCTACAATGATGTATCCTCCGCCAATGTTATCAAAATCATTAGCGAAAGCACAGATGGTACGATAAATTTTATCTGGATTCCACCCTGTCTTAAATTCAATACGGGTGGATTCTATTTTACGCTTATGAAGCAAGTCTTCTATGTTTACCGGAATAGCCATCTTGATATACTTATTTAGATTTATCCTTTTCTACATGAAGCAATTCTCTTACATCAACATCCAAAAGTTCCGCTATGCGAAATAATGTTTCCAAATCTGGTTGTGAAGCATTAGTACACCAACGGGAAACAGATGTCACATTCCTACCAACTTGCTCAGAGAGCCATTTAGCCGTTTTATTCTTTTCAACGAGGACTATTTTAATCCTATTCAGTTGCTTCATAATTGAGATAATTTGTAGTTTAATGCAAATATATCAAAATTCAATGTAACAAGCTAATATTATTCAATTTATTTTGATGAAATAACAGATAACAATCAGTGAGTATCAAGAGAACAAGTAGTTTTGTAACTTCAGAGATCCATACCAGGACGGTTAGTTCATACATGAAAAATTAATATTCATATTGCAATAAAAAGTACATAGCCCTTGCTTAAGTAATAAATAGACCAGGTAAGGGTTTTGAAACTTTCTGTTAACTATTCTTCCTAGTAGCTTTGCGGTCGCGTTTTTCTTTTATGGCAAGGTATATTGGATACATGGCCGATTTCTCAACAATACACTTAACATCAAAACGATTTTTCAGTACATCATCTACATACTTCGGATCATTTATCTTGCTTGTATCAAACATCATCATTCTCGGGACGAAGCCATCGCCAATTTGCTGAACTATAATCGATTCTCCATTACTATGTTCTATTCTTTTGTAGTATGGTAACATATGATATTGAAAACTTTTATAATTATACGCTTCGTGAATCATTGTAACATACTTTATATCGTCTGAGATTACTTTATCAGCTATCTCGTTGACTTTTCGATATGCTGTTGTTCTAATCGATGAATCAAATGGGATAGTTTTACATATGTTATTGCCATAAACAACAAATATTACAGGCATCAAGTGTCTTCCCTGTTTTTGATATATTGCAAGATGCAGTTTCGCAAGAAATTTCATAAACTCCTTAGAGTCATATGAAGGATATTTTACACCATAGCTTTCTAGCATTTTTCGGACATCAACATTATTACATGGCAATTCTGGGATAAGCCTGTCTCCTTTTTCAAAAATGTCTTTATCAGCGTAATATACATAATCATCAACAAAGATAATTTCACTCTTAAGAATCTTTCTCTCAAGTTCCTCTATCTTTATAATAAGATCATCACATAACTCAGTACAATCCCCAATGGTTGAATACATATCTTTCAGCATATTCGTCATTATAATGATAGCTGCACAAATATCATTATATAAATCCGCGTTATCATCAGCTTTTCTAAATCGAAAATCAAGTGAGAAATGTACTTCTACTGTGTTTATCTTTTTCAGTTCATCCTTTAAAGATTCGACAAGTGTTTGATATTCAACATCGTTTTCTACCGTAAAAGTCTCACTTTTGAGAATCATTGCGGATACAGGCGTATATATAGTAACATACACTTGTTTCAACAAATCAAATGGATGTTGTTTTTCCACTTCATTCCTTGTATCTACCATCCATTTACAAACACGATTTTCCTTTAAATACTTCTGTCGGAACTTATCATACAATGGTTCATATTCAGTATGTGCTAAAGCACACTGTAGAACAAAAGATGTTGATCTGAAGCTGGAGAAAAAATCATCTAAGCAAACTACATTATCTATTAGATTATTGGCCGATGCAAACTTATCGAGATTACTTAATGCCCCATAAAATCTTTGGAGTGGTGTAAACATTATTCCTTTATTATTCATAGTCTATTAATTAAGTTCACAATAAACTCACAGCAACATATTGTTATATGTACTAATTTAAATTAGGATATCAAATATCTTTAAATTTATAATTAAAGAAGATATACATATAAAAATGACCTTGGGAGTTTACCAAAGCTCCCAAGGATTTTTTTGAAGACCTTATTGATTAATGAGGTTCCTTATATCGGGTATCAAACCGATGATATCTGTTACTACTGAAATTGCCCCAAAGGGTGTAGGAGTCGCAAGAAACTACACAACATCCACAATTAGGATTACTACATTAACAATAACATTCCACGTGAGGTGAATGGTTTTGGTAGAACTTGCCTTCTTATTAAAAAGGCAAATCTACACTCCAGTTTTTTTTATTTTAAACTCTATCATAGTGTAAATAGGTTTTTTAATAAGCATCACTTAAGTTTAACGTCATTGATCCGCTTTTTTGGACGAAGACTTTATTTGGCAGTTTCCTACTCTCCCGATTTCTCAGTACCATTGGCGTAACTGTGCTTAACTTCTCTGTTCGAAAAGGGAAGAGGTGGAACCACAGCACTATTACCACCGAAAGTCTTTAATTTACAGGTTTACTTCAGTGATGATTCACACGATTACACCTGCTATATTATTAAACTTTATTCGTCAATACGTTTATAGAAGCTACCAATTTGACCATCTGGCAAAATGTCAATATCATAATAATCTCCATTATAGTAATACGCCATGGTTCCTTTACGAAAAAATCTTTTGTTTGGATATTCATCTTTATATGCTTGATACTCATCATTCAAAGCACCAAGAACATGATCCATGGTTACTTTTAAATCTTTCTCCGCCAATTGAAACTTACTTCTTTCTCCGAACTGATTGTCAACAGCTAACTCTTTTACATGACGAAGGTAAATGTGGAGGAACGATTCAAAACTCATATAAAGTAAATGCTTACCTACTATATTGTAGCGATGCTCCCTAAAATTAAGAATCCTTGAAAACAATAGAGCTGCCTTCTCCGGATATTTCTTTGCCAATTTTTCAAAACTTAACCCCATATTTTGAAGTTCTTTATTCGCTAATTCTAAACGAACTGCAATTCTATTTTGAGTTAACAGCTTTAAATCTGCTTCATTCTTCTCTGTCAGTTTACCAACCGCTTTCTTAAATAATAACCAAAAATAGCCAACTTCCTGATTAATAATTACTCCATTCTCGTCAAATATTTCCTTTTTTTCTTTTTCTGTCAATTTCTCGCGTTCCAGTAAAATCTTATAGGCAAGGTACTCATTATGTTCTTCTGGAGTCAATCCGATTCCATCAGACATAAAATGAGATAAGGCCCCATACATAAAAAAAATATCGAAACCGTTTCCTTCACTCTCAATGGGAATTTCCAGTACTTTAGGCTTACGCAAAAGAGAACTAGCATAGGTATTATTCTCCTCTGACGGTGGCCCCACCAGCATTTCAACAATTTCATTTGTTGGAATCCCATCTTTAAGAAGTTTAGCATGCAAAATATCGTCTAATTCCCCCAAAAGTTCTTTCGCTTTAACATTGGGAATATCATTAAGAGCTGTTTTATCTTTTTCAAGAGCGATCCTATCTTTTTGATAATAAACGAAAGTTACTGTCAATGACTCTCCATACTCCTTAGCAGATTCTTGAGTTAAAGTCAATGTTGCGACACAATCCTTTGCACCTGCATAATCGTATATTTCCTCTTGGGTAAAACCGTCTGCAGATTTGTATATCTTCATACCGAATCTTTCTGCCATTTGGCTTTCAAGAGAATCTTTTTCTTGTTTTAGCAAAGATAAAAACTCTTCAAATGTAATTTGTTTATTGCCGTCAGTATCCATTTTAAACTATTATATTTTTTCTGTAACAAAGATACCTTAAAAAACAGAAAATATAATATCAAAATACTGTTTTTATAAATAAATCATGATTTATTTATAATGTGTTTAAATCGAAATTTTATTTTTCATAGGTTTACTTTACTCCTGTATTCATATATACGTCTATTAAAATAAAGTCAAATAAAGGGAAAAGAGAAAATAGTTCACCTTCTTCCCTCTGTTAAGTAAAACAATATACGCGAAACTCTCTTGCATTTAGTTGACATACTTGGCGAAAAACTCACGTATTATTTGTACCTTTGTAAGTAGACAGAAAACAGGTGAACTTCAGTTGGAAAATTTAGATTTTCCACGGCTCTAATTTTATGTTGAAGAATAAACGTAGGAACAGTAAATTCAGATTCAAAAACAACCCATTATAGCCTAAAAAATACTTTTCTACCGTTTAAAATATAAGTTTTTGATTATCAATTATATCTACATGTTGCATCGGCAAGTAAAGCTAATCATATATACCCAGTTATCCCCAAAACGAAAACG
>OGHV01001493.1_pt1 | contig 13016 bp, 10 predicted proteins | sample 1571551 | NCBI WGS metagenome assembly OGHV01 (sample SAMEA2581960, study PRJEB24529) | metagenome | biome: Human gut stool | place: China | collected 2011 | reverse complement strand
TTATGTGAGAAAGCACCGAAAAATGGCAATAAGAATGGCATATGAAGTGGTCATGCCCTATCATCTTCATATGCCATCTTATTTTTTAGGGACATTTACTGAATATACCTTTTTATACCAATGAAAGATAGAAGGTTATATTAATGATTTTAATATTCGAACATTCGGCTTCGTGCCAGCATGCAAGCACCTACAACTCCTGCCTTATCTTTTAATTTTGAAACTGTGATGGCTGAATCTTGGTTTACGAGGTTTAGTGAATATTTTCTTATTGCTGTCTTAATAGGTTGGGCTATATAGTCGTCAGTTAATGATAATGTCCCGCCAATAATAACTAATTCGGGATTAAATATATTAATTAATCCAGCAATTTGTTTACCTAATTTCTGCCCGATTTCCTCTACGATTTCAATGCATAGCAAATCTTCTTTGTTTACGGCAGAGATTATTTCGTCCAATGTAAGAGGAAGCTCTTGGTTGTTTGTCCGATTGGACAATATGGAGCACTCACCGTTTTTGATACGTTCTTGTAAAATTCTATATATCGCAGAACCAGATGCTTCTGTTTCCAGACATCCTTTTTTGCCACAGTGACACAGTATTTCATTATCAAATACATTGATATGTCCGAATTCTCCGGAAAAACCTGATTTACCGGTGTATATTTTGCCATCTATGATAATTCCGATTCCAAGTCCCCAACTTACATTAACGAATATAATGTTTTTTTCTCCTTTCACGCAACCTTGTAAATATTCACCATAAGTCATGGCACGGGTGTCGTTATCAATACAAACCTGGTATCCTATTTTTTCAGTTAAGACTTCTGCCAACGGACACTCTGAGAAGTTGAACAGGCTGAAACTATATCCAGACTCAGGATTAACTCGTCCAGATATGTTGATATTGATATTTAATATCTTCTCTGTATTGACTTTTGTTTTCTTTATGAAAGAACTGATAAGTGTGCATAACTCTTCCATAGCTTCCGGTGTATTTTCAAATTTGTAGGGGATATTCATCTTTAGTTCCATCATATCACCTTTGAAATTAATTAAACCGATGTTGACAGCAAACTTTTTGATGTCTACACCGATAAAATATCCGGATTCCGGATTAAGACCATATAAACTAGGGTGTCGCCCACCGCTGGTTTCTAATTTACCGTAATCATTGATATAGCCATCTTCGCACATCTCACTGATAAATTTGGTAACGGTAGGTATACTTAGATCTAGCTCTTTGGATAGATCGGTAATGGTAGAACTCCCATTATATATATAATGTGTAATAATTCTCTTTTTTACGAGAGCACTTTTGCTTCCTAGCTCTATTTCTTTTAAAAGTTGCTGTCTCATATTTTCTGTTAATTGAGTTTCTACAAAGATAATAAATTTAGTTTTATATTTTATATATAATAAAATAATTTATTATATTGGCTTTTAATATTAAATTGATTTCTATATTTGCCTCGAATTTTTATATAGAACTAAAAAATAGACAAATGATTGTATCAAATTTGCAGAATAGCAGTAGGATAGAGGTGCTTCATCCTTTGTTTAAAACTCTTTTTGATTATGTAAAAAGTCATGATTTACTTCATGCGGAATTAGGACGTATTGATATTGACGGTGATAATTTATTTATTATGAATATCAATCCTGAATGTGTTGAACAAGATAAACAAGTGTTGGAGGTTCATCGTACTTATATTGATGTACATATTCTTTTGCAAGGTATAGAGAGGATTGGATGGAAGGCTTTTGAAGATGTAAATCAGGAAGTTAAACCTTATGAAAAAGAGGGGGACTGTGCCTTGTTTTCGGATAGTGCAACTACATGGATTGATTTGTATCCCGGTCAGTTTATGATTGTATATCCAGAGGATCCTCATGCACCCATAATTGGTCAGGGAAAAATCCGTAAGTTAATCGCTAAGGTAAAGATTTGAAAATAGTTGGTATTAGGTTGGTGAGGTGAAAGGCATGGCGTAAGTTAGATGCATAGTCTATTCTTCTTACGCCATTTTTTATTTGTATTCACTTATTATTCATATATTTTTAATTATTACCCTGTGTTTAATAAAATAATTTATTAAATATTTTGCATATAATAAAATGGTTTATATATTTGCATCAAAATTGAATAATATAGTTTTAACTAAAGATTATGAAAAACAAAAATCTGTATCCTTGGGTAATAGTTGCTTTATTATGGGTGGTTGCTCTACTCAATTACATGGATCGCCAAATGCTTTCTACTATGCAAGAGGCAATGAAGGTTGATATTGTAGAATTGAATAAAGCAGAAGCCTTTGGAGCTCTAATGGCTATCTTTTTATGGATTTACGGTTTTATGAGTCCTGTTGCCGGTATGATTGCTGACCGTTTTAGTCGTAAGTGGTTGGTTGTCGGAAGTTTGTTTGTTTGGTCTGCTGTTACATATTTGATGGGGTATGCAGATGATTTTCATGAACTGTATTGGCTTCGTGCTGTGATGGGAATCAGTGAAGCGCTTTATATACCTTCTGCTTTATCTCTTATTGCTGATTGGCATCAAGGTAAATCCCGTTCATTGGCTATTGGGGTGCATATGACCGGACTTTATGTAGGGCAAGCTATTGGTGGATTCGGTGCTACGGTGGCAGCTATCTTCTCTTGGCATTCCACATTTCATTGGTTTGGTGTAATTGGTATTATTTATTCCTTGATTTTGGTTGTTACTTTGCGGGAGAATCCTGCCCATACTTTGGTAAAAGAGAGACCAATAGCGTTGGGAGAAAAGAAACCGTCTTTATTTAGCGGGCTTAGTGTACTTTTCTCTACATGTGCTTTTTGGATTATTCTTTTCTATTTTGCAGCTCCGAGCCTTCCCGGTTGGGCAACTAAAAACTGGTTACCGACATTATTTTCCGAAAGTTTGAATATTCCTATGTCTGAAGCCGGTCCGATTTCTACTATTACAATTGCTTTTTCTTCGTTTATCGGGGTTATTGTAGGAGGTATTTTATCTGACCGATGGGTGCAAAAGAATATTAGAGGACGTGTTTATACAGGAGCCATCGGATTGGGATTGACGATTCCTGCATTAATGCTGTTGGGGTTTGGACACAGCTTTGTAGCTATTATTGGTGCCGGACTGCTTTTCGGTATCGGTTTTGGCGTTTTCGATGCTAATAATATGCCTATTCTTTGTCAGTTCGTTTCGGCAAAATATCGTGGTACCGCCTATGGTATTATGAATATGACAGGTGTATTTGCTGGGGCTGCTGTTACCGAATTATTGGGAAAATGGACAGATGGTGGAAACTTGGGACAAGGATTTGCTATGCTCAGTGTTATAGTGTTGGTAGCTTTGGCTTTACAACTTTACTTCCTTCATCCTAAGACAGATAATATGGAATAACAGTAAGATTAACGAAGTTAAAAAATAAAAAGTATGGAAAAGATTATTGGTTTGATTGATGCGCCTTTTACTCCGTTTTATGAAAATGGAGAAGTAAACTATGAACCTATTGAAATCTATGCAAAGATGTTGCAGAAGAATGGTCTTCAAGGAGTATTCATTAACGGTTCTTCCGGCGAGGGATATATGTTGACTGAAGAAGAACGTATGAAACTTGCCGAACGCTGGGTATCTGTAGCGCCTGCCGGATTTAAGGTAATTGTTCATGTGGGAAGTTGCTGTGTTAAAGCAAGCCGTATGTTGGCGGAACATGCACAGAAGATTGGAGCTACAGCTATTGGAGCGATGGCCCCACCGTTCCCTAAAATTGGCCGAGTGGAAGAATTGGTAAAGTATATTGAAGAGATTGCAGCAGGTGCTCCCGAACTACCTTTCTATTATTATCATATTCCTGCCTTCAACGGTGCTTTCCTGCCTATGGTTAAGCTACTGGAAGCGGTTGATGGACGTGTACCTAATTTTGCCGGTATTAAATATACTTTCGAGAGTATGTATGAGTACAATCAGTGCCGTCTTTATAAGAATGGAAAGTACGATATGCTTCATGGTCAGGATGAAACGATACTTCCTTGTTTGGCTATGGGAGGTGCACAAGGTGGTATTGGCGGTACTACCAACTATAATGGAAAAGAACTGGTAGGTATCATTGATGCTTGGAAGGCCGGTGACCTTGAATTGGCGCGTGAACGTCAAAATTTCTCACAAGAGGTGATTAATGTTATTTGTCATTTTCGTGGAAATATAGTGGGCGGTAAACGTATAATGAAACTTATTGGCCTTGACTTGGGTAAGAATCGCACTCCATTCCAAAATATGACCGATGAAGAAGAGTACCAAATGAAAGCAGAGCTTGAAGCTATTCATTTCTTTGAACGTTGCAATAAATTCTAAAATCTGATAAACTATGAATGTAACGGATTATTTAACCTCATGGTCTGCATCCTATCGCTATGATTTCACCGAGAATATTATGCCTTTTTGGATGCACTATGGTCTTGACCGTAAGCATGGTGGGGTATATACTTGCATTGATCGTGATGGCCGTTTGATGGATACAACGAAATCAGTATGGTTTCAGGGACGTTTTGGATTTATTGCAGCTTATGCTTATAATAACATTGAACAGAAATCGGAATGGCTTGCGGCATCTAAGAGTTGTATCGATTTTATAGAAAAATATTGTTTTGATGCAGACGGACATATGTACTTTGAAGTTACTGAAAACGGTACTCCTTTGCGTAAACGTCGCTATGTGTTTTCTGAGTGTTTTGCTGTCATTGCCATGTCAGAATACGCTATTGCATCAGGAGATAAAACTTATGCTGAAAAGGCTTTAGCGCTTTTCAAACGTATACAAAGGTTTCTTTCCACCCCCGGTTTTTTGGAACCCAAGTATCTGCCTACACTACAGGCTCGCGGACATTCTATTACGATGATTCTTATCAATACAGCCTCTCGTGTTCGTGCTGCTATTTCCGATCCGACACTTGACACACAAATTGATGAATCGCTTGCGGCTATCCGAAAGTACTTTATTCATCCCGAATTTAAGGCATTGCTTGAAATGGTGGGAAAAGATGGAGAGTTCATTGATACTTGTAACGGGCGTGTCATTAATCCGGGACATTGTATTGAGACTTCCTGGTTTATTTTAGAAGAAGCCCGCTATCGTAACTGGGATAAAGATTTGGTGCAAATGGCTCTTCAGATTCTTGACTGGTCTTGGGAATGGGGTTGGGATGAAGAACATGGCGGTATAATAAACTTCCGGGACTGCCGCAATTTCCCCGCACAGGATTATTCTCAGGATATGAAATTCTGGTGGCCGCAGACCGAGGCTATTATCGCCACTCTTTATGCTTATCAGGCAACTCACGATGAAAAATACCTTGCCATGCATAAACAGATAAGTGATTGGACATACGCTCATTTCCCTGATAAGGAATATGGTGAGTGGTATGGGTATTTGCACCGTGACGGTACAGTGGCACAACCTGCTAAAGGTAATTTGTTTAAGGGCCCTTTCCATATACCTCGCATGATGATTCGTAGTTATATGCTGTGCCAGGAGCTGCTGTAAGTGATGTTTTTATCTTCATTTATAAATATTATGTGTACATGTTGAAAAGTCTATTCATAGCGTTTTTTTTATCTTTTCCTTTCTTTATTAAAGGAGAAGCGCAAACAACAGAACAATCAAAGTCTTCCGGACTGAAGAAGTGTACTGTCTTTACTGCTGGGGATGATAATGTGAACAGTTATCGTATTCCCTCATTATTAACAGCCAAAGATGGTACATTGCTTGTTTTTTGTGAGGCACGTAGGGATAGTTGGCGAGATAAAAGTCGTACGGATATTGTAGTGAAGCGAAGTGAGGATATAGGGAAAACATGGTCCATTATGCAAGATTTGACACAAGGTACTACCGGTGCTTATATGGATCCTACTCCGGTTCTTGATTCAATTACTGGACGCATTTTTTTTTACTACTTTTTGGCCAGCGGAAGATCATTCCGGAGCAAAGAATCGTGCTATTCTTATTACTTCGGGTGATAATGGCAAAACTTGGTCTTTACCTGTAGATGTTACATCTGCGATTATTCCGGCGGGCTATCATATTGTTGGTTTTGGTCCGGGAGCAGGATTACAGATGTCTGGAGAACGGTTTAAGGAACGATTGATTTTACCGACCCGTGTAGTTGATTTCAAAAGAAAAAGTGCTCATAACGTAGCAATATATTCTGATAATCATGGCCAGACATGGGCAATGGGTGGTAAGGGCGATACCGGTGATGAATTTCAGATAGCCGAATCCCCTGCCGGAACATTAGTCTATAACGCTCGTATACCGGGAGCGCGTATGGTGGCATATAGTGTTGATGGTGGAACTACTTGGAGTAAAGCGATAAAAGAACCGACCTTACCGGGAGTCTCTAAAGGATGTCAGGCTGGTGTTTTGGGAAAAGGAAGAGAACTCTATTTTTCTGGAATCAGAGGAAAAGCTGAAACACCGGAATATGATGAACGTGTAGGGCTCGCTTTGTATAAAAGTAGTGATGGTGGAAAGACATGGAACAATGGAATTCAATTATATGATAAAGCTTCAGGTTACAGTTGTATGTCTTTCTTGCCTGATGGCAGGATGGCGATTATATTTGAAACGGCAGATACTCCGGGGTTTACCCGTAAATCATTGCCTGGTATCAAACCTCTTAAGCGTCCGGCTGGTTGGATGAGATTGGACTTACTTATACTTCCTATTATTAATCTTTAATTTTATATTTATGAAAAACTTTTTTTGTACTATGAGTATCGTTATGAGCTTGCTTGTTTTTACAGCTTGTTCAGATGATAGTGTCAATGATTTTTCACCAGTTCCCTATCCTGATGAGGTGGAGCCGGAAGAACCGACACCCGATCCGACACCTGACCCGGATGACCCGACTCTTGATCCAGATCCGGTATGGAAAGTAACTTCAACAACTACTGTTTTTAATTCTAAAGTAAGTACGGACGTTTCTTATCGTGTGCCTGCTGTTGCAGTTACAAAAGCTGGTACTATACTCGTTTTTTGTGAAACTCGTTATGGTACTTGGATGGATAAATCAGGGCGTACGGATATTCTCATGAAGCGTAGTACGGATAAGGGAGCTACCTGGACAGAAAAGAACATAACAGAACAAGTTACTTCTTCAAAACTCTCTTATATGGATCCGACAGTTGTGGTTGATCAGACTACCGGAAAAATTTTCCTTTTCACCTCTTTATGGGATGCAGTTGGTAAACCTTCTGCCCAACAAGGTTATAACAACAGAGCAATCATGTATATCTCTGAAGATGATGGTATAACCTGGACAAGGAAAGATCTCACGGATGAAGTTCATATCGGCATATATAGTGGTTTTACAAGAATGATTGGTAGTTTTGGTCCTGGTTCCGGTGTACAAATGACCAATGAAATGTATAAGGACCGTTTGATTGTTCCTATGCGTTCATTTAAGGTTGATGCGGATAAGGGAACCGTTTCCAATGGTGGAAATACCGCTATGTATTCAGACGATCATGGTGTTACCTGGCAAACGGGTCAACCTAATAAATCGGGTGAATGGACGGTTACTGAGGCTCCTGACGGCGCATTGATTGGTAATATCCGATATAAGGGATATAGGCAAAACTATTACAGTACAGATGGTGGCGCTAAGTGGCCAGGAGTTTCGGATTATCCGGCATCACAGTTGCCAACTCCGGAAAAAGGTTGTGCAGGAAGTGTTATAGTGAAAGATAATTGGTTGTACTATTGTGGAGCGAAAGGAATCTCTGAAACAAGCTCGCATGATGACCGTGGTATACTATATCTTGCTAAAGCAAAATTCTTTGATGGACATTCACATACATTTAATGCTGCAGATCATATGGTACTTTATGATAAAGCAGCGGGATATACTTGTATGGCATTATTGCCAGATGGTGATTTGGTTATTATTGCAGAACTTGGTGACTTGCCCGGATTTACAAAAGCCTCAACTAGACCGGAAGGATGGATAAGATTGCAATTGTTTATATTATCTTCTAAATAACCTGTTTTTAATATGAGAAAAATACATTTAAAGAACTGTCAGAAAGTAATTCTCATGGCAGTGGTAATGTTTTGTACTTTGAGCAGCTTATATGCTCAAGTAGGACAGACAGTGACAGGTGTTGTAAAAGACACTGAAGGAGAACCGTTGATTGGCGTTTCTGTATTGGAAATTGGTACATCTAATGGCGCTATTACTAATTTGGATGGACAATATACGTTAACTTTGACAAAAAACAAATCGGTATTGGCTTTCTCTTACATAGGCTATACTAAGCAGGAGATTTCCGTCAGCGGACGTAAAAGTATTATTGTTGTGATGAAAGAAGATGCAGTAGGCTTACAAGAAGTTATCGTTACAGGTTACGGGAAAACTGTAACTAAAGATAAGTTGACAGCTGCTATTTCTAAAGTTTCTTCCGAAGTATTGGAGAGGGGAGTACGTGCCAATCCGTTGACGGCTTTGGCCGGTACTGTTACTGGTGTACGTGTTACGCAGACTTCCGGTCAGCCGGGGTCAGGACCTTCTATTCAAGTTCGTGCCGGTGCTTCTTTGAACGGTAAAGGTAGTCCGTTATATATTATTGACGGTGTACAAAAGGATGATATGAACGATATTAATAGTAATGATATTGAGTCTATCGAAATTTTGAAAGATGCTGCTGCAACAGCACTTTATGGTGCTCGTGCCAACAATGGTGTAGTGTTAGTAACTACTAAGAGCGGTCATGTCGGTAAAACTACCATTACTTTGAATGTAAATGTAGGTAAAGGCTTTGCTCGTGACAACTACAATTTCCTGAATGCCCGTGATTATCTATATTGGGAACGTATGGCTGCAAATCGTAGTGGGGATGACCTGAACCTTGTTAATGGTTGGGGTACGGGGAATGATATTACAGCCGATGGAAATCAGACAGCCAGTGGTATTTACAGTACGACTATTCTGACCGATAAAAATAAATATTTGCTGGATTACGGTTGGCAGTCTATGAAAGACCCGGTTACCGATAACTATCTGTTGTTCAAGGAAACTAATATGCGTGATTTGAATATGCAGGACGCTTGGACGCAAGATTATAATATTTCTTTCTCGGGTGGTAATGAAAAAGGAAAGTACTATTCAAGTATTGGATATTATGATGAAACAGGCTTTCCATTGGAATCTGGTTATGAGCGTTTATCTTTTAATTTGAATGGTGAATACAAAATTAAGAATTGGTTGAAAGCTTCCGGTTTTGTAAACTTTTCTCGTTCCGAAACAAATCCTAACTATATGAGTGATGCTAATTTTTGGAGCGTAGTACCTGCCGTTCCACCTACTTTCAAAGGTGCCAACATGGATGGAACGGTCATTAAATTGATCAATAATACTCAGAATGCCAACTGGAATGAGATGAAGAACTATTACTATCGTAGGAATACAGCCTACAAGACAACTTTGGGTACTTCATTCCAAATAGACCTTATGAAAGGATTGAGCTTGAAGTTGAGTGGTATGTGGTATCTTCATATGGTTGAAAAAGAATCTTTCAACAAGGAACTTCCGAATGGTCCGGGTAAAGTGGATTCTAATCGAAAGGCTTCTGCCGACTATGCACGTCGCCTAGATCAGACTTATAATGCTATATTTAACTATAATACTTCTTTTGGCGATCATAGCATCAGTGCCGTAGGTGGTTTTGAGATGATAGATAAGTATAATTTCGGTCTTAAAGCATCCGGTCAAGGAGCTACTTCTGATGATTTTATCGGATTGCAGTTCACAGAACCTTTAGATGCCAATGGAAAGTCCACTCGTAATATGTCTACTACTCATACGCAGGAACGTATTATGTCTGGTTTCATCAATGCATCCTATGACTATAAAAGTAAGTATTTGTTCTCTTTCTCTGGACGTTATGACGGTTATTCTAAGTTGGTAGACAATCGTTGGGGATTCTTTCCTGGTGTGAGTGCTGCATGGAATGTGTATCGTGAAGAATTCATGGAAAAGTATCTGGATATATTTTCTAATATGAAATTACGTATGGGATATGGACAGAATGGTAATGTAAATGGTATCGGGCTGTATGAGTTGCAAGGGAGCTATGCTAATGCCGGTAATTATAATGGTGTGTATGGTTTGTTGATAGATGACATTGCTTACCCTGGATTGCGTTGGGAAAAAACAACTTCGTTTGATGCAGCAATTGAATTAGGTTTATTCAATAAGGTCGATTTTAGTGTAGGTTACTTCAATAAGAAAACTACCGATTTGATAGCTGATGTGCCTTTGTCTGCTTCATCTGGTGTGGGTTCTATGAAAACCAACAACGGTGCGGTACGCAGCCAGGGTATGGAATTGGAAGTGAATTATCGTATTTTTGATCGTAAAGATTTTAAGTGGAATGTAGGTGCTAATGTTACGTTTGTTAAGTCTAAAGTGCTGAAATTACCTGATAATGGTAATGAAAACAATCGTCAGGGCGGTACAGAGGTCTATAAAGGTAAGGGCAGTAATGAAACAGTGTGGAGAGGCGGTATACAAGAAGGACAATCTTATGGTGACATTTATGGTTTTAAAATGACACATGTTGTTCGTGATGAAGCAGACCTTGCAAATTATGCTTATTACGTAGACAAAGTTCCTTCTCAACCAGTATACGGTCCGGCGGCCTATGCTCAATTAACTGTTGAGCAACAGAAGAATGCCCAGAAACTGGCTCCCGGTGATGCTGTATGGTACGATGTAAATGGTGACGGTATCATTGATACGCACGACCAGGTAAAGCTTGGTAACTCCATACCTAAATGGATGGGTGGTTTTAATACTTCTGCTTCTTGGAAAGGACTGACTCTCTTTGCTCGTTTCGACTATGCACTAGGATATAAGAAGTGGAATAGCGGTTATCAATATTTCATGGGAATAACATCCGGTTCCTTTAATGTTCCGGAACTCGCCAAGAAAACATGGACAGAAGATAATCCTACAGCAGGATTGCCGGTATTAATGACTAATGATACTAATTTTAAGAAAAACTATACTCGTAATACTTCTTTGTTCTGGGAAAATGCTGCTTATCTGTGTGCTCGTGAAATCTCTTTGAGTTATGACTTACCTTCACAGTGGACAAAGAAAGCTATGATGGAGAAGGTAACGGTAACGCTCACCGGGCAGAATCTGTTTTATGTGACGAGCAACAATCTCTATACTCCCGAATATGATTCTAAAAATAATACCAAGGATGACGGTAAGGGCGGATATGCTTTGCCTAAGACTGTATTGATGGGAATAAAGGTTGTGTTCTAACTTTACTAATATTAAAATCATAAAGAAAGATAGTATTATGAAAAAGATAAAATACATATTCTTGATATTGTTGATAGGAGCCATACAGTCATGTGATTACTTGGACTTAAGTCCGGTAGATTCCTATGGCATCAGTAATTATTGGAGTACAAAAGATCAGGTGGAACGCTATGTTCGTGGCTTACATTATCGTCTTCGTGAGCGTCAAGAGATATTTTTCAAAATGGGGGAACTCCGAGGGGGAACATTTGTAGGAACGAGCTCCTCTCTTTTTAACCAATCTATCAGCGATGTTGCGGCAGTGAATAATAACCTGACTGTAACCAATTCTGTTATTACCAACTGGGGCAATTTCTATATGGATATTATGCAGATTAACCATGCTATCCAGTCTGTTCCAGATACAGATGCTCTGAATGAAACAGAAAAAAACTACTATATGGGCATACTGTACGGGTTGAGAAGTTTTTATTATTTCCACTTATTCCGTACTTATGGTGGGGTACCGTTGATAGAGACAGCACGTGTGATGGATGGTAGTTTTACTCCTGCCGATTTGAATCAGCCCCGTGCTACAGAAGAGGAAATTTACGCTTTTTTGGTGAAGGATATAAAGACATCGGACGATTATTTTGAAAAAGATGACTATACGATTAATTCTACGGACAAGAGTTCTTATTGGAGTAAAGCGGCAACCAAAATGCTTAAAGCAGAGATTCTGCTATGGGGATGTAAAGTAAGACCGATTGGCGGTGCTAATGTTTTCTCTAAGGATGTGTCTGCCGATTTGACTGCTGCCAAGCAAGCATTACAAGACGTTATAGATTCGGAGAAGTATGGCTTTGCCTCTACAACAAGCTTTGCGGATGTATTTGATGTCGCTAAAAAGGATAATAAGGAAATGATATTTGTAGTCCGTTATCTATTGAACGAAAAAGAAAATTTCTTTAGTAAATTCTTATATCCTACAAACACCAATTTGGTAGGTTTCCAAGATGCTGACGGTAATGTGTATGCTGGGGATAATGTGAACCCTTTGAATCTGAATGGCACCGCTTCTAATTTTCAGTATACCAAGGCTCTCTTTGATGAGTTCAGTAAAGATGATATTCGCCGTAGTACTACATTTTTTGATGTGTATAAAATAGAAGGCGGAGATGCAGCTATTCTTTTGACTAAGTTTATGGGTGAAATGGATAATGATACCCGCCGTTTCACTAATGACTGGCCTATCTATCGCTATGCAGATTTACAATTACTGTTGGCTGAGATAGTGACTATGCAAGGTGGCGATCCTACTACTTATATCAATAGTATTCGTCAACGTGCTTATGGCGATACTTATGCTAACCATAAATATCCGCAGTCAGGAGAAACGGCTGAAGATGCCATCCTAGAAGAACGTACGAAAGAATTTGTAGGTGAAGGTAAGCATTGGTATGACATTCGCCGTATGAAAGACGGTGATTTGGCTAAGGCTCTTCAAATCAACGTTACGGGCGACTTGGTAGAGAAACATTTGTTGTGGCCTATTGATGCAGCAGTGATGTCTAAAGATCCTCAGGTAGAACAAACACCGGGCTATTAAACCGCTTGTTGGGTGAAAAGTGAGTTTATTATAATTCATTAGACATTATATAGATTAATTTGTTATATGACTCATTTTGTGACTGATTCTAAAGT
>OGHV01001474.1_pt1 | contig 13150 bp, 7 predicted proteins | sample 1571551 | NCBI WGS metagenome assembly OGHV01 (sample SAMEA2581960, study PRJEB24529) | metagenome | biome: Human gut stool | place: China | collected 2011 | reverse complement strand
TGCTCGGTTGTCCGCTTCCTCTGTCCGCCGGTGGTCAGAAGGAGACCTTCCAGACACTGGTAGAAGAGACACTGGGCAATACCTGCGATATCGAAACGGTGAAGAACATTCACGAGAAAATGAATGAGCTTGCCCAGGAACATAAGGAAGATCCCGAACCCGTGGTCCTGGATAAAAATGAAGTAAAGACCATTTTCGCCAACAGCGGCGTGGCCAATGACCGCATGGAGGTCTTCGACCAGTGCTTTGATGCGACGGCCGGAGAAGATACTTCCCTGATGATGACCAATGTCTACAATCCCCGCAGCTTTGAGGTAAAGACGCCAGATGTGGTCATCAAAGTCAATCCCGAGCGCACGGATCTCGTCAACACGAAGCTGATCGACGGCAGACAGTGTCTCGTTATCGAGCTGGACGGTAATATCGAAGTCAACGGCATCACCGTCCGGGCTGCCGGAAGCGGGGACAGGGAAGAATCTGAAGAATAAACCACCTGCCAAACGACAAGAATCGCACAACGAACTTGTGTAAAAAACCAGGAACAGCCTTACGAATCCAAACATCCGAAAGCTGTCCCTGGTTTTATTTTATGCGAAATCAACTATTGAATCTTGAAGTACTGCATACTCTGCGCCAGTTCATCCGCGATCTTCTTCAACTGTCCGGCGCTGTCATATACCTGTTTAAAGGTATCCAGAACTTCCTGTGTCTCGGTATAGGTCTGCTGCGTACTATCTACATTGTCATGCGCGATCTGTGAAAGCTTCTCCAGAGCCTCCCTGACTTCTCCACGGGACTCGGCCAGTCTGCCGGTGCTCTCTCTGATCTGCAGGATACTCTGCATGGAATCCTCAATCTCCTTCAATACCTCAGAGACATTTGTTCTGGTCTCCTGCATGCTTCCACTCTGTTCGTTGATGATCTCCATTTCACGGGCAGAATCTTCCATCAATGCTTTCGTGGTCTCTTCAATTTCATGACCGGACTGGTTGGACTGCTCTGCCAGCTTTTTGATCTGGTCTGCCACTACGGCGAATCCTCTTCCGCTCTCTCCGGCTCTAGCCGCTTCGATGGAGGCATTCAGGCTTAACAGGTTCGTCTCTTCGGCGATGGACGTAATGAATTCCATGGCGGAATTGATCTTCTGGATCGATACGTTGGTGCGGTCGGTCTGTTCCTTGACCTCTCCGATGATCCGCTCCACTTCTTCATTGATATGGCACAGCTGTGCCAGCGTATCTGCGGTCTTCTTACTGGACTTCTGCATGGATGCGGCATTTTGGTTTAATGTATCCACTTCTGTGGAGGTCTCTGTAATATGTTCTCCCATGATCCGCATGTTCTCGGAAGTACTTTCGGAATTCTTCGACTGCTCCGTAGAATTTGCCACCACCTGACTTACAGCGTTCTGCACTTCATTCATGGTGCCGTTGGTAGTATCTGCCGCAGTTCCCAAAGCCTTGGAAGCCTCCAACAGACTCGCAGAATTCTCGGAAATTCCTTTTAATATTCCCTTCAAGGTATCCTTTAGCTTTACTGTAACCCGCGACAGATCTCCGATCTCGTCCTTCCTCTTTAACATCTTGTCATCGACCCAGACGGTGAGATCCCCCTCTGCGACCCTACCCATGATGCTGATACTCTTCTTGATATTGTGGCTGATAGAGGTTGCCAGCTTCAGCCCCACGCCGATGCACAGGATCATTGCCACGCATACTGCTGCACCGATGCCGAAAATGATTCCATTTACTACCGCATCCTTGCTTTCTTTATCGGTACCCACAAATACCATACCAATAATCTCATCATCGGAGCCATTCTGATAGACCGGCATGAAATAGCCATAATTCATAACACCGTCCAGCGATACAGAATTGCTGAAATATTCCTCGCCGTTCTGTAAGACCTTCTCCACAATCCGCTCTCCTGCCGGAGAATTCAGAATACGATCCCCATTACTATCCAGTGCGGAGGTCATGATTCTGCGGTCTCCGTAGAAAAAGGTTACGTCCATTCCGGTATTGTCTTTGATTCGGTCCACCAGACTTTCGGAATGTGAGATATTATAGCTGCCTTTCCAGATGTCGCCATTACTGGATTCCATATAGTCACCGGTGTTCTGGTCATACGCTGCCAGCGTTGCCGCAGCAGTTCCCTTCAGTCCTTCTTCGATTTCCTCCATCATGGAACTGCGTACCGTCGTCAGCATAAAAAAGATAGATAACAGTCCCAGCAATACTACCGGTCCGATGGTCATTGACAGAATCTTTTTTTGTATACTCATGAAAATGCCCCCTATTCTACCACAGATACAGTCTTGAAATACCAGTTGATACCTCCGGTGATCGTTGCATCATCCAGCGTTGTTCCTTCTTTGCCCACAGTCTCTCCCGTATTGGTCTCGATCACACCGTCAAATACCCCGTTTTCTCCGGATAAAATCTGCTTCTTGGCTTCCTCTACTTTCTCTTTCGTTCCTTCCGCACAGAAATCCGCCAGATCCGTGATGCTCACCAGATTTTCATTCATGCCGCCGTAATAGTTGCTGCCGTCCCAACTGCCGTCAATGACGCTCTGCACTGCTGCCGTATAGTAAGCACTCCAGTTCCATACCACACTGCACAGGCAGGACTGCGGAGCATCCTTACTCATATCCGAGTTATATCCGATACTGTACACACCTTTTTCCTGAGCCAGTGTCTGGGGATATACGGTATCGCAATGCTGTGCGATCACATCACACCCCATGTCGAGAAGCGCCTGGGCTGCTGCTTTTTCCCCTTCCGGATCGTACCAGCTGTTTGTCACCTTTACGTATACCTTTGCGTCCGGATTCACCGAATAGATGCCGAGTGCAAAGGCATCTATACCGCCGGTGACCTCCGAATTGGAAGAATCCATAGCTGCCACATACCCGATTTTATTGGAAGAAGTATTCATTCCCGCCACGATACCGCTCAAATATCTCGCCTGATAAATTCTACCGAAATAGTTGTTGAAATTTTTACCGTTGCTCAGGTAGCCGGTGCCATGGGAAAAATACACTTCCGGATATTCTTCCGCCATTTCCGCTGTAGTTTCCATATATCCCCAGCTGGTAGTGAAGATGATATTGCAGCCTTCATCAATACATTCCTGAATTGCCTGCCTGGTCTCCTGCGTATCACTGTCATTGACATTAATCTTGCGGATGATCTGATCATCTGATAATCCCAGATTCTGCTGCATTCCCTGAATTCCCAGATCATGCGTATATGTATAACCGCTGCCCTCCGCCGGATCCGACAGATGCAGTACTCCTACCTTGATCTCCTCCTTTGGAATCCCTGCAGTCTGTGTTGTTGCGCTGCTGCCGCTTTCCGACTGCACCACCTGCGTAGTCCCATTGCTACCCCTTGCCTCATATCCGATGTTTGTAGCATAATCGTCCACTTCTCCGGTATTTCCGCAGCCTGTCAGTAATGCACACCCCAGAAGAATTGCCGCTGCCTTCCAAAAGTTTCCTGTTTTACCTCTTCCCATATACAAGTACCCCTTTCTCTTTTGTAGTCTATGTATATCTCTTATCTCTACCGTCTGATTTCTCAGAATCGGTTGATTCTACAAATATAAACTACAGCCTTCCCTTATTCCCTGCTGCCATGGCAGGTAAAATAAATCACCTGATACTCTTTCGCGATCTCTGTAAGGAACCGCATTGCTCCCTTGGTCCGGTTCTCATCCAGATTCACAAAAGGGTCATCCAGAATCAAAAACGGCTTCTGTTCCTCATACATGGCTTCCACCAAAGCAAGTCTCATACAGATACCGATCAGGTCACGGTTGCCCAGACTCAGGTATCCGATGTCTCTGGGCATATTTCCTTCAATCACCTGTAATCTGGTATTGGCATCCATCTGATAATTTTCGCATTCCGTTCCCGTGAGAATTCTGTAATATTTCCGGAACCCCTGCATGACAGGTTCTGTATATTTCGCAGTGAACGAACTCTTTGCCTGTTCCAACAGATTTTTTGTCATTCCAAGCAATTCATATTGTTTGATTCCTTCCTCTGTCTTCTCCTGCAACGCTTCCAGCTCTTCCTGCATATTTTCCACAGTATCCCAGGATTCCTGTAAGTCGGAAAGTTGTTTCTGATAGCTGTCGATAGTCTGAAAACGTTCTTCCATACGCTCCGAAATGACCTGCATTTCATCTGCCAGACTTTCCAGGGATTCCTCTCCCTCCGGGACCTTCAGTGCCAGAAGTGCCGGAATGTCCTCTTTCGCTTCAAACGCTTTTATCTCCTGCTCGATTCTCCTATATTCTTGTAACTCCTTCTCATAATCCTTTCTATGACTTTCCAGTTCAGCCAGCTGTTCTTCCGGGTGCTCCTCCGGAATCAGCTGCAACGACACAAAATAGTCTTTTACCTGTTCTTCCAGCGCTTCGTATTTCTGTTTTTGCTGTAAATATTTCTTTTGTTTTTCCAGTAAAAGCTGTCTCTGTCTGCACTTTCCCGCCAGTTCATGCAATGCCGCAAGATAATTTTGTGTTTCCGGTACTTCTCCGTATTCTGCAAAAAACTGCTGCAAATCTTTCTGCAATGCGGCAATTCTCGCAGTCTTTTCATCCGATCCGTCCTGCTTCTGCCGCTCCAAAAGTGCCTCGTAATCTCTTCTCTTATTCTGCAGTTCCACAAGCCAGGAGGTCAGTTCCAGTCCTTCCCGAAGTCCCCAACGAGTGCAGAAATCCTCAATCTGTCCTTCCTCTATGCAGACCTGTGCCTCAAGTTCTTCCATTTCCTGTTCCAAACGGGAAAGCTCGGTATTTTCTCCCGTTTGGTCTTTAGATCTGCCTGCTGTAAACAACAGTGCCGCTGCCACAGCTGCAATTCCCAGTACGACCAGGACTCCTCCGATCACTCCCTGTCCCAACAGGATCACAGCAAAACCACCAAGCGATAAAAGAATGCCAAAAAGCAACAGCATTTTTTTCCTTTTACCTGCTTCTTCCTGCTCCCGTAAGCATCTGGCATCTTCCTGTGCCTGTATGGATTGCAGGGTTTTCCTCTGTATTTCTTTCGCCTGCAGAAGACTTTTTCCTTCATTGCGGTTCGTCCAGGCATTTTTTACACTGTCGATCTCCGCCTCCTGCGGCATTCCTTCCGCAAAATATCCGGAAAGCTCCTCTAACCGCCTGCTCTCTTCCCCTGACAGGGCATTTTTTCTTGTTGCGCTTTCCAGGCTCTCAAGTTCTTGTGCCTCAGCATATTTTTCTTCCAACTGCGCATTGTCCGCCATGGGAAAATTATCTTTACACTGCGCCTGTTCTTCCTCTGTCAGGCAATAGATTTCCATTGCCTTGCGGACAGAAATCCCCTGATTGCAGACGGCTGCTTTTTCGCGTAATTCTTCCCCTTTTGGTATCACGCCGTTAAAATAGCTTTCCGCTTCTTTTAAAGTCTGCTGTCTCTGTGCCATTTTTGCACGCAGATCCAGGTACTTCTCTTTTTTCGCCTGTTGATCCTTATAAATTCCCAGTTCCTTTTGTCTCTCCTGCAGTTCTGTCAGTTCCGCAGAAAGCTTTTCTCTCTCCTCGATTGCTGCCTTTTTCCGGGTATCAATACTTTCCATCGTATTGTGTATCTCCTGCCCGTTACGGATCTGCGTCTTCAGTTCCGTAATGCGGTCCTTGCTCTGACGGAGCGATCCGGTCTTACGAGAGGGTGACATGCTGTTTAACAGATCGTTCAACCGCTTGTCCGCTGTCTCAAAATTATTGATATCGTCCGTATTCTCCGCCAGATTCCCGATTTTGGCATTGATGCCGTCCGTAACAAAGGTCTCGCAGTCATTCTGTGAGATAAAAATCGTTCGTTCAAAGGATCCTGCGTCGATCCGGAACAACTCTTCTCCCAGATTTTGTGTAAAATCACTGCATGGCAGATTTGTTTTCGTATCTGTCAGCTGAAATTCATCTTCTGCGCTTTTACTTCCGAAGGTTCTGCGGACAGAATATTGCTTTCCTTCACTTTCAAATTGCAGTTCTCCGCCATAGACGCCCTTTTGCCAGGGACTGTATCTCTTCCTCTCATTTTCCAGTGGGTCCCTCTTCCCTTCATTCCGGAATCCGAACAGCATAACGCGTAAGAATGCTGCCAGTGTGCTTTTTCCCCAGCCGTTTCCCTCACAGACGGTGTTGCAGCCATCTGTAAAATCATATGTAAAGTCACTTAGTTTTCCGAAATTCTCAATGTGACATTTGATCAGTTTCATGCGTCCAGGATCTCCTCTCCGGCCAGTGCCTGCAATCCGTAATGTATCACTGTCGCCTTGTCCTCTTCCGGCAGATCTGCCCTGCCCATGACAGTACGGATAAACTCTCCCTTTAAGGACTTATCCTTTGCAAAAGCAGCATAATCCACCAGATACTCAGAGCTGTCCTTAATCTTCACAAAATAAAAAAGGTGGCTGAACTGATGTAACAGAAAGTCAATATCCTTTTCACTTTCCACATCTATTTTCCCGACCAGTTCATACTTGATCAGACTTTTCTCCGGGTAACCTTTCCCGGCTGTCTCGGCTCTCATCCGTTCCATGATTTCCGTCGTGGATTCACAACCGGTAATATCCACCGGGATGGTATAGAGCTTTCGGGATGCGAAAGGAATAAACGTACTGTCAATTGTACCTGTCAGCTCATCAATGTCAAGCATCACAAATCCATGCTCTCCGCATTCATCAAACCCTCTGCCCTCCAGACAGCCGGGATAACAATAGACGCCTCTCGCATCCAGACGCTCTTTTTTATAGCTGTGGATGTGTCCTAGGGCAAGATAATCAATTCCCTTATTTTTCAATGCCGTCAGATGAATGATCTCCGCCTTATCTCTCGCACTGTATTCCGATTCCTGCCCATGCAGGACTACAATGTTGCATTGATCCACATCCAGTGACAGCGTATTATATATGCTTCCACTGTTTTCCGGTGTCAGTTCCACCCCAGTAACCGCAACTCCCTTACCGGAAGTATTCTCCGTCCCTGAAAGTTCATAGCTTGTCCAGTTGTTCCCAAATAGATGAAGATTCTCCGGAATTTCCGAAAGACCGGACGTAAAGCTTCCTTCGTCATGATTCCCCTGTAAGTAATAAAAAGCTATTTTGGGATGTCCCTGAATTAAGTCTTTTACCACATTCCGGGCGGTAGCGGATACGTTTTTCGTATCGAACAGATCTCCTGCGATTATGATCGCCGCCACGCCCTGCTCTGCCCCGTAGGTAACCATATTCTGAAAAGTAGTCAGCAATTCCGTCTTGCGTTCTCTCGCTTTTTCTTTGGTCAGATTTGCACTCATTTTGGAATCCAGATGGATATCCGCACAATGGATGATTTTCATATTGCTGCCTCCTGTATCGTCTCTGTAATACATGTCGTGTCTTAAAATATCTTAAAACAAGGTCGTACGGATCTGTATTTACAGACATTTTTATTATATACGAATCTCTGTTCGATTACAACAAAAACGTATCGGCAGTGAGACATTCGATCTCATTTTCCGATACGTTTTATTTACTACCTGTTTCCGTCCAGCTTCAGTAAATCCGAAAAGCTTTGCAAGGGGTATGTTACAAAAGCAAAAGCTGCTGCCTCCCCTAATCCCGCACTGTCGAATCCTCCGGCTTTTGCTGCCAGAATACCGGCTTTTGCATCTTCCACAACCAGGCATTTTCCCGGACACAGCCCCAGATACTGTGCTGCACACAGAAACACTTCCGGGTCCGGTTTTGACCTTGTAATATTGGTTCCGTCGCTGACGGCATCGAAATATCCGGTAAGCCCAAGCCTTTTTAAGATCAGTTTGGTGTTTTTGCTGGAAGATCCTATTGCCAGTTTTCGTCCGCGGCTTCGCAGCGTATCCATAGTCTTCCGGACTTCTTCGGACAAATCCGCCTCGCCCATATTTTGCAACAGACCTACATATAATTGGTTCTTCTTTTCCGCAAGTGCTGCTTTTTGCGCTGCGGTGAGCGGTTCACCGTGATATTCTTCCAGCAAAATCTCCAGACTGTCCATACGGCTCACCCCCCGCATCCGGTCATTGATCCGGTCATCAAAATGAATTCCGAGTTGATCCGCTATCTGTTTCCATGCCAGGAAATGATATCGGTCCGTATGGCAAATGACACCATCCAGATCAAATATTATTCCCTGATAGTTTTTCCTACGCATGCAGACTGCCTGCCGTAATCAGTTTGCCTGACTTCCTGTCAAAGAGCAGGATATCCTCTCCGCCAACTTCGAACTTCACTTCCTGACCGATCTTGTAAGCGGTATTGCCAAAGACTACGCCGGTCAACAGGAAATCACCAATACGAAGCTTAATCGTGGATTCCATACCGGTGGGCATAGCACCGTAGATCACGCCGTCCAGACCTGCACCATCGTGTAATTGCAGGGCTTCGGGACGTACACCGATGACAAAATCCTCGTTGGTGATCACGGGAGCTTCCTGCAGTGCATAATCATCTTCGTTCACTCTGGCAATATGATACTTGAAGACTTCATCCTTGTTGGATTTCTCCACAGCTTTCTTATCCTGCATTTTCTCTTTGTGACGGGCTGCCTCATCAGCTTCGTTCTTATCTCTCTCTGCAAACCATCTTAGCAGATCCAGATGTTCTTTCGGAACAAACTTTGCCTTTCTACCGTCTAAGATCGTCACATCCAGGCTGCCGTTTTCATTCTGCACACCCTTGGCTTCGATAAAATTAATGGAAGGATTTCCTACGAAATCAGCCACAAACAGGTTGTTGGGTCTGCTGTACACAGTCAGCGGTGCTTCATACTGCTGCAATACGCCGTTGTTGATCAGACAGATCTTCGTTGCCAGTGTCATCGCTTCCATCTGGTCATGGGTTACATATACGAAGGTGCTTCCGGTCTCTACATGCAGACGCTGCAGTTCATATCTCATTTCCAGACGGAGTTTCGCATCCAGGTTAGACAGTGGCTCATCCATGAACAGTACCTGGGGTTCCGGTGCCAATGTTCTGGCAATAGCAACTCTCTGCTGCTGTCCACCGGACAGTTCTGCGGGATAACGGTTCATGAACATTCCGATCTTAACGATTCGGGATACTCTGCGTACCGCCAGGTCTATCTCTTCCTTGGAATATTTTCTGACCCTGGTTACTACCTTGCCACCGGATACGACTTCGAATTTCTCGTTAAGCTCTTCCCCTTTTTCCTTATGACCTGCCAGGATGCTGTCCAATTTTGCAGTCAGTTCCTGCTTCTTTTGCTTTGCGGCACTTTCTTTGTCTGCTGCCTCATGGAGCTTGTAATTATACAGTTCCTTTGCAGTATAGATAGAAATGGTGTAATTATCGATCAGCTTCAGGTAGACCATATCCAGGTCTAATTTTCCCTTTTTATCTCTGCATTCCTCAATGAGTTTTACCAGCTCTCCCGGATTCTCCAGTGCCTTGATCATGCTTTTTAAAGCTTTGGCTTCCTCATCGATCACGGGAAGTTCTTCCTTGATATTTCCCAGTCCGAAGGAGATGTTCTGGTATACCGTCATGTTCGGCCACAGTGCGTAGTTTTGGAACAGGAATCCGACTTTTCTCTTATTTGCGGGAACATTGATCCCCGCTTCACTGTCGAATACCACCCGGTCTCCGATCTTGATCTGCCCGCTGGTAGGGGTCTCCAGACCGGCGATCATACGTAAGGTAGTGGTCTTACCGCAACCGGAGGGACCAAGCAGAGTGATAAAGGAATTGTCCTCCATATCCAGACTCAGATCATCTACCGCATAGAATTTTCCCCAACGTTTTGTAACATGTGTTAATTTGATTTCCGGCATAGTTATTTACCTCCGATACCTTCATCCAGGCTGGACCCGGTCAGTTTATTTACTAAAGTATTAAAGATCAGGATCGTTACGATCAGGATCAGGTTAATGGCGCTGGAAAATGCATACAGTCCCATCTCATCGAAATAATCCAGTGTCGTGGAGAGGATAAAGCCCTGCGTACATAACAGTAAGAACAGGGACAGCTCTCGCAGACAGGTCATGAACGGAAGCATATATCCGTTGATAATGGAAGACTTCTGGATCGGAATGATGATCCGCAACATCCGCTTGTACCAGGGAATATCCTGGATGATGGCCGCTTCCTCGATCTCTCCCGACAACTGCAGCATGGAGTTCAGTGCACTTCTGCTGGCGAAAGGAATGTACTTGATCACGCCTGCGATGATCAACAATGTGTAAGTGTTGAACAGGTTGATCTTGTCATTGGAGAACAGGATGAAGAAGGCTGCGCCCACTGCCAGGGATGGCATCAGGTACGGCAGGAATGCCACACCGTTGACGTAATTCGCCCACTTGCTTCTCCGGTTCTTGGATACCGCATAACCGATCAGGGTGCCAATCGTACCTGCGATCAGAGCACAGCAGACAGCAACTAACATTGTTCCCTTGAATGCTCTCCAGATCAGCGGATTGTGAAGAATACCGGGCTGTCCGTACAGAGCACCGGCTCCGTTGTTATCCGTCAGCCACCACTTGGTGGTCAGAGCACCGGAATCCATGGTATACAGGAAACTGTAATCTCCCGGATTCGGAAGGAAAGTCTCCAGTGCGAAGGACAGGATCGGGAAAATACTGGTGAAGAAGGTGATGACGATCAGGATGACCGCGATCAGATATTTCCCGACTTTTCCTAAGTTGATCTTGGAGATCTGTCCGGATTTACCGGTAACCGTCGTATAATTTTTACGGCTCTTTAAACTCATTTGGTTCATTAACAGGATCGCCACACCGAAGATCATCATGATGATGGCAAGAATACTGGCTTCCCCGGTATACTTGGAGTTCATGGAGATATACTTGGTGGACAGAGTGGTCAGTCCCAGGTAGTGCGGTACGGGATAACTTCCCATGGCGCTTCCGAATACCAGCAGGATCGTGGAAAGAATCGCCGGTTTTACCATAGGTAAGGTAATGCGGAACATGGTCTTCCACTTCGGTGTATCCAGGATTGTCGCTGCTTCCTCCAGATTGGCATCCATGTTACGGAAGATACCGCCGATCAGGATGTAGGCGAAGGGGGCATAATGCAATCCCAACACTACTGCGCTGGGGAACAGTCCCAGACACCACCACTTCGGAAAAGCAATTCCAAAGAGGGATGCCAGCAGTCCGTTGGAGGTTCCGGTAACTGCATTACTGTTGAAAACATTCTGCCATACCACTGCCAGTGTCCACTGTGGCATGATATAGGGGAAAATAAAAATAGAGCTTAAATATTTTTTACATTTTAAATTGGTCCTCGTAATTAAGAATGCGAACAAGCCGCCGAACAAAATGGAGATCAGGCAGGTAAATACTGCCAGAAGCACGGTATTTAACAGCGGTGTCCACAGATTTGTTCTCGCCAGTTTACTGGTGAACAGATCCGCATAGTTGGCAACGGAATACCCGCCTGCCTTTCCGGTAAGATGTGCATCGATGGTGCCCGGATGGATCTTGAAGGTATCCTCGACGATTGCCACGATCGGCGCCACTGTGGTAAAAGTAAGTACAATACCAAACAGAAGCAGAATGATATTTTGTGGCTTGGAGAAATACGTCTTGATCTTGTTCAGAACAATCACCATCTTGCTTGTTTTTTTTGTGGCACTCTGATTCATGGTTAACCTCTCTTCCCAATACAAGCTTTTGGTCCTGTAAACCATTCCCCCTGCGAATAAGAAAACTGCTACTTACATGCAGGCATGATGTAGCAGATTTTCTTATTCTGACAGGACGAATAGTCACTATTTTATATCATATATCACTCATATCACTCAGCAGTATACTTCGGTAACAGCTCGATCCAGCTTCCTACCGTGAAGGATACGGATGCGCAGTACTCAGGATCTTCCAGCACCAGTTCGCCATCGGTAGACCACCAGTCGAAGCCTCTGTCATTCTTGCTCTCGTATACAACATTACCGTTCTCATCATTACCGCCGGTGCTGTGCTGATAGGTAGCTTCGATTGCCTTTGCCACTTCAGGGTTAGCGGAATAACCGCCCATGTCTTTGCCCCATGCGCTGAAGCCGTCTTCCGTACAGGTCATGTATGCGATGAAAGCACATGCAGTCCAAGGCAGCGGGCTGTTATCGGTAACGAACAAGTAATGACAGTAACCGTAGCCACCGATTCCCTGATAACCATCCTGATAAGCGGCAACCTTGATATTGTTCACAGATACACCTGCGGATTCTTCTACGGAGCGCAGTTTACTATATACTAACAATCCACACTGATCGGTAGCGGAATCGGATACCAGCGTATTACAGATAGGTCCATCATCGGTCTGGGCATTGTAGCTGCCTACCCAGAGCTTGATCCATGCCAGAGCATATTTACCATCAGCGCCTAAGCCTAAATCATTTGCCTCGGATTCCATCTCATCAATCGTGGGCTGGAAGTAAGCCTGCTCATCAGCGGGTAATGCATTGAAAGCATCCTTTAACATGGCTGCGTATTTGTCTTCGGTCAGCATGTACAGGAAATTCTTACCTACAACCTCGGAATCAATATCCATGAACAATGCGTGAGTTCCTTCCGCCACGAAGTCCCAGCAGTTGTCATATACTTTATCTCCGGTACAGTTGTATTCGAATACCTTATTCAGCGTCTGTAATGCCAGATAACCGTCCACCGCATCTGGTGTGGTTCCGTTAGCCTCTGCCCATTCCTTGGGAATGAACGTATCCAGTATTCCGGTCTGTGTCATCTTGGATTCGATCTGATTACCATCCTGGATCAGGGTCATTGCGAAGGTTCCTTCCGGCTTCAGGGAATCAGCGGTCAGCTGTTCAAAGATCTTGTTGTTCTTGGGTTGCTGCCAGTCAAATTCCATGCTGTAAGAAGGATCGATAGACTGCAGATACTCGATGAACAGAGGAAGTGCTGCTTTACCACGGCTGGAATTACCTACACCGTAAAAGGTCTTGCCGTTGGATTCTTCGATGGCCTTCTGTGCCAGTTCCTCCATGGTCATTCCTTCTGCCTGTTTGATGATCTGCTGAGTTGCAGTAAGATTTGCGTCGTCGGCTACCTCCGGGGTCTTGGTCTCTGCCACCGTCTCGGTTCCGGCTGTCTGTGTGT
>OGHV01001464.1_pt1 | contig 13193 bp, 12 predicted proteins | sample 1571551 | NCBI WGS metagenome assembly OGHV01 (sample SAMEA2581960, study PRJEB24529) | metagenome | biome: Human gut stool | place: China | collected 2011 | reverse complement strand
TCTGTTCTTCAATGTTGAAAAGCGAATCGGCGATTTTGAGTAAATGAAAATGTGCGTGTGCCTTGTACCTGTTGTTGCAATTTCATCCACAAGGCAAAAATAATCGGGACTGAACAGATGCAGAGTATTCTTGACCGAATTATGGTCAAGCTCGTAATCGTCAGGGTTATTTATGGTCAACAGCCACTTCCTCGACTGAGGATTTGAACTGCCCATATAAAAACCTCCCTGCTACTGCTACATTGCTACGATAGGGGTAATACTACCCCTATCGCAGAGTCTCTGCACGGTGTGCTTAAGGCACACCATGCAAAGACTGATTTGGTGCAGTTTAAGCCTTTCCCGCATTGACAGCACGAATATTCTTCGCCGTTGCAGAAACCTTGTAGCCCTCGGGAGTCCAATACGGACGCATCTCGAGTCCGTCAAAGATGACCACCGGATAATGCCTGTCATCAGGCTTTTCAAGTTTGCACTCGCCGTCAATCTTGACCGTCAGCTTTTCAAAAGCCTTATCAGGTAAGGCAACGGTGTATTTAAATCCGCTGACTTCACCTGTCCTTTTGCCGTTATCATAGACATATGACGGTGCAACATCAACAAGCACAGGATTTTTGCCGACAGTCTTGTTGGCATCAATCGCAATTAAGTTAATGTTCATTTTTAAAATCCTTTCAAATAATAAATTATCATCGATGATGGCTATATTATACATTTCTGATTTTTATCAGTCACTCCGATTTACCGGATTGACAAATGAAAAAACTGTTAATTTTGCAAACGCACAAATTGTAAAAAAACAAGGCACACTGCAAAATACTGCAATGTGCCTTAATAATCATATCTTAATGAAGCTTAAGCATTCGAGCTAATCTATCATTCTCTATCTTATTTTCAATATAACTATTTACTTTTTCAATAGCATATTGAATAGGATCAAGCTCATCCTTGCCCTCATTAAGGTATTCGGGAATCTCTTCTAATATCTCATACGCTGTATTCGATATTACGGTGTCCGTTCTGCATATTCCGGCTTTAGTTAACAATGAATAGATTATATCTACATCAATATATAACGCTAATGCAAACATAAAACGAAACACCTTAAGTCTTCCGAAAGTGATGTCGTAATGATTGATCAAACTGTTAATGGTATCATTTGAAAATTCGGTTATCAACTTGATATCCTCCCAGGTGATGCCATTATTTCTCATAATAGTTTTTACAACATTACCAAAGGTTTCACTCCCATTTGTTTTAACATCTTTAGATGTAATATTTTTGCTGTTTTGCATACTACTGCATTAAAACACAATATCCATACGGTAACTAAATTTTTAAATTTATATTGCATAATATAACCTCATTAAAAAAATTATTTTTTGATGACTTTTTTAAGTCCTGTCATCACGGACTTTTTATAGGCACTAAACATTAGTGCTGATTACTAAATTTTCTCTTTGACCTATAACATGATTTATATTATCGGTCGGTTATAAATGATTTATTTCCATACAGTATTTATACCATTTAACCCTCGTATGGAAGGGTTCTCGTGTTAGTTTTGCAAACAAAAAAGAGCACAAATCAAAATTGTACTCTTTCGTCTTTCATAATCGAATATAACATAGCCGATTATGTTTCTATTTAATTTTCATTGATTTCGAGTAAAAAAGGGTACACTACCCTAAGGAACTCAAAAATAACTTAAAATCATCTACTTCAGTGCAATGTTTCAGCACCGTTTCATCTTAATTCAAATTCAAAGTTTTACCTTTGATCTAGCTTTTCGCCGATTTAATCTTTTAATTGATTTTTCTTAACAACTTAGGTAACAAGGAGAATACCTAAATAATATCACATTCATAAAAATATTGCAATAGTTATTTACAATTTTTCACAATATTCCGTATTGCAATTTACAAAATATCGGTTTCATAAACCTATTTTTTGTAAATTGGGGCTTACTTTTATGTCTGTTTACACTTCCATTACATTATCAGTCCAAAGCTCGCACTGTGTCATAACCGTCTGCACAGCGTCTTCCATACCTTCGGGCGGATACTTGTGCTTTTTCAGGAGCTTTTTGATAAGCATACGCATTTTTGCTCTTGCGGACTCTCGTTTTTGCCAATCAATCGTCTTGTTTTTGCGGAGAGTATCGGCAAGTTCTTTTGTAATTGCAATTAACTCGTCATTTTCGTAAAAATCTTTAATTGCCTGTGGCTTAGTCAAAGCGTCGTAGAAAGCAAGTTCATCGGCAGTAAGTCCGAGTTCTTCGCCCTCTTTTTGCGCTGCCGCAATTTGCTTTGCCAGCTTCAGCATTTCTTCAATGACTTCTTCATTGGTCAGCATACCGTTCAAATATGCATTGAGCGAACGCTGCATAATCTCGCTGAATTTCTCGGATTTAACCACATTAGTTCTTCGATATACTGAAACCTGCTCTGCAATCAACTTTTTCAAAAGTTCGACGGCAAGGTTCTTCTCTTTCATATTGGCAACTTCTTCAAGGAATTTCGGGTCAAACAAAGAAAATTCTTCCTTAATATCCGAGAAAAGATTGATAACTCCGTCGCTTTTGATACTCTGCTTCAAAAGCTCGTTTATTCTTGCGTTCATTTCCGGCAGAGAAATCTTTTTGTCCACACCGGTATTCGTCAATCTGAGAACCAGTACACGCACAGACTCAAAGAACGCCGCTTCAAATCTGCTGTTCTCATCAACCAAAGAGGAACAGAGAGATAATGCCTGATGAAGCATAAGGGCTTCTTTTACGAAAGAGTCTTTATCATCAACCTTTTCTCTGTCCATAATGAAGTTGACAGCGCCACTAATAGTCTTAGACCTTTCAAGGTCTGTGCCGGTTTGAAACTTGGAGTAATCGTATCCGTGAAATTTATCTCGGCACACATCTAACTTCTTAAGGAATTCAGGATATGCAACCTTTGCTACATCGGTATCGCCATAGTTCTTTTTATCACGGGAGGTGTAGTCATTCATTGCCTGCTTCAAAGCGGTTGCAATTCCGACATAGTCAACAACAAGACCGCCTTCTTTATCACGGAACACACGGTTTACACGGGCGATAGCCTGCATAAGATTGTGTCCGGACATAGGCTTGTAAACATACATTGTGGCAAGAGACGGCACATCAAATCCGGTCAGCCACATATCAACAACAATCGCAATTTTAAGCGGACTGTTGTTGTCCTTAAATTTCTTTGCAAGCTCGTTTTTGTGGTGCTTGTTTCCGATTATTTCACGCCATTCTTCCGGGTCATTGTTGCCGGAAGTCATAACAACTGCAACCTTTTCTGTCCATGCAGGACGAAGTTCTAAGATACGCTTGTAAATCTTCATAGCGATAGGGCGAGAATAAGCAACAATCATTGCTTTACCTGTCAGCAGGTTTTCTCTGTTGTTCTCGTAGTGGTCGAGTATATCGCTTACTAGCGAATTGATGGTGTTATCATTGCCGAGGATTGCTTCCATCTGACCGAGTTCACGCTTGCTCTTTTCGATAACTTCTTCATCGGCATTGGCGGACATAATATCATACTCGGTATCAATCATCCGTAGCGTTGCTTCATCGAGATTGAGCTTAATTACACGGCTTTCGTAATAGACAGGGCGGGTTGCTCCGTCCTCAACCGCCTGAGTCATATCGTAAATGTCGATATAGTCACCGAATACCTCACGGGTACTACGGTCTTTTGAAGAAATAGGAGTGCCTGTAAAGCCGATATATGTAGCGTTAGGTAAGGTGTTGCGGATAACACGAGCCGTACCGATTTTTACCTTACCGGTTTTAGCGTCCACGGTTTCTGTCAGTCCGTATTGTCCACGGTGCGCTTCGTCTGCCATAACAACGATGTTGTGGCGTTGGGATAACGCTTCGTGAGACTCCTCGAACTTTTGCATAGTGGTAAAAATAATGCCGTTTGCCTGTCGGCCGTCCAACCAGTCCTTTAATCCGACATCATTTTTACCCGAAGTTTCTGTCAGCTTTCTGCAAGTAGCGTGTACCGGCTCTTGCCTCAAAAAGTCTTTGCACTTTGCAAATTGACCGTAAAGCTGATCGTCAAGGTCGTTTCTGTCGGTAATTACAACAATCGTCGGGCTGTCCAACGCTTCTTGCAACAAATGAGCATAGAACACCATAGACAGCGACTTTCCGCTGCCTTGGGTATGCCAAAATACGCCGCCCTTACCATCGGTAACGGTAGCGTGCTTTGTGGATTCAATCGCTTTTCTGACTGCAAAGTATTGATGATACCCTGCGAGTATCTTAAACGAATTGATACCCTCGTTAGAAAAGCAAATAAAGTTTTTGATTATATCAAGCAGTCGTGCCTTTTGGAACATACCCTCAAAGAAAGTATCAAACTGTGCATACTGCGTGTTTTCATAGTCGCCGTCTTTTGTTTTCCACTCCATAAAGCGGTCTTCACCAGAGGTGATCGTACCCGCTTTGGAGGTCAACTGGTCGCTCATAACACAGATGGCGTTATATACAAACATTGACGGAATTTCCTGCATATAATTACGGAGCTGTCTGTACGCTTCGGAAGCGTCGGTTTCCTCACGGGAGGGAGATTTCAGCTCAACTAAAACTACCGGCAAGCCGTTCAAAAAGAGAATTACATCAGGGCGTTTATTGCTGTTTTCAATGAAAGTCCATTGATTTGCTACGATAAAGGAGTTATTGTCGGGATTTTTGTAGTCAACAAGATAGACGATAGAGGAGCGTTCCTCACCGTCAACAAAATACCTAACAGGAATACCGTTTTGCAGATAGTCCATAAAGACAGCGTTTTTCTGCACAAGCTCTCCGTTTTCAAAGTTTTTGAGCTTGAATAAGGCATCCTGAATTGCGTCATCAGGCAGACCTCTGTTCAAACGATACAGGGAGTCAATCAGAACCTCCTCATATAACGGACAGTAAAAATCCCTTTCTATATCGGGACCATACGCATACTCATATCCCAAATCATTCCTAAACAGTTCAATTATTGAGTTCTCATAAGAGGCTTCGTTATATTCTGACATAATTTTCTCCTTAATTAACTCTAAGCGGTATCTCGGATCCATAAACTTTCACATTATCATATTTTTTTGAAACCAAAAAGTCGGTTAGATTATTTTTATTTGTTTCTTCTTTTAAAGATGGTGCCAAATTCACACTAAGTAAATTAGCATGAGGTATTTCATACTCAACATATGGAACAATCATACCATTTACAGTTCTATACTTTCTTTCAGATAAATTTACTAAAGTACTATTTAAATTTTTAGGAACATGTAAAATCGCCCGTATTTCTTTTTCATATTCAAAAGCTTTATTTTTAAATACGAACTGATAATTAAAAATTGATTGTTTGATTATTTCTATTACTAATAATTTGTCTTGTATTGAATATTCATTATAATGTTGCATAATTGGAATAAGAAGTTTATCTAATATAGCAGTTTTATCCGAATCAGTATAGACAACATTTCTTAGTTCAATTTTATAACCTCTTCCAAAAGAAGTTCTTATTTTAAAGTCTTCACTCCTTAATCCAAGGCAATATCCCTCGTAATGTTCCGATTTACTATACATTCTCCACATTGGTAATAAATCTGGTTCTCTTGAAAAACTGCATATATAAGTGTAACAATCCTCGTTTTTCATCTCTGTTTTGCAACAATATTTTTCACCATCATCTAACCATATAATTTTGTCTAAATTATGTTCAATACGAGATTTATCACTTAATTCTATTTTTCTTATTTCCTCTTCTAACTCCTTTGGCATTAAATTTTCTTTTACTCGGTATTCACAGTAGCCATATAAAAAATCCAATACATCTTTTCTTTCTTTTAAGTCGTTTAAACTGTCGTATTGTGTAAAAAACAATTTAGGGTTTTCACTTCCTAATATTCCAATCAATCCCTGAGGAGATGTATAATGATAAATAGTATTCCGCACCTCAATGTTGTTAGATGACAAAGGTTTCGCGTGTTCGAAAAAATTATTCATATAATCTTCCTATCATAATTTCAAATACTTTTCATAGATAAGGTTTTTAATATTATCAAAATCTTCATCTACTCTATTTACAATTTCGTATATTTCCTTCTCAATTTCGCTTTCTGATCTATTATTACACATTATGTGTGCTTTAGCAAAATCATAATCTCCCCATAGTTTATCAATCTTATATGAAGCATTTTTTAGTCTAATGTAAAATAACTCAACATCATTATCAAATAAACATTTTACTTGCGTTTCTGTCAATGACAATTTTGAAAGACAAGCATAATCAAATTCCCATGAATCAAGATTTTTAACATATTCTTCGAGTTTTTCAAATACTGCGATTCTTTTTTCAAAAAGTGCTATTTTATTCTGTTTTCGAGAGGTAAAAATTGCTATCACAACAGAAATAATCGACACTACAATTGCAATAAAAGAAAGAACATTTTCACATTTCACTAACATTTTTCACACAACCACCTTTTTTAAACAATAATTTAGAGCAGCAATATATCTCTATAGTTGACAATTTGTTATCAAAATTAACCCAATATAAAATATATTCTCTTTTAGAAGTAGCGGATTGTCAAAATGGTAGGGCATTTTACAAAGAAGGATACGATCCAAATGGTGCTTTTGTAATAGATTTGGGGAACGTAAATACTTCTGGAAATTTCATTCGTACTGCTGCTGATAAGTATATTTCATTGGATAGATACAAAGAGCCTAAACTTGAGAAATATCGTGTTTATAAAAACGATATTGTAATGGTTATGACCGACCGTAAAAGCACTATGGAATTACTAGGAAAGGTCGGCAAAATATACAAAGATGGGTATTATCTTCTTAATCAACGAATGTATCGTATTCGTGCAAAGGAAGGAATAAATACGAACTATCTATATGCTTGTCTAAATTCAACAGAAACAAGTAATTTTCTCAAAAGAAAAGCTCTTGGAAGTGTCCAAAAATATGTCAATACAGGCGAAATAAATAGTATAGAAATAAAAGTTCCTTCTTCTGAAAAAATGGAAGAAATAGCATCTATCCTTGATCCAATTTTTTTACAAATGGAGTCGAATATTTTGGAAAATGAATCATTAAACGAATTACGCGATATTCTTTTGCCTAAGCTTATGTCCGGCGAACTTGATGTCTCCGGAATAGACCTTTAAGCCGCTAAATTATTGTTTATATTATGAACAGGGAGGCAATTATGAATAAATATGTTGCTTTTTTAGATATTTTAGGATTCAAAAATAAATTAGGTAATATCACCCAGAATGAAGCAAAACAATATATTATGCAGTTTTCGTCGGTAATATATGGTGCTTTTCAAGGCGTTAATAATATTAACGGATATATAGTTAGCGACTCTGTCATTCTGTACACAGATAATACAGAAGGTGTTTCCTTGATTGAACTAATGAAAGTGGTAGAGAAAATATGTAAAACGGAATTTTCTTCAAATGGAATAATTATTAGGGGTGCAATATCAAAAGGTGAATTTGATAATGTACCAGCAATAGAATTAAATAATTTACAAAAACAATTAATTGTTGGTGAAGCTTATGTGGATGCATATTTACTTGAAAGTTCAATAAAAACAATAGGCATTAATTTATCCCAACAAGTATATGAAGATTTAAGTAATTATAATCATGCTATTAATACTATTGAAGAAAAAATAGATAATAATATTCATTATGTTTTTAGATACATAACATTAGATTTTTTGTTAGATGAAAAAAATTTGAAGCGATTTATAAAATTGGCAAATGAATCAGGGTGGTTGCCGCATTACTATAACACTATTTATTTTGCAATGAAATTAGAAAAAAACGATAATAAAATTGAACAAGTTTTTCTAAATATTCAAAAACAAGTGTGTGATGAAAAGCCCAGTGAAAACTGGCGTGATTTGGATTTATATATTAAAAACAGCTTTGCTGATGGAGTTATAGATGAATACAAAACTCGTTTTTTAAAACACATCAGAAAATGTTTAAAATAATAGAATAAAATCTGACAACGGCAGATTTCTATAAAGAACACCGTTGCTTGTCGTTCTCTAAGAATAAAAAGGAGAATTGACTGTGAAACAGGATTTAATCAAAGATGTTATTCAGGGAATGTTACCTTACCTGAATAATGCACAAAATGAAAAACTGCAAGAGGTGTTGAAATACACCCTTGCAAATTATGAGGTAACGGAAAATCAAAGCAAAGCGAAACACTCGGAGCAGAACTATGTAGAACTGTTCCTATCGGCGAAGCGAATTGAGGGCTGCTCCGAGAAATCTCTTAAATACTACAAGGCGACTATTGAAGCTATGCTTTGTGAACTTCAAAAAGATGTTAAACACATAGTTACAGACGACATCAGAGGATACCTGACGGAATATCAGGAAAAGAAGAAGTCAAGCAAGGTAACGATAGACAATATTCGCCGTATTCTTTCCAGTTTCTTCTCTTGGCTGGAGGACGAGGATTATATATTGAAAAGCCCGGTCAGACGTATACACAGAGTAAAAACCGGGACAAACATCAAGGAGACATACTCCGATGAAGCGTTAGAGCTTATGAGAGATAACTGCACGGAACTTCGAGACTTGGCGATTATTGATATGCTGGCTTCAACGGGTATGCGTGTTGGTGAAATGGTACTGCTTAATCGAAATGATATTGATTTCAACGAAAGAGAATGTATCGTGTTTGGTAAAGGCAGTAAGGAACGAGTAGTCTATTTTGACGCTCGCACAAAGATACATTTGCAGAACTATTTGGAGAGCAGGACGGACGATAATCCGGCGCTGTTTGTGTCATTGAAATCACCGCACGAAAGGCTGAAAATCGGCGGTGTTGAGGTTCGCCTGAGAGAATTTGGAAAACAATTAGGACTACATAAGGTACACCCTCACAAATTTAGGCGAACCCTTGCAACTATGGCAATAGACAAAGGAATGCCCATTGAGCAACTGCAACAGCTCTTGGGACATAGAAAGATAGATACAACCTTGCAGTATGCAATGGTTAAACAGAGCAATGTTAAGATTGCCCACCGAAAATATATCGGATAGAGAGGAAAACGAATATGAATTGTCAAGAGATTCAACTAACAGAAGTTATAAAAGATATAGCAGCAGGACCTTTTGGTTCAAATTTGAAGGTGTCTTGTTTTGTTAATGAAGGTTTTCCGATTGTTGATGGTGCAAACTTAAAAAGATTCAAGGTTACTGATAATATCACTAAATTTGTTACAGAGGAAAAAGCACGTTCTTTACATCGCTCTATCGCAAAGCGTGGAGATGTTGTAGTAACTATAAGTGGTACGCTTGGACAAATAGCATACATACCTAACGACTCTAAGTATGAGGAGTACTTATGCTCACAGCGACAGTTCCGTGTTACTTTTGATACTACAAAAGTATATGTTCCTTATTTAGTATTTTATTTCCATACATACGAGGGACAACATAAAATATTATCTTTTGCAAATCAAGTTGGAGTGCCCGCTTTGTCACAACCGTTGAAAAATTTCCGACAGATTACTGTTCAATTACCTGATATAAAAACGCAAAAAAAGATAGCAAACATTGTTGAGGTGCTGAATGGAAAAATAGAAGAGAACGAGAATATAAACAATAATTTAGTGGCTTAAAGTTCGATGTAGGAGACATCCAATTCGCCAGACATAAGTTTAGGTAATAGCGTGTCTCTGATTTCAGCTAATCTCTTTATTTCTCTTGTTTTTGAAAGAATCATAGAGAAAATAGGCTGCACTAATCCGTCAAATTTTTTCAAGACATCCTTGGTAGGCAAATATGTTGGATAGTTCTTTAGAATATCCGTTTTTAAATTTGTGAAAACACTACCATTACCAAGTGCAATTAGATTATCTCGAATGTATTTGAAATAAAGATACAGGTACTCATTTGAAAACTTTGATGACGGAAAATAGAGCCAGCCGTCGTGTATGCAAGTATCTATATCAAGTATCTTAGGTAACCCAGGTGTAGCGCTATTTGATAAAACCAAACTTCCTGATTTAAGGTAAACAGTCTTTTTCAAACCAGCCTCATTGATGTATTCTTTAATTTCATTGACGAATGGAGAACTAATACCGGTTGCATCGGATATTTTCAGCCAATGAAATCCACTATCTGACAAAAAGTTTTGGATAGGTCGAGGTGAACCACCACGCTTTATTTCAACAAAATCGCCAAGTACACCATTTATCCAAGCTTTAGGTACTTTCCCGTCAAATGGTTCAAAATCTATAAACCGCGATTTGAAAAGAGCCATTGCTTGCTGCTCTAAATTATTGTTTATCGCATTGTTAAGCTCGATTTTTTCATCAATCGGGTTTAGACAAGACAGAATTTTTCTTTGTTCCTCTAAATCGGGAATATCAAATTCAAGTCTATTAAGCGTTTCTGTCCTTAAACTTGGAATAGTTGTTCCTTCGTTGTAATTGTTTAAGTCAATAAGTGACATAACATAGAACAAGTACTTTGGAATTACAAGGTCAGTATTTATGATAGTATAAAAGAGCGTATCAACAGTCCAAAATGGCTGTTCGACATACTTCACTTTACCTATTGTGCCTTTTCTTCCAATCAATACAGAAGGTTTATCATAAAGAGCGGTTGTCGCATACCCCATCAGTCCACCAGTACCATAGATAGGAATGTTTCCATTTTCTGATAGAACCTTTTTTTGATTTTTTCCGTATTTAATAGTTGCCAAGTCAGAAAGAGCGTATCTATTAAACTTCATACCCAATCGCCCCCAGTTTCTTACGGATTTCGTCCTCCAGTTCGTGAGACTTTGCAAACATCTCCGAAAGCTCGGAAGTAAGGCGTGCCATTTTTTCTTCAAACGGTTCGCCGTCGTCCTCGACTTCTTCAATACCAACATATCTGCCCGGTGTCAAAATGAAGTCCTGCTTTTCGATTTCCTGAAGGTCGGCAACCGCACAGAAGCCTTTGACATCTTCAAGCGTACCTTCTTGGAATGCCGTAAATGTATCTGCCAGCTTTTGAATATCCTCATCGCTAAAGTCTCTATGTTTTTTGTCAACCATATGTCCCATCTTGCGGGCGTCGATAAACAGAGTTTTGCCCTTTTGCTTTTTGTTCTTGGTAATAAACCAAAGCGTAACAGGAATTGTAACGCTGTAAAAGAGCTGAGTCGGCAGAGCAACGATACCTTCCACAAGGTCAGCCTGAATAATGTTCTTTCTGATTTCTCCCTCTCCGCTGGACTGAGAGGACAACGCACCGTTAGCAAGTACAAGACCGATTTTTCCATTCGGTGCAAGGTGGTGTATCATATGCTGAATCCACGCATAGTTGGCATTGCTGGCAGGCGGTGTTCCGTATTTCCAACGGACATCACCCTGCAACTTGTCAGCACCCCAGTTTTTTAGATTAAATGGCGGATTTGCCATAATAAAATCTGCTTTCAAGGTCTTGTGTAGGTCATTGAAAAATGTATCTGCCTGATACGAACCGAAATCGGCATCAATACCTCGAATAGCCATATTCATTTTTGCCATTTTCCAAGTGTCGGCATTGGACTCCTGACCGTAAACGGCGATTTCGCCACGCTTACCGCTGTGAGCCTGAATGAACTTTGCACTCTGTACGAACATACCGCCCGAACCGCAGCAAGGGTCATATACACGGCAGTTTTTGAACGGCTTTAAGATAGCAACGATTGTTTTAACAATACTTGCAGGAGTATAGAACTCGCCACCCTTAACACCTTCGTAAGCGGCGAACTGCTGAATACAATACTCATATGTTCTGCCGAGCAGGTCTTTGCTTTCCTCGGTGTCGCCCATATCCATATTAGTGAACAGGTCAACGACATCACCCAAAACACGCTTGTCCAAATCAGGACTTGCATAGTTTTTTGGTAATACATTTTTAAGGGTTGTATTTTCTTTTTCAATGGCTCTCATTGCATCATCAATAACTGTTCCTATTTCAGGTGTGTGAGCAGCAGAAGCAATTTTGCTCCAACGAGCATCTTCGGGAACAAAGAAAATATTATCCTCCGTATAGGCATCCCTATCATCTTCAAACCCGTCACCCTCAGCAACAAGCTGCTGATATCGCTTTTCAAAAGCAGTAGAAATGTAACGCAAGAAGATTAAGCCAACGATTACCTTTCTGTATTCTGCCGCAGGTATATGTCCCCAAAGGGTGCAAGCTGCATCCCATATTTGTTTTTCAAAGCCAATATTGGCGTTACTTTTTTGAGCCATTTCTATTTTCATTTCCTCTCAATGATTTGTATTCGATTATTATTTATGTATAAAGTTACAATTATAAGTTTAATTATATCACATCACCATGTCGAATTCAATAAAGTTATTTATAATACTTGCTTTTTTAATCACTTTTTTGTGTATTTTGTTATACGAAATCTATAAAATATTAGCACTTGAATAAACAAAAAGCTGAGGAGCAAATATCCTCAGCCTTTATACTTATCTTTAAATTTCAATTTCACTGCCATCTTCAAAACGAATTGAATATCTGTCTGCATACCATCCTACATTATCATTTTCAAATTCAAGCTTTAAGTCATCTGCAACCGAGAGCGGATTTATATTATCGTCAATATATTTTGGTTTGCCGTAACGAATTCCATCCAAACATTCAAGACCTTTATCATCATGTAATTCATGTTTAGCAACACTATGAACATTCTGTCTAGCAACGAGATAAATCTTTTTCATAATATAACCTCCGATATATAATTTACTAATTTTTGACAAGTTGCTTTCAGGGCTATTTTTTCAAAAGCTAACTTAATCAAAGAGAATCTGCAAAAATGCAATCGATTTCTCTGACATTTTTACCTATCAATAATATTATACTAAACATTTTATTCATTTGTCCAACCCTTAAACAAAAAAATATTGATTTTTTAGCATGCTCAAAGTTTTATGCATTGGCAGTTTTTGGATATTGCAGTCATGTTATACAGTTCGTTTTTGAAATTTGCGAGTAAAAAATCTTTGTGCTACGGTGTAATAAAATTTTAAAATATATTATCTTGTTCCTTTGAAAATCGGCAGGCAAACTAAAATGACAGTAAGTTTGACAGTAAGTTTGACTGCATTTTATCTTGTTTTAACTTAATTCAAAATTACTCA
>OGHV01001463.1_pt1 | contig 13199 bp, 7 predicted proteins | sample 1571551 | NCBI WGS metagenome assembly OGHV01 (sample SAMEA2581960, study PRJEB24529) | metagenome | biome: Human gut stool | place: China | collected 2011 | reverse complement strand
ACATATTTTTTGTTGTCATCTTCTGCCTTCTGCAATTCGCTATACGCATGTTCCAGACCTTTCTGTGGAGAGGTACCGCCGTCCGCAAAAAGCGCATTGACGGACTTTAACATCTCATTTTTATTTACCTTCGAAAGACCGTGGTTTAATTTGCCCTCGGTACTGCTGTTCCACCCATTGCCAATGCCATAAAAGGTGGCGATTCCGACCAGACTGTCCGGTGATGTATCGGAAATACCTGTTACAAATCCACTGGCGGCGTCTTTTAACGCAGAAATCTTAGACGTCCATACTGCCATCACATCACTGTCTGAAATGCTCTGATAACTGCCGTCCACATATTTTTTCCATTGTCCGTCGATATATTTTACCGGATACTTCGCATACACATTACCGGATACAGCCGCCGTTCCCATTCCGACACTCTCATCGTACGTCCATGGCCACCAGCCACTCTTTTCATATTTATTCCAGTAATATACTTTATTGATATCCAGATGATTCTTCACACTGCTGAATTCTCCGATATCCTTTAAATGATTTTCACCGGACAAAATTTCATTCATCGAGCCGGACAGATCAAATACCATCATGGCATCCACTGTCTGTATTTTTTCAACTGTGCTCTGCGAGGTTGCAAGTGAACTTGCGTCAAGATCGATCTGATACTCTCTGTTCTCCCAGTCAGTCAGTTTCGCTGTCTTATGATATTCCACATCCTTCTCCGTAAAATCAACCGGCTTCTCCGGTGGGATATCCGGCACGTCATCGTCCACCACTTTGATCACATCCGCATTCGGAAGCGTAAACTTCATGTTACAGTTTGCCTTTCCTGCACCGCGTTCCATATATAAAATGGTCAGATGATGTTCTTTGTTTTTATCTGTCCTGTCAATATAGTTCCAGAGATCGGCCGTATCTGTCAGAGCGTCATGGATACCGCCAAGATCAATGACCACCTGTTTTCCATCCAGAATTACCCAGAGATCATCATCCCCGGTAAAAGAATAGTTCAGTTCCCCGATATAATCTCCAAGTGTAAAGGTTACGTCATAGCGGATTCCAAAATAAAAATTATTATTTCCAAATGGCAGGAAATCCGCCCCCGCAGTTGCTGCCACGTTGTCCTCTTTGTCTAAAACTTCTTTCAGTTCGTAAGTGTCACCACTTTGTGAAAATTTTAACCTGTATCCTTCTTTCACTGTCAGACCTTTTGTCTCTGCCGCAGCTGCTCCGTCTTTCGGAAAAACGCCCGGTTCATTCACACTGAAAAGAACTTCTTTGTAATCATCACTTAACCCGGTAACGATCCCTGTTTTTTTCGCATTTTCCCCAGTTCCTCCGGTATACACGTTGATATGCTGGTCGTCTGTGATTCCGTTTTGACCTGCTTTTTTCGTGACGGTGTCATATTGATTTTCACTTAAATTCTGGGATACCGTTCCGACCGTGAAACGGTTATCTTTTTGCTCAGACGGATAGTTGGAATCTGCATTGATACTCAGATCCGCCCTCTGCTGTCCGGCTTTGTCATAAGGGATCACCTCGTAGTCATAAAACGATGCCTCACCGATATAGTCCGTATTTTTTGCCTGATAAAAAACTTTTACAACACTGTCCTCATGGATCTCAATGTTTTCAAGTTCACTTTTGGAAAATGCTTCTCCGTTTACCTGCACATGATCCACATCCCAGTTTAACGCCTTATTGTAGTCGTTGATCTTTGCTCCCGGTGCCATCGTGCGGACGTCATCGCTGTAAATTTTTGCACTCTGCTCATCCTGCGCCTGATATTTATAATTGTCATAATGTTCGATCGTCACAGTCACGTTGTTGTCTCCGTGATTGACGATGACATATTTTGAAAAATGATCGGTGCCAAATATCACCTCGCCATCGGCAGAAGTGTTCGCATTCATATCCACCATCTCATTTTTTGTCTCATCAAAATGATATACGCTCGCCGTGTCGCCCTCTTTCACCTGCGCAAGCGATAACTGCACCTGCACGGTTGCCCCGGGCTCCACTTCTTTTCCATCTTTTACAAAGGAGATGTCATACGCCACAACCTCCTCTTTTTCTTTCGCCCCGCCCGACATCGCTTTATCAATGGACGCTTCCATTTCTGCCGTGACGGCTACCGGTGCCACGACAAGCTCTGCGCCTGCCGGAAGATCGGTCTCATTCGAAAGTGTCACAACCACGCGGACTGCGTCATTGGAATAGTCGAATACCGTTTTTAATTCCGGTTGTTCTGTCTCCTCTGTTTCCTCGACTGCCTCTGTCGTCTCAGTGCTCTCCGTGTCATCGGTCACTTCTGTATTCTCGATTGCTTCGGTGCCTTCGACTGCTTCCGTGCCTATTGCATTCCCGATGTTGTTGGTCACTTTCGTACTCTCGCTGTTCTCTGTATTCCTGACTTTTTCTGTATCTCCTGTTCCATCTGGATCTGACACATTTCCTTCCTGCCCGGTACTTTCCTGCCCTGCATTTTTCGTCTCATTCAACATCTCTGTGGAAATTTCCGCAAAAACATCCGTGGTGTCTACGCTTGTCGCATTGGTGACGGTCACATCGGATGTCAGCAAAGCCAAACATAACAGGAATGCTATCACTTTTTTTACACTCGCTGCAAATTTCATAGAATCCTCCTTACTTTTGCCCTTTGATCTACTGTTTTCTCTTCCAAAGATCTCATCCACTGTATTTATTTAAAATATTTTCCGCTGTTTTCACTTTCTCTATATGGATCTTGATTTTAAGATTCCGGTAAACTCTATGATCCTGATAAAATTTTGAAATGATCCGGTTTGCGGCCAGCATTCCACCCTCATAAGTGCATGCAGAAAGCAAAATCACATACTGTGAATCGCTGAACTGCGCCACTGCATCCCCGGGACGGAGCGATTTTTTCAATGTCTCCGCCAGATGCGGCATCGCATTGCGGATGCGGAACAGATCTACATCACTGACCCTGCTTCCGGTATACTCCCCCGCCTTTAAAGTCAGAAGGAGGATATATTCGTTTTCATCAAAACGCGCTGTCTTTCTTACCTGTAGCCTGTAAATTTCCCGAAAAACCGGATACCCGCATAAAAATGCACCCACCGGGTCCTGTTCTACAATATCCTGATGTACCTGTGCGATCCCCTGCACATTTCCCCTTTTATTCTGTCTCAGTAATTTGTCATAAACGCCCTTTAATTTTGACAGTCCACAGATTCCAAGCTGCTGCTGCAACGTCCGGCAGGCATTCTCATAAACTTCCAGAGCGGAGCCAATTTTATTTTTTCCTTCCAATGCTCTGATCAGATAACAATATAACTCTTCATCAAGACTTTCCCATTGGAGTGCCTGACTGCAAAGCTGTTCTAACTCTTCAAATTTTTCTGTGCTGACATAGTATTCACACAGATACCGGACGCAGTTTAAATACAAAGAGTGATAATAAGTATTCAGCGTCATCACCCAGTGCATATCTGCAACTTTTGTCATGAAATCACCCTGATAGAGTGCAAGCGCCGCTTTTAATTTCCGGATTGCCTCCCCCTCTGAAATAGTTTTCTGCTTTGCAGATTCAAACATTTGTTCGAACTGTTCTGCATCCACCGCCACCTCCTGTCTGGGATTCCAGCGGTAGGAACCATGATCGGTCAGGATAAAATCCTCATCTCCAAAGTTTTTCTTCAGAAAGACTCTCAGACGATACATCAGATTTTTCAAGGCACCTGCCGGATTTCCCGTTTCTTCCTCCTGCCACAGTGCATCTGCCGTGTCATAAAAAGTCAGCGTCTGATTTCTGTGAAGGATCAGATAAGCCAGCAGATTTATCATTTTGGGAGACCGTATCTCTTCCTCATTCAAAATATGTTCTTCATCCCTGATCTGAAATTTTCCCAGAGTCCGAATCGTCAGCATGCAGTTCTCCTCCTCTTTTCCAGCTCTGACTGCCAGATTTTTCCTGTAAGTCTAACATGCATGCATTGCCATAAAAGTCGAATACTGTACCTAAAAATCCTGCTTACTTCGACCTTTTTCTATTTTTATATACAAGGAAAGCAATCAGTCCCGCAATAAAAACTGCTGCGATACCGCCGATCACCGGCACAGCCACAGGTACAGATGCTGCATCGATCTCCTGCGCTGCAAGGTCTGCATCTTTCCCGTCCACATCGCCGGAAACAGTGCTCTCATCCTCTGCTGTGTTTGACAATGGTGTCTCGCTCTCTTCGATGTCGACAACTCCATCGTTCTCATCTCCATCTACCAACGGTGTCTGCTCCTCTGGAATTTCAACATTGCCATTGTCTACGTTCTGGTCTGCGTTATTCGCACTATTATCTGCCACGTTATTTGCTGTATTCGTTGCCGCTGTATTTGCTGCATTACCGCCACCATTTGCGCGGTTGTCTGCTGTATTGGCCGCATTATTTACTACATTTGCAGTAACACCGGACGGCTGGGCAGCTCCGGGAATGATGACCGTCTCCTCGACCTCACTTACGACTGTCTCTGTCCGTGTTGTGCCCGGAACCACGTTTGTCACCGTGCTGGTGATCGTCTCCACAGCCCCGGTGTAGCGGTATTCAAACGTTGCCGTGTTCTCTTTCCCTTTTTCCAGTTTTATAATTTTACTGCTCTCCGTCGGTGTATAATCCGGAACAGTCACCGGAATGACCGTGATCGTTTCCTCTGCATTTCCATAGGTGATCTGCGGAGCCGCTATCTGTTCATTCGTCTGACTGTCTATGAAACTCACCGTATAGGAAACCGGATCGATCAAACGCTTATAATCCAAAACGTACTCTGTATTCCGTTCCACCGCAGTTCCCACAACGCCGGAAAACGCTTTCAACCCATATGCTGCCTCTTTTTCATAGTGCAGGCAGTTAGAAAACCATGATGTCAGCCCTGCATCACTTTCCCAGCCAGGCACTGTAAAAGCAAGTGTATCTCCCTTTGCAACTTTTACTTTAATATAATTTTTTGTCACTTCCATTCCATCGGAAACAGTGATCTTATCTATATCAAAACTTGCAACATTTCCCGCACGGAATGTCACTGTATACATTCTTTTTTCCACCGCTTCTTTCTCCTCCGAAGCTTTCACCGTTGTCATTGGAAGCACCATCGCCATGAAGATAAAAACCATAAGAAAGCCTGTAATTATTTTTTTTACTTTTTTCATGACTTGCGCTCCACCTTTCTTTTTTTCACCGCAATCCCGACAATCACAATACCTGCCACCAGAACTCCTGCAGATACCGTCACTGTCAGAGGATCTCCTGTCCTGACACCATTTGCCAGTGGAACAAGCTGTTCTGTGACAGTCTTTGGGATCACTTTCTTTACAACCTTTGTCACCACATTGTCTTTTCCGTGCTCCGTCACATAATTTGTGATTACAACCGGCTTTCTGTCGTCTGCATAGTACGCCCGGAATTCAAATTCCATCGCACCTGCTGCACGCGAATAATCAATCCCATTTGCACTGTCCATGCCCTCGCCGTCTAAGGTCAACGTCACATAGACATCCGCCGATTCCCCCGGATTCAGCGCTGTCATATAACGATACTCATTCAGTTCTGTAATTTCAGCTAAACCTTCGGCACTTGCCACATTTTCTGCATAACCACCTGCATCTGCATCCAGCAAAAATGTCCTGTTCGTATCATTGCCGATCTCCACCTGAAACTCATATGCTCCACCAGACGCTTTTCCTGCTTCTTCCAAAGCATCCGTTGTCTTCTGTGAAATAAAAAAAGATGCCTTATGACTGTTTTGATTCTCAATTTTAATGACAATGGTCCTGCTGTCTCCGGGTGCCATGCCATCAAATGCACCGGCAATTTCTGTTTTATCTTTTGTATACACAAGCTGATTTTCCTCTGTCAGCTGCACAGTCTGAATTTCTGCTGCACTGACCACCGATGAAAATCCACAGGTCAAAATAAGCAACAGAACGGCTGCTATGTTTTTTATTTTCATATGCTCCAATCTCCTTCAACCGTTATCTTGTTTCTGAAACAGACAAAATCGTTCCATTTTCATCAAACTCCGGGAACACGCCAAGCTCCGCTGCGATCGCATCTTCTGCGTTATTCGCCTGAACCGCCGTAACTTCGTATTCTAACGTATAGACGGCATCTGCAAATTCATTTCCCATAGATTCTTTAAAATGGATTCCGTCCATAAAATTTGTTGTTGTCTGCTTTGGTGCCAGCGGCTTTGTGTAGTACATCACTGTCTGCTCATCATCCGCATACTGGATGATCCAGTCCTGATTCTGCACATAAATATCATCCGCTTCCCCTGCACTCACAAGTCCGCCGCTTTTTGTATCCCATGCATGATAAATGACTACTTTTACATACACATCATAGCCATCCGGGATATCGTTTTGTACTGCCTTCGGCATGATGATCGTTTCCCCCGGCACGATCGTAACCGGTTCTTTTTCCCCACCGTCTGCCAGTGCCACAGGTTGATCCCCGATCACTGTGACTCCCACACTCTTAATGGAAATATTTGCCACTGCCTTTTCACTTTTTGTATTCAGAGCTGCAAGCGTTCCGCCAACCATCGTTGCCAGGATCAATACTGCAGCGATTCCCATAAGCATGTATTTTTTCTTCACTCTCCATCTCCTCCGCTCATCCATTGAATTTTTTATAAATCCTTGTGTTATTATAGGTATCCCCGGTCACACAATGGTCACACGAATATTTTATGCAGCAGATTGCACGAAAAATACACTTTGTTTCTTCAATTACGGAACAAAGAGTTGCTTCGCAACTCTTTGTGCGCTGATGCGCGCAAGCTTTAGCTTGCATAATTCTTCTGCGCATCAGTCGCATCCTTGCGGAGCATTTTTATTACATAGGAAGTAATTTCCTATGTAATAAAAATACCTCCCGGCAGATTTGGGATTGTTACCCGTATCTGCTCAGGAGGTATCCTGTCATTTCAAAAATATTAATTTTTCTTCACACTTTAAGCAATCATTTTACATCCACTATCTCACATAGATATTGGAAAGATTGTCCAAAATCTCTCCTGCAACATCCGGTTTATTCATCGTGTAAATATGCACATGATTGACACCGTTGGCGATCAGATCAATGATCTGCTCTGTTGCATATGCAATTCCCGCCTGACGCATTGCTGCCGGGTTGTCTCCAAACCTGTCTACGATTGCAAGAAATCTCGGTGGAACCATATTGCCGGACAAAGATGTGATACGCTTGATCTGGCTTGCATTGGTGACAGGCATAATACCTGCTACAATCGGAACATCTATTCCTTTTTTTAATGCCTTGTACATAAAATTGTATAAAATGTTATTGTCAAAAAACATCTGTGTGGTGAGGAACTCGCATCCTGCGTCCACCTTCTCTTTCAAATGGTCGAGATCTTCAAAAATCGTTGCTGCTTCCGGGTGTCCTTCCGGGTAGCATGCACCACCGATACAGAAATCCCCCTGTGCTTTGATATCTGCGATCAGTTCACTTGCGTGCTTGTACTGATCCGGCAGCGGAAAATCTGCATTTGCAGGAATATCGCCACGGAGTGCAAGGATATTCTCGATATTTGCTGCCTTTAATTCCTCAATGACAGATGCCACTTTTTCTTTGGTGGAAGAGGCACAGGTCAGATGTGCCAACGCCGGAATGTTATTGTTACGCACTTCCTCTGCAAGCTTTACCGTATAATCAGATGTTCCACCTGTTGCGCCGTAAGTGACACTCATATATGCCGGCTTTAATGCCGCCATATCTTTTACGATATTTTTATAATTTTCCAACTGCGCACCCTGTTTTGGTGGAAAAAGTTCGCAGGAAATCGTCACTTCATCTTTGTTTAATAATTCTGTTAATCTCATCTTTTTGTTCCTCAATCTTCTTTCTTATATCTTAAAAACTTCTCAGTTTATCCGTTCCATCATCCACCGTATTCTCGATTTTTCGTATCTCTACAAAATAGGAATAGTTATCGTTTACTTTTACTTCGCAGCGGTCACCTATTTTGTGTCCCAACAATGCTTTTCCGAGCGGCGATTCGTTACTGATCAGATTTTTCAGGGAATTGCCGCGGATGGTTGTGACAATTTTATAGGTTTCTTCCTCGTCATCATCCTCAAAATAGACCGTAACGGTATTGTTCATTCCGACTTCATCATCCGCAGAATCCGTAGAAATAATCTTTGCTGTCCTGATCATTTTCTCCAGATAACGGATACGGCTCTCATTCTGATTTTTGTCTTTTTTTGCTGCATGGTATTCAAAATTTTCACTGAGGTCGCCATGTGCACGTGCCTCTTTGACTGCTTCCAGCGCATTTTTTCTCACAACCAGCTTCCGATACTCAATCTCTTCTTCCATTTTTTTTATGTCCTGTTCGGTCAACTCGTCATACATGAATCCCAACCTCCATTTTCCATCTCTATCGGTACTGACCCTGTACCATTCTCATTATGATCTGTAGCTCTGTCTCTTATGAAAACACCTGTTCTAATGCGATTTTCTCCGGCAGACAGCGTCCGATCACACTCCCTTTCCGGCAGACAGACAGCCAGACATCACGTTTGATGTTCCATGTTTTCAGATAATATTCTCCCACCTGTTCTTCCATCGTGGAAAAAGAATCCAAAGACATTGCGATCCCTGTTCCAACCGCCTTGATGTAGGCTTCCTTCCTCGTCCATATTCCGGTAAAAGCCTCATCCGTCCAACATTTTTCCAGATATTTTCTCTCATCTTCTGCAAAAAAACGCTGTGCGATCTTCTGTTTTCCGGTGCGTATCAGCTCCACATCCACACCTATATTCTCTGTGCCAAAAGCTGCTGCCACATACGTGCCCGAATGGCTGAGGTTAAACATAAGCGGAAGCCGTTCTCCCTGCCCTGTCCCAAGATACGGCTTCCCATTTTTACCATAAACGAATCTTACCTGTTGCAAAGACCGTGTCTGTCCGGTCTGCTCCCACTCTGCTGCAGCAGGCGATCCCACAGGTATTGTCTGCGTGTAACCATACTGCCGCAGACCGTATTCCAATAACAGACCTGCCCCAAAGGCACGAAGCCTGTCATCTTCATTTTTACATTGTTTTATTTTCTGTTGTCTGGCGCAGCACAAAAACTCCCACAGCTGTGGTTGATCTGATCTGTCACGCAAGGCACTGATATCTGAATAAAACACGCGCAGTTTTTTTTGATTATCCACTACTTCTGATGCTCCTGCAGAACTTCTTTTTTTCGCCTTGTGGAATCCCAGACATTCTGCACACGTCTGGTCACGATTTCCGGAATAAACGGTTTTACAATATAATCGCTTGCACCTAATTCCATTGTCAATACCTGTTGTTCTGTTGTATCATCCGCCGTGATGATCACCACCGGAATATTTAAGATCCTTGGATCATTCTTCCTTTCCTGCATAAAAGTCTGTCCATTCATGCCAGGCATCATCAGATCTAACAGGATCATATCCACTTTATAATTCTGTTCCTCTAAAATACGAAGTGCCTCTTCCCCATCTCCTGCCTGCAGGATACGGTAATCTGTTTCAAAAATACTCTCCAGCGATGCCCTGTTAATCTCCATATCATCCACGACAAGCATGGTTTTCTCGTTTACCTCTTCTTCCATCAGCGCAAGACGGTACTTTGCAAGTTCATTGTCCATCTCCCGCTGGACCGTGATATCATCAATGCAGCCAAAAATAATATGGCGTTCCCCTACCCTGTTAATATACTTCAGGCGGAGCTTGATCCAGATTTCCCTGCCAGACTCGAGAAAACGTTTCACTTCACATTCCGCAGTGCTTTGATTTTCCACAACCTGTGCAAAAGTATCCATAAACCTTTCTCTGTCAACGTGATCAATGGATCCCTCAATCTCTTTGTGCACACGATCTGTGTCATGATAACCAAACATGTCAAAATAAGCGTCATTTACACGCACCACTTCAATATTTCCGTCGCTGTACTCATAAATTGCGGCTGCCTGCATCATGTTGGAGAAAATCATTTCCATCTGCATATTCGCCGTCCAGATGGCATTCGTATCGTTGGATGTTCTCCTTGTCTCATCATCTTCAAAGTATGGCTGTTCATACAACAGCTTTTCATATTCTTTTACCGGCATTGGTCTTGCAAAATAAAATCCCTGCACATATTCGCATCCGATGCTGTGCAGAAACGATACCTGCTCTTTGCGCTCCGCACCCTCAGCTACGACCGGCATGTTCAGCCACTTTGCCATGCGGACTACCGATGCCAGAATGTTTTCACTCCTGCCATCATCTCCGGAGCCATCCAGAAACTTCATATCAATTTTCAGGACGTCAACCGCAATATCTTTTAGTACATTCAGCGAGGAATAACCACTTCCAAAATCGTCCATCAAAATAGAAAAACCTTTTTTCTGAAGCTGTTCCATCATCTCTTTGATTGCTTTTGGGTTTCCTGTATATGCACTCTCTGTCAGCTCTAACTGCAGCCATTCCGGTGGAATATTGTATTTTTCTGTCAGTCCACAGATCACATCCACAATTTTGGGATTATAAAGACTTACACGCGAAATATTGACGGAAACCGGAAATATTTTTCTTCCCTCATCTCTCCATCCCGCAAGCAGCTGGCATGTCTTTTCCCAGACATACTGATCCAGCTTCAGGATAAAACCGTTCCTCTCAAATACCGGGATAAATTCTCCCGGCGATATCATCCTGCCATCTGCTGTGATCCATCGCACCAAAACCTCTGCTCCTGCAATGGAATTTCGCTGAAGTTCATATTTGGGCTGCAAATACAGCACAAACTCTTCGTTCTTCAGCGCATTCTTCATATTGTTGATGATGTGCTGCTCCTTGATGATCTCCTCGCTCATCTCTTTTGTGTAAAAGAAATAGTTCTGGATATAATTTCCCTTACAGTTTTTGGATGCAAGATTGGCTTTGTCATACATCTCGTTGATGGAAAGATCACGGTTTTTCACAAGATATACCCCGAAGAAAGGCGTGATATCAAAATCCAGAGGATATTTTTCCATCTGATTCGTGAATTTTTTCACAAAGTCTGTGATTTCTTTCTCATTTTCATAAGAAAAGCATACCGCAAAAATATCTGCCTCAATTCTTCCATAAGTAATATAACGATATTCTTTTTCCACATTCTGCAGATAATCTGCCATATACTTTAATAAATTATCACCCTCATCCATTCCAAAAAAGGAATTGATCAACTGGAATTTTTCAATATCGATCCTGATGAAAACAAAATCTTCCATGCTGAAAATATTCAACATATTTCTCGTATTATAAAAGAACTTTGATTTGTTCAAAATGCCGGTGAGCACATCATGCTCCGCACGGTATTTTAGTTCACCATCCATCCGCATCTGACTGCGCTCGATCACATTCTTTACACGAAAACGCACGATCGTCGGATCATAAGGTTTCCGCATAAAATCCCATGCTCCGTATTCCAGACACTTGCACTCGATCTCATCATTGATTTCTCTCAACATTGCAATCACAGGTATATTCTGATATCTTGCATCCTTGTGAAAAATTTCTAAGAGTTCCAGTCCGCTCATGTCCGGCATGATCAGGTCAAGAATGATCACGGTTACCGCCTGATACTTCTCCTCTAAAACTGTTAATGCAGTCTGTCCATTTTCTGCTTCAAGCACGATATAATTGTCATTTAAAATGTCCCGCAATGCAGTCCTGTTATGTCTTGCATCATCCACAACTAATATTGTATGTTTTCTTGTCATAAACCTTTGTGCCAATCCTTCTCCATTTGTAGTGGTTTCAGCCACCTGTCAAAATCTTTTTTCTTCCGTACATACCATATACTATATGATAACAGACTTATTTTTTCTTTTCAATACAAGAATTTTTATCTGTCGTTTACTTAAAAATCCATGTAAGAGAGATACATCTCCTCAAAATCATTTTCTTCTGCCAGATTGATGACATCTGCCATGGTCTGGATTTTTTCAAGTTCTTCTTTTGAAATTCTGCTAAGTAAAACCTCTTTTGTCCCTGCAAGAACTGTATTTCCGGCCGGAATCGTTTTCATCTCCAGTTCTTTCGGGATCAGTCCAATCCCTGCCGCCTTTTTGATATCTATCTTTGTTCCAAATCCACCTGCAAGATAACAGTTGTCCACTTCGTCAAACGTAATGCCTGCCTTTTTTACTAAAATATCCACTCCTGCACGGATCGCCGCTTTTGCCATCTGAAGTTCCCGGATGTCATTCTGTGTGAATTTTACTTTTTCTGCCAGCTCATATCCGGTGTCAAAATAAAGATCCGAATATGTTCCATGTTCATCGATCATCTGATGCTCCCGTAGTTCATACACCAGATCGATCATACCTGTTCCGCAGATTCCGATCGCCTGCTGTTTCTTATTTTCTCCATCTGTTTCACCGATCACCTGAAATCCGGCTTTCCCTGTCTCTTCCATGAAAACATGTGAGATCACTCCCGGAATGCTCGCCATGCCACAGGAAATATTTCCGCCTTCAAACGCCGGTCCTGCAGACGTGGACGTCACATACATATGACGGCAATTTCCAAGCACCATCTCCCCATTCGTTCCAATATCCAGCAACAAATGATATCCTTCGGATCTGTGCATATTCATTTTTGCAATGCCAGCCATGATATCAGCCCCTACAAACGCTGAGATCCCAGGCAAAATCACAACTTTTGTATCCAATTCTTTCATTCCAAGAAAATCCGCAGCACTGCCTTCCATCCATGAAAGGTCAACTGGCAGAAAAGGCGCCACCCCCAGTGTCTCACATGAAAATCCGCGAAGCAGATGACACATCGTTGTGTTTCCTGCAATCACGATCCTTTGTATCTGTTGTTCCGTTATCTTTTCTTTTTGAAGGAGCTCCCGGATCAGTTTCTGAAGATCCTGCCGGATACACCTCTGTATCTCCCACTTTTTTCCACTATTCGATGCAGAAATTCTCGAAAGCACATCCGAACCATAAGCTCTCTGGTGATTAACGGATACGGCAGTCTGGCAGTCTGCTTCTGTTTCCAGATTCACAAGCAGTGCCGCCAGAGTCGTTGTTCCGATGTCGATGCAGATTCCATAAATTGCATTTTCTGTTTTCTCTGCCGTTCCTTCTGCTGTATTTTTCAGAATTTCTTCTGTTCTCTGATTCTCCCAC
>OGHV01001460.1_pt1 | contig 13231 bp, 19 predicted proteins | sample 1571551 | NCBI WGS metagenome assembly OGHV01 (sample SAMEA2581960, study PRJEB24529) | metagenome | biome: Human gut stool | place: China | collected 2011 | reverse complement strand
TAGTCTTCCGTATGGAATTTAAGTTTACGTGCGGAATTTACTTTTTCACTCAAGCTAACAGGACAACCGGAAATTTATGAACTGAACGGTGCAGGTTGACACCAAGTAAGTTCCTCCGGCAGTCCTGTTTTTATATTGTCTTTTATCCGCAGACATTAAAGAACGGCATTACTCATCTGGAGAATAAACAGAGAATCCCAATACCCGGAGAGCGGGAATAAAAATCTATGGAGGATAAGAAAAAATGGAATGGTTAAAGGCAATTTTAGAAAAAGCAGAGATTAAGGATGGAAAACTTGATGTGGATGCAGTCATGAATGCGGCGCAGAAAGAGTTCCCAAAACATGCAGTACCAAAAGATGATTTTAATAACAAAGTCAAAGAGTTGGAAACTGCAAACGACACAATCACAGAGCTTAAAAAATCCAATGGAGATAATGCAGATTTGCAGAAAAAAATTGGAGAATATGAAACTGAGATTAAAGACCTTAAAGTTTCAGCAGAGAAAACAGCAAAGACATACGCCTTAAAAGAATCTCTTGCAAAGCATGGAGTTCTGGACCCAGACTATCTGATTTATAAGGCAGGTGGTCTGGATAAGTTCAACTTCGATAAAGAAGGGAAGCCTGTAGGCGTAGAGGATGCTGTGAAACCATATAAAGAGGATGCGGCGATGGTACATTTGTTTAAACAGGAACAGCAGAAACCACCGTATAATCCGAAAAATGGTGGCGCAGGTGGTACAACAAATCCATTCGCAAAGGAAACATTTAATCTGACTGAGCAGGGACGTATTTTAAAAGAAAATCCAGCACAGGCAAAAGAGCTTGCCGCTGCGGCTGGAGTAACGATTTAAGAAAGAGAGGATAAATATTTATGGCAATTACAAAAATTTCAGACGTTATTGTACCGGAACTTTTTAACCCGTATGTAATCAACAGAACAATGGAGTTATCAGAGTTTTTCAAGAGTGGGATTGTGGTAAACAGTCCAGAATTTGATGTGTTGGCAAGCGAAGCGGCAAGAACACATAATATGCCGTTTTTTGAGGATTTACAGGGGGAATCCGAAGCGATTCTTGAAGATGTCAAGATGACTGCTAAGAAAATTGGTTCCAATGAGGATGTATCAACTACCATTTTCCGCCAGAATATGTGGGGAGCAACGAATCTTTCCGCTGCTTTGGCAGGTGCTGATCCAATGAAAGCGATTGGTGATCTGGTTGCGTCTTATTGGGCACGTGATATGCAGAAAGAGCTGATTGCGATTCTTACTGGAGTATTTGGTACAACTACAGCAGGATCGGAAGGAACACCGGCGGCAGAGACCAGAATGAAAGATCATATTCTCGATCTTACTGCAGGTAAGACAGAAGCAGCAAAGCAGATCAGTGCGTCAGCATTTATTGATGCATGTCAGTTGCTTGGTGATGCACAGTCACAGTTATCTGGCGTCGCAATGCATTCAGCAACAAAGTCTTATCTGAAGAAACTGAATCTCATTGAGACAGAGCGTGATTCTACGGATGTAGAGTTTGATACCTATCAGGGTAGACGTGTAACTGTAGATGACGGATGCCCAGTAGGTGACGGAGGTGTGTACACTACATATCTTTTTGGAAATGGTGCAGTAGCATATGGTAATGGTTCTCCTGTTGGGTTTGTGGCTACCGAGACGGATCGTGATAAACAGACCGGTGCTGGTATTGATTATCTCATTAACCGTAAAGCATTTATTTTACATCCAAGAGGAATTGCATACACTGGAGCAAAACGTGATCATGTGGAAACACCACTTCGTACAGAACTTGCAATGGCAGAGAACTGGAAACCTGTATATGAGTCAAAACAGCTTAGAATTGTTGCTATTAAACACAAAATCGGGTAGGTGATAATCATGGAAGGGAGTAGCAAGCTGACAGCCGAAAGGCTGTTGGCACTTCTTGGATTAAATGCCGATGAGCAGAGCATAGAAATATGTGTAGAGTTTGCATTGGATAACGCAAAAGACATTGTAAAAAATTACTGCCACATTGATGAAATCCCGGCAGAATTAGAAACAACAGTCTTGCGCATGGCAATGGATATTTACAGAAATGAAAAGCCGGGAGAAACAGAGACACCACAAAGAGTTTCTTCGGCTCAAATCGGTGATACTTCTACATCATTTGGCACTGTATCTGCATCATTTACAGATAGTCTCATGAAAAACTACAAATCATCTTTAAACCGATACAGGAAGGTAGTGTTCACATGAACATGGTAAGAAAAATCATTGAAAGCACATATGATGGAAGATGCACCGTTACGCAACGTGCAGAATGTGAGAAGCCTAATGGATCGACAGGATTTACTAATGCTGTGATTTTAGAGAATGAGCCTTGCAGACTTTCTTTTAATAGTAAGGAATCTGCCAAGGAAGGAGATAGAGCTTCAATCCAAACACAAACTGTAAAGCTGTTTTTAAAACCGGAGAGAATCATAGAACCAGGTTCAAAGATTACGGTAACGCAGAATGGTGTCACAACGGATTATGCAAGCTCCGGTAAGCCGGCGGTATATGAAACACATCAGGAAGTTATTCTTGAATTGAAGGAAAAGTGGTCATAATGAGCGTAAAGTATAAAGAATTACAGGATTTCACAAGAAAAATCGAGGATCTGAATAAACAGCAGAAAGATGAATTTATGAAGGCCTGCTGTAAAGAATTGGCTGCCAGATTATTAGCAAAAGTAATAAAGCGTACACCTGTTGGACATTATGAAAATAAAGTTGGCGGTACGCTGCGGCGTGGGTGGACAGCAGAAAAAACGGGTGATTCAAAGCGGGATACAACTCAGGCAATGTATGATAATTTATTTGGATCAGACCAAATAATATCTCAAGAAAATATGAGTGTTCGTAAAGAGGGAAACACATATATTATTGATGTTACAAATGCTGTTGAATATGCTGTGTACGTTGAATATGGACATAGAACAAGAGACCATAAAGGATGGGTTCCTGGAAAGTATATGCTGACAATTTCTGAAAATGAGTTGAGAACCGTTACACCACAGATTTTAGAACGAAAATTGCAAAAATTTCTGGAGGACGCGATGAATGATACAAAAAGTAATTGATGGTATTATTGCAGCAATCAGGACAGAATATGGTTCAGCACATTTTAAAGTATATACAGAACTAGTAGAGCAGGGATTAAAAAATCCGTGTTTTTCTGTTATGTGTCTGAATCCAAGTGTGGAAGTGACCGGAAAAGTTCGCTCAAGACGATATTATCCGTTTGTGATTGACTATTTTCCTAAATCAGATGATGAGCCTGTGGATGAATGTAATACCGTCTATGAGACTTTAATCGAATGCCTCGGTGATATTACTGTAGAGGATAAGATTATACATGGCAGTAATGTAAGTGGAAATGTAGTGGATGGAGTTTTACATTTTCAGATTACATATGATCTCTTTTTACTCAAAAAAGAGGAATTAGAAAGTATGATGCAGTTTGAGGAGAGCACAAAAGTGATGTAAAGGAGGATAACATGGCAGAAACAAAAAAAGAACCAGAAAAGATTTTATTTTCAAAGGAACAGATTGTAAGTTCCATGAGATATAAAAAGTACAGAGATTTTTTGGCGGGGAATCTGGACAAGCATAAAAATTATTCAACAGAAGAAATTGATAAGATGATTGATTCGTTTTACGGAAAGGGTAAGAGTGGAAAATAATGGCATTAGGTGGAGGAACATATTTAACACAGAATAAAGTACTTCCGGGGGCTTATTTTCAGTTCATTTCAAAAGCAATTGCATCAGCAACGTTATCAGACAGGGGCGTAGCTGCAATGGCGTTGGAATTGGACTGGGGTGCTGATGATAAGGTGTTTAGTGTTACAGCTTCGGATTTCATGAAGGATAGTAAAAAAATGTTTGGATTCGACTATGATGCGGCAGAAATGTTGCCATTAAGAGAACTTTTCAAACATGCGTCCAAAGTATATGTATACAAAGTCACTTCTGGGGGAGTGAAAGCTTCGAATACATTTGCGGAAGCAAAATATACAGGCAAAAAAGGAAATGACCTTAAGGTTGTTATTCAGACAAATGTGGATGATGGTGAAAAATTCGATGTATTACTGTATCTTGGAACTGAAAAAATGGACAGTCAGACAGTTTCCAAAGCATCAGAGCTTATTGATAATGATTTTGTTATGTGGAAAAAATCCGCTGAATTGTCTGTTACAGCAGCAACAGCATTAAGCGGTGGAACAAATGGTACAGCAACGACATCAAATCATCAGGCATTTTTAGATAAAATCAGTTCTTATCCAGATGTGAATGCAATTGGATATGCCGGATCTGAAAGTGCAGTAAAAGGACTGTATGCCGCTTTTGCAGACAGATTAAGAAATGATGTAGGCATTCGATTACAAGTGGTTATGCACGATTATAGTTCGGCTGATTCGATTTCATGTGTAAATGTGAAAAACAGTGCAGAACTTGTGTATTGGGCTACAGGTGTTATTGCCGGTACTGCTGTAAATAAATCTGCGACAAATATGAAATATGATGGCGAATTAAGCATTAACACTGAATTTACCCAGGATGAACTTACAGAAGCTTTGGAAAAAGGCGAATGGGTGTTACATCAGGTGGGTACAGAGGTTCATGTTCTTGAGGATATCAATTCTTTTACCAGCATCACAGACGAAATGGGCGATATTTTCAAGGATAATCAGACAATCCGCGTCATCGACACAAGAGCAGATTCCATTGCTTCAATTTTTGCTTCCAAATATCTTGGAAAGGTTCCGAATGACAAATCGGGAAGAGTAAGTTTGTGGTCAGATATTGTGAAAATTGATCAGCAGTTAAGCGATATCAATGCAATCGAAGATTTTGATCCAGAAGATATTACTGTCGAACAGGGCGATACAAAGAAATCAGTACTTATTAACAGTGCAATTACCATTATTAATACAATGGAAAAATTGTACATGAAATCAATGATTGAGTAACAGGAGGAAGATGGGCATGTCGAAACAGTTTATGAATACGCAGGATGCACCAAGCGCAAAACAGGCAGAGTTTTTTTGCACAATTAATGGAAGACGTTATTCTATGCTTAATGCAAAAAAATTTGAAGCAAAAGCAAATGTCAAAAATGCCGATGTGACAAGATTAGGTGCATTGATTGATGGTAAAAAAGCGGTCGGACTTACCATTAAATTCTCAATGACAGTTTATAAATGCAGTGAAATGTTTGATAAATTGATCGAGGAATTTAAGAATACAGGCTTATTGCCAACCTTTGAATGCCAGGTAACGAGTAGCGATTCAGCAACTTGTATGGGACGGAGCACGAAGGTATATAAGCAGTGTGTAATTGAGGGAGATGTTCTTTTATCGATGTTCGATGCAGACGGCGAATTTGTAGAGCAGACCATTGAAGGATATGCAATGGATTTTGATTCGCCAGAGAGATATACAGATCCAGAATATATGTAAAGAGTTGAGGCAGACAATTAGCAGATCATGCAGTGTCTGCCTTTATATTTTAAGAATGAGGTAAGTGATATGGGAAATTTAGCATATTTTTTGAAAAAGAACAAAAAGGAAAAGAAAAATGCATTTTTTGCTGCAACAAAATCATTATGCAATGAAAATGGAGAACCGTTAAAATGGGAAATTAAAGCTTTATCAACAAAAGAAACAGAAGCTATCAGAGAAAAATGCACAATAGATGTTCCAGTCACCGGAAAACCAGGTGTTATGCGACCAAAAGTAAATTCTTCTAAATATGTAGCAGAATTACTCGTTTCAGCTGTAGTATACCCAGATCTTTATAATGCAGAGTTACAGGATTCCTATGGAGTTAAAACTGCATCAGATCTTTTGAAAGAAATGGTAGATGATCCGGCAGAGTATAACAATTTTGTCGAATTTGTCCAGGAATACAACGGATTAGATGAAACCATGAATGATAAGGTGGAAGAGGCAAAAAACTAATAGAAGGCGGCGATAGTGAAGCCAATTATGCATATTATGCATTGCATAAGCTTCATATATTGCCGTCCAGATTAATGGAACTAGATGAAAATGAGCGCGCTTTTATTTATGCGGCAATTGATTTGAGGATTGAAGCTGAAAAAAGGCAGGAAGAAAAAATGAAGCATAGCTCAAAATAACAAGAGTATTAAAATTATATTTATGCTCATGAAAGGTTGGTGGATTTATGGCGATAGGAACAGCTATTGAGATAACTGATAAGATGACAGGACCATTAAATCGTATCACAGCCGCTTTATACAGCACAACGGATGCGTTGCATGATACAGATCAGGCAACTAATTCTGCATTTAATTCTGCTGGTATTCAGGCAATTACGCAGGAATTGTATGGATATGAAAGAAAGATTCAGGATATACAGGATGAGTTAGATAGATCAAATAATAAGATACAGGAAATGCAGGAACAGACAGAAAAGGCAAGAAGTTCTGCTGGTGGATTGGAAAATGCATTTAGAAAAGCTGCAGGTATACTCGCAACTGTAGCAACAGTACAGACATTAAAAAATGTTCTTGATACATCAGACGAACTGACAGCAACAACGGCACGTCTTGAAATGATGAATAATGGTTTCGAATCTGTAGGAGGAAATTTAAAAAGTACGTCAGATTTATTTAATCTAGTGTATGCGTCTGCGCAGGATGCCAGAGGTTCATTTGCAGATATGTCAGCAGTCGTTGCAAAATTCGGAAATAATGCGAAGGATGCTTTTAGCAGTTCGGCAGAGGTCGTTGATTTTGCAAATCTTGTACAAAAAGAGATGGTAATTGCCGGCGCATCCACGACAGAAGCTTCAAATGCAATGTTGCAGTTGTCACAGGCATTAGGCTCTGGCGTCCTTCGTGGTGATGAGCTTAATAGTATCTTTGAGCAGGCTCCGAACCTTATACAGGAGATCGCAAATTATCTCGAAGTCCCAATCGGAGAAATCCGGCAGATGGCGTCGGAGGGACAGATTTCGGCTGATATTGTAAAACAGGCAATCTTTTCTGCTTCTGATGAGATCAACGACAAGTTTAATAATATGCCTATGACATGGTCGCAGATTTGGACATCTATGCAAAATACAGCATTAATGAAATTCCAACCGGTATTACAGAGAATTAATGAGATTGCGAATAGTGAGGAATTTAAACAATTTACGCAGACTGCAATAAATGATATGGCTGTACTTGCAAATGTATCACTGAGTGTGGTTAATACGCTGATTCAGGGAGCCGCTTTCGTATCTGATAACTGGTCCATTATCAGTCCAATTATTTATAGTGTGGCATTGGCACTGGCATTTTATAATGGTGTGCTTATAATGCATAATGCATATGAAGCAGTTTCCAACGGATTAAAATTGGTCGCTGCGATAAGAGCGGTTGCGCATGGGACAGCTACAGCAACAGAAGCGGCAGCTACAACCGGAGCATCTGCGGCACAGATTGCATTTAATGCTGCTTTATATGCTTGTCCGCTTACATGGATTGTACTTGCCATTGTTGCAGTGATAGCAGTAATTTACATGGTCGTTGCAGCAATTAATAAGGTACAGGGTACAACTATCAGTGCGACAGGTGTTATATGTGGAGTAATCGCTACAGCCGGTGCTCTGATTGGAAATATTGTGATAGGATGGGTAAACAGGATTATAACAGTCGGAGTCGGCCTGTGGAATTTAATTGCAAATTTCGCAGCATCTTTTGGAATTGTTTTTGAACATCCGATTATTGCTATTGAAACCATGTTTATGTCTCTTTTCAATTTTATACTGAGTGTTGTTGAAAGCGCAGCAAAATTACTAGATACAATCTTTGGATCTAGTCTTGCTGATGCAGTGAGTGGTTTTCAGGATACAATACAGGCAAAAATCGACGCTAAAATTGAAGATGCGGGAGGAACAGCATCAAATCAGTTAAATCCAGAAGACTACACGCTTGACCGTATAAATTATGGTGATGCGTATCAAAGTGGTTATGATTTCGGAAAAGGAATTGATGATAAAATATCTTCTGCTTTTTCCGGCGGATTATCTACAGACAGTTTTTCAGATTTACTTACTTCCGCTGGATATGATTCTGCATCGGATGGAATGGCTTCAACGTTGGGAGATATTTCGAAAGATACAAGTGCAATTGCAGATTCTGTAGATATCAGCAATGAAAATTTGGAGTACATGAGAGACCTTGCAGAGCGGGAAGTCATTAATCGTTTTACAACAGCAAGTGTAAATGTAAATATGGGAGGGGTTACAAATACAGTAAGCCAGGATACAGATCTTGATGGAGTGATTTCATATTTGGCTAATGGAGTAACAGAAGCATTGCAACAAGCAGCAGAGGGGGTGCATTCATAAAATGGCATATTATTTTTATTTAGGAAAAACATTGTTGCCGGTTGCACCATCGAAGCTCACTCTTAAAATTGGTGGACAGAATAAAACATATAACCTTATAAATGATGGTGAAATTAATGTTTTGAAATCTGCCAGTTTGACAGAAATTGAATTTGATGCGCTGTTACCGAATGTTCAATATGGTTTTGCAGTTTATAAAATGGCTATCAGCCAGCAGAGGCCTTTCTGAATGCTATAGAGACATTGAAAAAAAGTAAACTGCCATTTCAATTTATCGTTACACGAGCATTTCCTAACGGAAAGATGTTATTTGATACGAATATGAAAGTATCACTTGAAAATTATAACATTGTGGAAGAAAGCAAGAACGGTTTAGACGTTACTGTATCGATAAAGCTTAAGCAGTATAAGGAATATGGAACGAAAACAGCTATTTTATCGATTACGCAGAGAAAGACAACAGCAAAGGTGAAAAATTCTCGTAATACATCAACAGCACCATCTAATGGTTTGCCAACCGCTTATACCGTCAAAAAGGGTGACTGCCTAAGTGTAATAGCGAAAAAGTTTTATGGAAGTGGATCAAAAACATATTATATGAAAATTGCAAATGCAAATGGAATCAGCAATCCTAATTTGATATATCCAAATCAAGTATTTACGATTCCGGTATAGGAGGGAAAATGTCAGCAGAATTATTAATCCAGAATGGAGATACTGTGTATTTTCCCGCCGTACTAGAGGATATTAAATGGGAAACTGAAAGGTATGGATCACCGGGAAAGTTAACTTTTAAATGTATGTATGACAGCAAATTAAATGTCACAGAGGGTAATCCAGTGAGATTGCGCTGGAATGGATTAAATGTGTTTTATGGCTTTATTTTTAAAATAGAAAAGGACAAGGAACCGGTGCTGTCGATTACTGCATATGATCAATTGCGGTATTTTAAAAATAAGGATACTTATGTGATTAATGGGAAAACAGCCGGTGAAGTTTTAGAGCTGATAGCTGCAGATTTTGAATTGCAGACTGGAGATGTGGAAGATACCGGTTATGTAATACCATCCCTTGTGGAAGACGGAAAATCTTTATTTGACATCATGCAGGATTGTCTGGATCAGACTTTAATGAATGTTGGTGAAATGTATGTTTTATATGATGATTTCGGCTCATTGTCACTGAAAAATATTGCAAATTTGGCAGTTAATATTTTGATTGATTCTGAAACAGGAGAAAATTATAAATATAGCTCATCCATTGATGATCAGACGTATAACAAAATAAAGCTTGTTTATGACAATAAGAACACCGGACAGAGAGATGTATATATTGCGCAGGATTCATCTAAAATGAATGAGTGGGGAATGCTGCAGTATTACGATAAGTTATCTGAGGGTGAAAATGGCAAAGAAAAAGTTGAATCTTTATTGCAATTGTATAACAGAAAATCAAAATCATTTCAGATTACGAATGCAATAGGAGATGTATCAGTCCGGGCAGGATGTTTATTACCTGTTATTCTGGATTTAGGAGTTGCAAAAGTTCAGTCTATGATGTTGGTGGAATCGTGTAAGCATGTTTTTAGAGAAAATGAGAATTTTATGAATTTGACATTAAGGGGTGGTGATTTTGTCTGAATTTGATGGATTGATCAAACAGATCAAGCAAGCAGCATTAGATGCAGTAAATTCCGCCGGACCAGCAGGATTTTATGAAGGAACAGTATTAAGCGTATCTCCATTAAAAGTTAAAGTAGACCAGAAGCTTATACTTGGGAAAGAACAACTTGTCTTAGCGCGTAATGTAACAAACCATGAGATGTCTGTTGATGTTGATTGGGAATATGAAAAGGGGACGAAAAAAATAGTAATCCATAATGCATTAAAAACAGGAGATAAAGTGATCCTTGCAAGAATCCAGGGCGGTCAAAGTTATATTATTTTGGATAAGGCGGTGTAAATATGATCCCAAGTGTTAATAATTTGTTGCTTACAGAAATAAATGAAGAGGATATGCCGAGTAAAAATTATCGAATGATCAGTGAAAGCGTTAGAGGTACGGTGGATACCATTGAAGCAATGAAGCAGGTGGTATATAAGATATTATGTACAGAACGATATGTCTACCCGATATACTCATGGAATTATGGTATAGAATTGGTGGATTTATTTGGCGAATCAGTAACATATGCATGTCCTGAGATAACCAGGCGAATCGAAGAAGCATTGTTGCAAGATGAAAGAATTAATTCGGTAGATCAATTTGAATTTGATACAAGTAAAAAACATGAGGTGGTGTGTACATTTTCAGTACACACCATTTTTGGTGATTTTCAGATGGAAAAAGAGGTGAGTGTTTAATGTTCGAAGAGATGACATATGAAAAGATTATGGAACGCATGTTGTCCCGTGTGCCAGATGCACTGGATAAGCGTGAGGGTGCGATTATATTTGATGCACTTGCACCGGCAGCATTTGAAATGTCTATTCTTTATACTGAATTAGAGACAGCTTTAGACCAGACATTTGCAGATACTTGTCAAGGAGTTTATCTGGACAAAAGATGCATGGAAAGAGGAATCACAAGACAGCCAGCAACACATGCGATTGTTCAGGGAACTTTTAAACCGACTGACTTGGATTTGTCTGGTTTGCGATTTAATTGTGGAGATTACAATTATACAGTTAAAGAACCGATTGGAAATGGTGTGTATGAGATGGTGTGTGAGACAGCAGGAAGCCTTCCCAATGGAATTTCTGGTCAGTTGATTCCAATTGACTATATTAACGGATTAGAAACAGCAGAGATCACAGCTATTTTAATTCCGGGAGAAAATGAAGAATCAGATGAAGATCTCAGATCGAGATACTTTGATACTCTTGTGAGCCAGGCATATGGAGGCAACATTACAGACTATAAGCAGAAAACAAACGCTATAGAAGGTGTTGGTGGGGTAAAAGTAACACCTGTCTGGAATGGCGGAGGAACTGTAAAGTTAACTATTATTGCATCAGATTATACAGTGCCTACAATCACATTGATAGGAAAAGTACAAAAAGAGATTGATTCGGTAGCTCCAATCGGACATATCGTAACGGTAGATGGCGCGACTAAAAAGGAGATACAGATAGAAACTAATATCGTATATCAGACAGGGTGGAGTTGGAAAACATCTGGAAATTATATTGAAAAAGCTATTGATGCTTATTTTCAGGAACTTGCAAAAAACTGGGCGTCGTCTGATCAGTTAATTGTACGAATCAGCCAAATTGAGACAAGAATCTTGGACTGTGCCGGAGTAATTGATATTTCAAATACAAAAATAAATGGAAATGCAGAGAATTTAATATTGGAATCCAATTCCATTCCTGTGAGAGGAAGTGTGACGGATGGAGCGTAAGATAATAGATTATTTGCCACCATATTTGACGGTATATAAAGAAATAAAAGCAATTATGGAAGCCGAACAGCCAGAATTTGAAATAGTCTGGCCGCAAGCAGAAAATGTCTTGAATGATCAATTTGTATCAGATTCATCTACTATCGGTATAGAGCGTATGGAGAAAATTCTTGGAATTATTCCCAAAAAGACAGATACGCTGGATGAGAGAAAATTTAGAATTTTGGTTAAATTGAATGAACAGCTTCCATATACACTGCCGGTATTGGAACAGCAATTAAAAAGAATGTGCGGAGAGAATGGGTATCGCCTGATTCTAAGCGCAGATAAATATTTACTCAATGTTAAATTAGCTTTAGGCAATGAGAATAATTACCAGGATGTGTGTGATATGTTAAGACGTGTTGTGCCAGCTAATATGGTTATTTCGGTTAGTATGTTTAATACGCATGAAATACTTTCGCATTACACGCATGCGCAGTTGGCAGTATACACACAGAAACAAGTGAGAGAGGAAGTGTTGACGAATGTCTAGTAAAACAACAAATTTGAATTTAACAAAGCCGTCAGAGGATGAATTTTATGATATTAATGTGCAGAATGAAAACATGGACATTATTGATCGTGAGATTAATGGATTAAAGCAGCCGGCTTATGAAGTGTCTACAGCCATGTCAGATCTGCATAGTGGAGAAATGATTACTGTAGCGTTTGGAAAGATTGCAAATGCGGTTAGTACATTAATAAGTCATATAACATCTAAAGCTACCAGTTCCGTTCTGGGACATGTCAAATTATCAGACAGCACATCAAGTACAAGTGCCTCAACTGCTGGAGTGGCGGCAACGCCAAAAGCTGTAAAAGCTGCTTATGATTTGGCAAATAGTAATACTGAAAAATTAGGAACCACTGATATATCTGGTATCGGTGACGGAACCGTGACAGGAGCAATAGTCAATAATAAAGAAGCGATAGAGGATGTCACCCAGAGTTTAGGTTTGTTAAGCGAAGGAATCCAGGCTGTTAGTAAAAAACAGAACTTTTGTAAAGGCAGTGACCGATTACTGACTGATGTCTTGATTATAGACTTTAAAAATCCAACAGGAGAATCTAATAGTTATGGAGTGATTGCCACAGAAGACGCATCTAAATTATTAAATTCCCCCGTTACCGATGGTGCATTTTACGCATATAGAGAAGTTTTGACGATTAAGAGTGCTTCAAAAGACTACAAAGTAATCGTAAGGTTGACTGAGGCATATCCTTCACCCGGAAGAATTTGGATTAAAATGTATAATCCAGATACTTCTAATTGGAGCGGTTGGAAGGTAATTTAGTTATCCTCTGGTTCGAGGGATGCAACATGGTAAAATAAAAAGAGCCGGATAATTCCGGCTCGTATAACACGATGGGAGGAGAAAAG
>OGHV01001457.1_pt1 | contig 13261 bp, 14 predicted proteins | sample 1571551 | NCBI WGS metagenome assembly OGHV01 (sample SAMEA2581960, study PRJEB24529) | metagenome | biome: Human gut stool | place: China | collected 2011 | reverse complement strand
AATCGCAGAAGCGTTAAGATCAGAGGATAGAGAAGTCCGAGATTTAAGAGGAACCGACTGTATGGTCAGCTGGTGCTTCGGACATCTGGCCGAATATGTTTCACCGGATGCTTACGATGAGAAATTTAACCAGTGGAGATATGAAGATCTCCCGATCATCCCGAAAGACTGGAAAGTTACAGTCTCAGAAGATAAGAAAGATCAGTTCTATATCTTAAAAAGACTGCTCAACAGTTCGGAAATTGAATACGTCGTAAATGCCTGTGATGCCGGACGTGAAGGAGAATTAATCTTCAAACATGTCTATGACTTATCTGGAAGTAAAAAGCCGGTGAAACGATTATGGATCAGTTCTCTGGAAGATTCCGCAATCCTTGATGGAATGCAGCATCTGAAATCTGCGGAGGAATACCGACATCTGGCCGAAGCTGCTGTATGCCGTTCTCAGGCTGACTGGCTGGTAGGAATGAATGCAACCAGAGCTTACACCACAAAGTACTTCAAAAAGCTGACCGTTGGAAGGGTTCAGACACCGACACTTGCCATGTTGGTGGAACGTGCCGGACAGATCAGCAATTTCCAGAAAGAAAAGTATTTCAATGTAGAACTGGATTGTGACGGAATTCCGGCAGTAAAGCCAAAGATCTTTGATCCGGATGAGGCGGAACAGTTAAGAAGCAGATGCCATGGAAATGAAGCTATTGTCACTTCAGTAAAAGAAACGGAAAAGAAAGTAAAAGCACCAAAGCTTTATGACCTGACCACACTGCAAAGAGAAGCAAACCGTATCTATGGAATGACAGCCAAACAGACACTGGATACCGCTCAGAGCCTGTACGAAAAGAAACTGATCACTTATCCAAGAACAGACAGCCAGTATCTGACAGAAGATATGGAACAGACCGCAAGAAATGTGGTTCGTCAGATTTATGAGAAATATCAGCTGACAGGTCCGTTTGATCAGCCGGAGCAGCCAGATGTGAAGAAAGTCATGAATAACAGCAAAGTGACAGATCACCATGCAATCATCCCAACGATGGAGCTTGCATCCAGCCATCTGGATGAACTGAAATCCTGGGAAGAAAAGATTCTCTTCCTGATCGCAGTCCATACGGTCATGGCAATGAGTAAGGATCACATTTACCAGGAAACAGAGATTGAAGTGGAATGCCAGGGAGAAATCTTCAAAGCAAAAGGAAAGATTGTTCTGCAGGATGGATGGAAACTCTTTGAAAACTGCTTCAAAAATAAGGATCGCATGGCAATCGTAGATCCGGATCAGGAAATGAAAGAGAGGATGCCGAAAGTAACCCAGGGACAGACTTTCTATGCTGTAGCTGCAGAAAAGACAGAACATTTTACATCGCCACCAAAACCATACAGCGAAGATACTCTCCTTGCGGCAATGGAAACAGCTGGAAATAAGGAATTCGATGAAGATACGGAAAAGAAAGGATTAGGAACTCCGGCAACAAGAGCCGGTATCATCGAGAAACTGATCTATTCCCAATATGCTACCCGAAAAGGAAAAAAGATTCTTCCAACAGATGATGGAAAAGTCCTTGTGGAGATCCTGCCAGACTTCCTGAAATCTGCAAGTATGACTGCAGAATGGGAAAATCAGCTGCTCTTGATGGAGCATGGAGAGATTGCACCGGAACAGTTTATGACCGGGATCAAAAACATGCTGACCATGATGCTGAATGGATGCGATGCGATTTCCGAAGAAGAAACAAGAAGATTTCAGACCAGAGAAAGTATTGGAACCTGTCCGGTATGTGGAAGCCTGGTATACGAAAGTAAAACCAACTTCTATTGCAGCAACCATGATTGTCACTTTGCTCTCTGGAAAGACAACCGCTATCTGCAGAGCATGGAAAAAACCATGGATAAAAAGATGGCTGCAGAACTTCTGAAAAGTGGATGTGTGCATGTAAAAGACCTGTATTCCAGAAAGAAGAATATGTACTTTGAGGCAGATCTTCATATGGATGCAGATGAAACCGGAAGGGTGAATTTCTCTTTATCCTTTCCACAAAAGAAACCAAAAAACAAAAGCAAAAAGAAATAAGAAAACAGATTAGAGGAGGAAACGAAGAATGAATTTTAATGAATTTGTAAATGAAGTAAAGGACAATATCAAACTCTTTTTACCAAAGGATTATGAGAATGCAGAAGTATCAACGATGGAGTGTCAGAAACTGAACCGTGCCTATACGGGACTGATGGTGAGAAAAGAAGGTGAGATGCTTACCCCGACGATCAATCTTAATCAGCTGTATGAAGCATATAAAGCACAGCCTGGCGTAACAATGGAAACTGTATGCAGAAAGATTGCAGATATAGTTATTGAGGCACCGATACAGGTTGATCTGAAATCCATTTTAAATTATGAAGACGTGAAGGACAAGCTGTTTATCCGTGTATCATCAGCCGAAGCAAATAAGGAATTACTCTAACAGTGTCGTCATTAGCTGAATGAAAAGCCCCCAATTACCTATCATGTGGCAGTAGGCAAGGATCAGGATGGATTAAGTTCCATGTTTATCAAGAATGATCTGCTTGAACAGTATGGAATCTCTGCAGAACAGCTTCATGAAGATGCAATGAAAAGTTCACCGCATGTCATGATCCCGGAGGTATCAAGTATAGGTGCATTGATAGATGAAATGTACCAGAAAAATATTCTCATGCTGACACCGGATGAACGTGAAATGCTGCAGGAAACATTGCAGGAATCAAGCGAGATGCCGACATTCTTTGTTGTTACGAATACAGACAGAATTGATGGAGCCGGTGTGATCTTTTATCCGGAATTCATGGATAGCATGGGGGAACTTCTTGGAAATGATTTCTTCATTTTGCCATCATCCATCCATGAAATGCTGGTCTTGCCAGATGACGGGCAAGTGGATGCAGAAATGTTAAGAGATATGGTAAAAGAAGTCAATGCCACTCAGGTAGCCCCTGCAGAACGTCTTACCAATGATGTATATCACTTTGATACAAAGGATCATGTCTTTGAAAAGGCAGATAGATTCACAGAACGTCAGAAAGAAAAAGAAGCACAGGCTGCAAAAACAGAGAAAGCAGGAAAAGAACAGCCAGATCAGAAACCGAAAACAAAGAAGCACGATATGGAACTCTAATAAAAAATAATCATCTCATCAACTAATAAAAAGCCCTGCGGCATAAGCACAATGTCGTGGGGCGTTTTTGGAAAGGAGTATTATGACAGAACAAAATAAAACTACTACTATTCCACTGCCGGTCCAGGGAAAAGATATGGACAGCATTATGCAGTCACTGGAATCCGGTGTGGAAGAACTTTTTACAAGTAACCGCTATCAGGAATTTCTTAAAACCATGGCAAAGTTTCACAATTATTCCTTTAACAACACAATGCTGATTGCTATGCAGCGACCGGATGCCACACTTGTTACCAGCTACAAAAACTGGCAGTCCATGGGTAGACAGGTCATGAAAGGCGAAAAAGGAATTACGATCATCGCACCAGCACCATATAAGAAAATGAAGGAAAAAGAGGTCCTGGATGAAAATCAGCGACCGATCATGGGAACCGATGGAAAACCTAAGACTGAAAAAGTGGAAGTTACGGTTCCACATTTTAAAGCAGTTACCGTCTTTGATATTGCTCAGACATCCGGGGAACCAATCCAGACACTGGCACCGGAATTATTGACTGCAGCTGTGCAGGATTTTGATTCTTTCATGCAGGCTATTCAGAAAATATCCCCAGTACCGATACGATTCGATGAGATCGATGGCAATGCCAATGGATATTATCACAATGCAGATAAGGAAATCGTGATCAAAAAAGGACTCAGTGAAAGCCAGACCTTAAAGACTGCTATTCATGAAACCGCCCATGCAAAACTGCATGACAGTGAAATCATGGAAAGCCTGGGTGTAGAAAAAGACCGTCTGACAAAAGAGGTCGAGGCTGAATCCGTTGCTTACTGTGTGTGTTCTTCCTTTGGTTTGGATACATCGGATTACAGTTTTCCTTACATTGCAGGTTGGAGTAGCAGCCGGGAAATGAAGGAAATGAAAGCATCTATGGATGTGATCCGCAAGACAGCCGGTGAAATGATTGATCAGCTGACAGAAGAACTGGAAATCATTCTTGAAGAAAAACAGAAAACAGAATTACATGAAAAATACGGCATTCTGGTAGATGCACTGGAAGCAGCCGGATACCGCTATGATTATCGGGAAAGCGAACCGGGACATATTGTACTGGCACCGGATGGGACACATGAAATTGCCGGCTATCTACAGTTTGAATCATGGGGAGATATCCAAAACTGGCTGGAAGACACGATTACAGAAGGGACGGATATTTCGGAGAGAGTTGATCGGACTATGTACCCATTTAAGTATGATTATACCCTAGAGGAAGAAATGTTCAGAGGTAATGGTGACCGCTATGCGATTTATCATGTGGATGAAGACACACCGGGAAAACAACATTTATTTATGAATATGGCAATGGTCAAAGAAGATGGCATTACAATCGATGCAGCAAATTATAAATGTGTCTATTCTGGCAGATTACATGGAAATAAAAAGCTGGATGATTTGTATGCCGTATTCAACGATAATCCACCGGCAGATTATAAAGCACATTCTATGTCGGTCAGTGATGTTATCATTACAAACCGTGGTGGGGATATGCAGGCATATTACGTGGATCGATTTGGATTTGCAGAACTTCCAGAGTTTGCAGCACAAAGAGAAAAAATACTCGATATTGTCCCGGAAATAGAAAATGTGGATTATGAAAATGATCTTACATGTATCAGCTTTTATGCGGCTGAATGTGCTGAATTTCCTGTAATGGGTGAAGTACATTATGACCTGACATTACCAGAAGCCTTGGAAGCTTATGAGAAAATCCCATCAGAACGTATGCATGGACTGAAATGTGTTGGCTTTGATCTGAAAGACGGAAGTGATTATGAAGGAATGCAGAGTCTGATGATCGAAGGAAAAATACAGAAAGAATTTTTGAATTCGATTCCTGGATTTAGAGAAAACTCTTATGTGCAAAATGCAATCAGTCGTGTGGAAAAGTACTTGGAAGAAAGACATCCAAATGTGGAAAATCCTCTGAAATCCAATAAGAAAGTGGATAACGAAAAAAATATAAGCGAAGAAAAAAACGAGAAGGAGCTGAATATACAGATGAAACCAATACCGAAAAAGAAAAGGGGGGAAATGAGCCTATGAGAAATGTAAACCTGGAAGAAAACGAACTGACTATTACTGCTATCTTCCAGCAGCACACAAAGGAAGAAACAATCCAAACACTGAAAGAAGCTTTGGAAGTTTTGGAACAGGAAGAAAGTGATCCTGAGAATGATGAAATGATTGAGATCATCAATTCTACAGTTGGAAAATTACAGCAGATCGAAGACAAATACTACTATTCTCTGGATCTGAATTATTATCTGAATAACTTGGAGGACGATGCCTATGAAGCTTAATCAATTTGCAGTCTACCGAGTAGATCAGCAGACAGCAGGAAAAGCACTGTGGCATCTGCCATATCAAGAGGCAAGACAGCAGAATGTGTCGATTACTGTCGAAAATTACCGATTAATCTCGATTCATGAAATGCAGGAAAATGAAAAAGTCGCTGACATCTGGAAACGGACGAAAAATCAATGCGAAGTCAGTGACGTGCTCGTATTGAACAAGAATGGAGAAATCAGCTGCTACTATGTAGATGAAAACTATCCACAGTATCTGGCCGGATTCATTCGTATCAATACATCGGGCGCACTGATCACTATGGAAACTGAGAATTATCAGATTGATGGGAAAAAGGGGAACTGGATTGCAACAGACACCATCATTATTGATGGAAAACAGTTTTATTTGATGGAACATCAGGTATACCGAGATCAGGCCCAGGGTGTTATCCTGGATGCTTATGGAAAAATGGTTGTCGAAGAATGTAAGAAATTCGATGAAAAGACAAAACAAAAGATTCATGATTACATCCAACAGCAGGTAACGCTAAATCCGGTCGAACAGCTAAAACAAGATGGTAAAATCCGTCTGGAACATTACCAGAAGTTCTACCAGAACGGCACTTATGAACGAAGCAGAGAATCCGGTACCGAAGCCAATTATGATATGGTGGACGGTCTGGTGAATAATCAGAAGAAGAATCAGGAAAAGACCTCTGATGCTAGCAGCAACAATCAGACCTCCCGAAATCAACAGGATGGAAAACCTAAGAAACGAAGATCTGTGATCAAGCGACTCCATCAGAAACAGATTGCTATTGCTCGCCGGTCCGGAAAGCCGATACCCAAATACCTGGATCAGGAAATGGAAAGAAAGCGGGGGTAGAATATGCGAAGGTTAAAGTGTGAAAAAGAAACGATTATTCTGACCAATGAAGATGACGGATTCTATGATGTGTATACCTTCAATCAGAGCTTGCAGAAACGGTTGAGATCCTTTGCTGAGAAGTATCCGGATGATTGCTGGTTGAAAGGAGCTTCGGAAGATGGCAGTGAAACGTATATGATCAGAAAGGGACGGTTATCATTGAATTTAAGACCACCCTATTCCAAGGATAGGATTCATAAAGCGACAGAACGAATTATTGAAGAACAGAAAGAACAATCGAAGGATTCATAGAATGCGATTTAAGAGAAAAAAGCCTCATGACCATGAGGAAAAATGAAAGCAAAATACGTTAGCTGATAAAGTGTATAGGCTCAAAAGGGAAAGTGCCCTTTTGGGCCTTTTTAATTTAAAATAGTTCTAAAGAACAAGTTGACAATCTGTAGATTCTGTATGTTTTAAAGATCAATCGTTATACTAATTTTAGACCGAATTATCGTTCTAAAGGAGGTGTCACAATGGATTTAAAGGCGGTTGGTCAGAGAATAAAAGCTGCAAGGGAAGCTAAGAATCTTACACAAGAAGAATTGGCAGCACTGGTAAACTTAAGTCCAACTCATGTAAGTGTTATAGAGAGAGGACTGAAAGTAACAAAACTTGATACCTTTATTGCGATTGCAAATGCATTAGATGTTTCAGCAGATACACTATTGATTGATGTTGTGACACATTCGGTTACTGGTGTTACGAATGAATTATCTGAAATGATAGAGAAACTACCGAAAGAAAAGCAACAGAGAATTATCAATGCAGTGAGAGCATTGGTGGAATAAATACGTGAATAAGAAGATGGAAGGGCTTATTGCTCTTCTTTTTTATTTGGTTTAACGTGAAAATATGATATAGTAGTTCTAAAGACTTATATATAATTCTGAGGAACTTGATAAAATGAAGAAAAATAATATAACACTTGTATTTGTTGCTATCGTTTTTTCGATTATTGTTGGAATGATAATTGGGAAAAGCTTATTAAAGCATAAAGAAGGTGAGCCAGATGTAGTTGGCAGTTTTTCTATGAATAGAGTTGCTAACAGAAAAAAAATTTCTGATAAAGAAGCATTTACAAGACTGCTTTTAAAAATGTACAAAGAGAATTCATTTCATTCAATAAAATTTTCTACAGATCATGGATATGCAACCAGCCTTGATATGACCGTATATTCTTGGAAAGAAGATATCGAAAATGGAAAATCCATTATGCAGATAGAATTTAGACCGATTGAATATGGAAAAGATTATGATATTGTTCATAATCCGGATAAATATGTGCTTTTTATCGATGGAACAGAAATAAAATGAAATATATAGATATGCAGATAAAGCGCAGAAAAAGAGGATTGCTCAACACAGGAGGATATTTTCAATTACCCTCAAAATGATAAAAGCGAGGCAGCGGAAAATCCGTTGCCTCATATCAGTATTATGACAATTAATCTAGTTTCGCCCCTAACTCATACCTCCAATACTCCGCCGCCTCATATTCCCTAGGTTCTGAGAGTACCGGTACAGTAAAGAGTTCAACCGGAACACCGAGTGTTGATGCAAAGATTTTCATAAGATCCTCTTTTGGTGTTCGGACATCGCTTTCATACTGAGCAATCCGGACATCAGCACAGCTGTCGGGAAATCCAACAGCCATGCCAAGTTCTTTCTGGGTGAGATGATTTTTCTGTCTTAAGTGTTTTAATTTTCTTCCAAATGTAATCATAGTATTATTCTCCTGTACTTCCAAATGCCCCAGTTCCTCGTCCTTCACCAAGGTCCAGGACAAAGTCTGCGATCACGACTGGTGTGATTACCAGCTGACCGACGCGTGTGTCTTTATGAATGATCTGAGAAGATGTGCTCACGTTGCTGATAATGGCATGGATCTCACCACGGTAACCGGAGTCAATCGGTGGAAGTTCGCATACCAGTCCTTTTGCTGCCATGCTGCTTCGTGGAAAGACATATCCGGCAAATCCATCGGGGATGATGAGACCAAATCCAAGTGGAATTCTTGCAACCTCACCTGGTTTTAATACGCAATCATAAGGCATGAATACATCAGCACCGGCATCATTTTCATGTGGCCGGAAGGGATAATGATTTGCTTTCAGACCAAAGTCAATCAGTTTAATCTTTATGGCTGCTCACCTCCCTTCTGATGAGCAATGGATAATCTGCTTTTAAAATATCTGACGGCATCCAAAGTTTTGAAATAGGATTCTGGCAGGACATCTGTTTTTCCATACAGCTTCCTCTCTGACAGAATGGACCGGTCAAATCCGGTGCAAAAAGAATCGGGCTTAATTTGTACAATCTCTGCCAGATCTGTAGCATCACAATCCTTGTTTCATCCGTATTTCTTCTGCAGGTTCTCTGACCGATCATATGCTTCCACTGGTAAGGCGTTGCACTGATGATCAGTACGTTTCGAAGTCCCTGAGGTGTAGCATATCCGGCTGAATCATGATCAATGCCTAAGGCACAGAGTTCTGTATAGTGGTCCAGATCTGACTGACAGCTTTTTTTGTAAATATCCTGGATTTCTTTATCTGCTTTCATGATCCCATATGGAATAGCAAATGCAGCGTGACCGGAATAATTGCTGTACTGCAGAGATGCACTCATGTACTTTACTTCGTTCTGATGCCTGGTGATCTGTGCCAGGAAGCGTCTGCTTGCACCAACAACAGCCACGGTAATGACCATGAATTTCTGTACGGTTGGATGTGGAAGCCCCGCAATGTTTTCTACGGTCTTCTGACTGTAGGATTGATGGTAAAGGTCCATCAGATCTGCCATGCTCTGAATCGTATGACCGTGTTGTGTGAGCCTGGCAGCAAAGACCATATTCTGTTCTGCTTCCCGGATCCCATAGCAGTTTAAGATAGCTGTTTCAATGTGATCCATAGGCCTGTTCCTCCTTTACCAGAGCTTTTAAAAGGATCAGATAATTGATGCAGTCTGTGATTTTTTCATCCCACTGTTCCATGTCAAAATGTAACAGAGTGGAATAACACATATCGTAAAGGGATACGACATGTTTCGACATCATACCGGCCAGTGCTGCTTTTGGATCGCAGTTCTGTAAAGCGGCAGCAATCTTGAATGCACTGAGGCGGTCAATATTATCACCGGTATATTCTTTCTTTTTATGTGCCAGAATATCGGCACACTTTCTCATCTGAAGTTCAAATACAACATTAAATTCTTCTTGTGTCATGTGATAGTTCCTCCTTTGTTTTGTAATAGTTATCGTTCGAGATCTTTGGTTTTTGATTTCACTGGTTCTGGAATCTGCATCTGAAGAATGGCATCAACATTCTGATCGGCAGTGTCCAGATCTTTTAATTTTTCTTTCAAGCTGCTTATTGCTTCTTCTTCGGAAGCTATCTGCTGTTGCAGTTTTTCTTTTTGTAAAGTCAGGGTTTTTAGGCTTGTCATCTTTCCATCCTGATAAAAGGATCTCAGCCAATCTCTGGCTTCTTCATATTTCTGAATTTCCTTCGCATGTTCTTTCCGGTACTTTCCTTTGTACTTTGCATTTGAAAATTGGGAATAAACTTCCTTGTTTGCATAGTACTGTCCGGTGTAGCGGATCTGATCATTGAGAGTCCTTAGATTGGACCGATGCTGAGCAAACTGTGTCTGCATTTCTTTCAATTCCTGCTTTGATGCAAGCAGTGTGTTTTTCAAATCTGACTGCGTATCAAATCCATGTTCCTGCACATAGATAATGGTATTTGCCATTTGCTGCAGGTTAGAAAGTTTTACCCGATGAGCATAAGCCGGGCTCTGCATTGCTTTCACATTTGTCTGGAGATTTACAACCAGGCGCAGGTGAGATCTGACGTAGAGAATGGCCAATGGATCCTTGCGTAAGAAGGTCTGTTCCAGGTGTTCTTTTCCATATCGTGTTCCAAGTGCACGTTCAGAAATCCGCTTCTGTCGATCAGGATGAAGATAGCTGTATCTGCCACGATGCTCAATCACAGAGATCTGAAATAGTTCCAGAAGTTTAGATTGGAATTCATCAAAATTACTGGAAGTGACAGCACATTCATCAATCGCTTGTCGCAAATATTCTTTCTGCGTAAGGAATACGGTGGATGTTGGTTTGAGACCATCTTCGATAATTTTCCGATTGATCTCATCTATTGTTTGCTGGCCGTGTTTCTGTGCCATATACTCTTTCTGAGTGATTTTTCTTTCAGCCGGAGCAAGAAGATCTATCTGGTGAAGTCCTTCCTGTAGGCAACGATCCATGACAGTTTTCTTAAAAGTGTTCATGAATTTGTCAGTGGAACGATGCTTGTAACCGGCGGCTTCCTCATGTGGTTTATCCATATAAGGCCGCCTTTCCACTGCAGTCTTTCGCACACTGTTGATGACGATGTGAGTATGGATATTTCCGGATTCATTGTGGCCATCGGTGTGAGTAACTACCAGTGCCTGATATCCAGGAAACATCTGCTTTGCAAGTTCCAAACTGATTGCTTGTGCTCTCTCTCCGGTAAGTCCGTTTTCTGTAACATCGGCTGGATCGTAGCTGATAATGTAGTGGTGACTTTTGATATCTTCACGTTTCTTATTTTTGTGAAAATGAGCATTTGTCAGTTCGCATTCCTTGTCAAAAGACATCGGATCACAGTTCAGTCCATCCATATAAAACTCTTTTCGCAGGATGCTTCGTCCGGATTCATCTACAATCTTTTTCCCGGTTTTTTCATCATGTTCAAACAGAAGGTAATTGATAGCAGCCGAGTAATTTGCATTTCTGCTTTTAATGTGTTTTACGATTGCCATTCATACCACCTGCCAGTTTCAGTACCTCTTTTCTCAACAGGAATAAGTCCGTGATGCACTGATGGATTTCATTTTCTATAGCACGAGACTGACTGCCACCACTGTTAAAATGCTTGGCGATCTGATTGAGATTCGATCCGATTTTTCCATATTCACTGACCAGTTTTCTGAGATCGTTCATGTCTGCAACAACTTCAATCTGATGATGGATTTGCTTTTCCAATAGAAGTTTCCTCAGATATTCTGATCGGCTAACAGATAAACAAGCAGCGCCTTGGTCTAATAAATCCAGTTCGACATCGGTAAGACGTAATCCTATAAAATGTCTGTGATTCAGTTCTTTATCTTTGTTTTCTGTTCTCATATTCCTCCTTTCGCTACGATTATTCCTCCCACTGGGAGTCCACGTATTTCAATATCGGCTGTCCCTTCCGATATTAGAAATAGTGCTGTGAACACCTTTAGGTGGAACCAACAGACAAGTGAAACGTCTGTTATTGAGAGGGTATGGGGAGATCCCCATCAAGATAAATCCCATAGGATGACAGGATGCCAAATGGCAATACTGTTAAACATGGGTGGATCTTGCTCTGTATGTGTACCCCTCTATATAACGAAACGCTCAGAGGCTGTTTTACAGTGGGGGAAAAGAAAAAATATCAAAAAATTGATGATTAATGGTGAGCTTGTGATAGAATGAAAAAAAGAGAAAAGCATAAAGGATGTAGTTGTGGAGAATATTTGTTATGATTAGAAAGTTGCTGAACGGAGATATCGATAGAGTTGCTGACATATGGTTAAAGACAAATCTGAAAGCACATTATTTTATTTCCAATCAATACTGGAAAAGTAATTATGAATTAGTAAAAGAAATGATGTCACAATACGAAGTTTATGTGTTTGAAGCAGATAAAATGATACAAGGATTTGTAGGACTAAATGATAAATATATCGAAGGTATTTTTGTCTCCGATGAAATGCAGTCATGTGGCATAGGTAAGCTTTTATTAGATTATGTTAAGGATAAAAAAGTTAGCTTACGATTAAATGTATACCAGAAGAATGCCAGAGCAATTTCTTTTTACCAAAGAGAAGGGTTCATTATTCAATGTGAAGGCTTGGATGAAGCTACTGGTGAAAAAGAGTACACTATGCTATGGAAACGAAAATAGAAATCGGAATTTGGAGAATTAGACGTTATGAGGAGCGTAAAAATATGAATGCTGACTTCAGAATAGACGGAAAAGTAATAGAAACAAAAAGGCTCATTCTTAGATCATTCAAACAAACAGATTTGGAGGATTTCTATGAGTATGCATCTGTCGAAGGTGTTGGGGAGATGGCAGGATGGAAACATCATGAAAATATGGCTGAATCTCAAAGTATTATGAATTCCTTTATCAGTGAGGATAAAGTATTTGCAATCTGCTTAAAGAAAAACAATAAAGTAATCGGTACTGTTGGCATAGAAAAATATGGGTTAGAAGATGCTTTGACAGAATTCAAGGATTATTACGGCAGAGAATTAGGATATGTTTTGAGTAAAGATTATTGGGGAAAAGGACTTATGCCCGAAGCCGTAAATGCAGTTAAAGATTATTTATTTGGCGAATTAGATTATGATTTTCTGATTTGTGGTTACTATGATTTCAATGAACAATCAAAACGAGTTCAGACAAAATGTGGCTTCAAACCATATCGTTCATTGGTCATGACAACGCAAATGGAGACAAAAGAACAAGGTACATTGATGTTGTTGCTGAATTCCAAGAAGAATATTAAATTAGTTTTTTCACATCCGGAAACCTTAATCTCCGAAAATTGGTAAAATCCAGTTTGTTGAACTGAATCCGAAAAGCATTAGGGCGCAGAGGAGATAGAATCCTTTGCGTAAAAGACTAACGAACATATTTAATGAAACATCGGAACCATCTTCTTTTTGTTGTCTACCTATAATAACGATTGGAGTAATCGATTATAGACACTGCAATCAAAAAAATCTGAAAATATATTTATCAACATTACA
>OGHV01001447.1_pt1 | contig 13366 bp, 10 predicted proteins | sample 1571551 | NCBI WGS metagenome assembly OGHV01 (sample SAMEA2581960, study PRJEB24529) | metagenome | biome: Human gut stool | place: China | collected 2011 | reverse complement strand
TCTTTGATTGAATCAAGATAACACCATTGGAACCGCGTGAGCCGTAGATAGCTGCAGATCAAGTTCTGCTGTATCTGCAGGTTCTGGTATATGAAGTCCGCACGGTAGTGCAGATTCGCCATGATGCCACCCACGTGAGCCGCTGCGAGCACCACCGCATCCGGCTTCTCCTCGTCGAAGAACGCCTTGACCGCCACCGGATCGAGCAGGTCGAGCTCGCTGTGCGATCTGCCCACCAGATTCTCGTATCCCCTCTGCTTGAGGTTGTTCCAAATAGCCGAACCGACCAGTCCCCTGTGTCCGGCTACAAAAATCTTTGAATTCTTATCCAACATAATATTTTTTTTGCAAAAAAATGATGGAGTCATACCTCTGTTTCAGGTCGCTCCAAATTGTTTTAGACACAAGAACAAAAGAACATAAGAATGCAGATGATGTTCATTTGTCTGTGCGTGCATAAGCAAGCTTCCGTCCGCGCATCCACCAGTCTATCATGCAAAATATTTGCAGTGCCTTGCACCGTATTCTTGATGAACAGAAGAGTAGGGAATACATCCACAAAGCAATAGCACAGAGCCCCCGACAGCGTCATTCCTGGCCAGGACCAGAGATCTTATCCAAATGACGGCGCAATGTCGGCGATAGTTTAAAACGCATCCTGCAGTACATGAACATCAGATTCCTGGTCTCGGCCAGGAATGACGGTATAGTCGCAATAGTAATACTATAATAACTTCTGTTCTTACCTACAAAAGTAGGTCGTAGACGTAGCATCTATGATGCAGATGCATTGAATGGCAAAAGAACATCAAGCTCGCTTGAATGAGTATTTGGAATTCAATGTAAATCTTTTGTTCTTATGTTCTTCTGTCTTAAAAACAAGTAAACACCCACTAAACACTACAAGTGCCCCCGACACGTCATCCCTGGCCAGGACCAGGGACCTTATCTTAATGAAAACACCAAAGCCCACGAGAGCACAATGCAAGTCCAACGATTAGATTCCTGCTCCCAGCCAGGAATGACGCTGTAGTATCCTATGCAACAACTATTACCAAGCGTAGCGTTTACCTAATGAAGCCGTGCTTCATGTTTACCTAGCAACTCCATTGCGTTTACCTAGCGAGCTCAGCTCGCATCTACCTAGCGCACGCGCGTTTTACCTAGTGAAGCCACGCTTCACGTTTTACCTCGCGAGTATTCGCGATTTACCTAGCGGGCCCTGCCTGCGTTTTACCTAACAAAGCCCAGCTTTGTAGCCCTGTCCCCCTAAAACAAAGAATGCAGGCGAAAATCGCCTGCATCCTCCTTTCTTGATAATTTTAAACAATATCCATATTTATGAATAAAGCTCTGCTACCTGATCGGCAATCCTGTCCCAATCGTATTTGGACATGTCATAGTCCACATGGACACAATCGCCGTTGATATTCTCCTGAAGCTTCGTCGCCAGCTGTCCGATGTCCCCAAGCCTGAAATACCGGTCCTCGTCCAGTCCAACCTCCAGATTCGCAGGAATGTCACTGACAATCACAGGTACCCCGTAGCTCATTGCCTCAAGCAAAGCAATCGGCAGACCCTCATGCGACGACGGCAAAACGAAGCACCTCGTGTTCGTCAACAGAGAATGCAATTTGCGTCCCTTCACGAAACCGGTCAGCACCTCCCCATTCTCACGCGCCATCTTCTTCAGTCCAAGAGAATAATCATCCTCAAAATCCGTATCTCCCGCCAGAACCAGCTTGCATCCGTGTTTGTCCGCCACCTTGCCGAAAGCCTCGACAAGATGATGCAGATTCTTCTCCGGCACGAAACGGCACATACCCAATATATACTTACCCTTTTCTATGCCCAGCTGTTCGAAATACTCTGGATAGTCGCAAATCTCAGGCTTCGACACACCGTTGTATATCAGATGCACATTCTTTGTCCTACCGTATTTCTCCTTTATCAGATTGCGGATGACCTCAGATATAACAATCACCTCATCGGCAAACATGCACCCCATGCGTTCACCCATTTTCAGCACCATCTTCGCCGCACGTCCCCACTTGTCACGGTCGTAGTCAGGACCGTGGTGCGTGAACACCACCTTCATTCCCAACATCTTGGCATACGGAACGAGCAGTGCTGGTCCTATGGCATGTATATGCAGCACATCAGCTCCCAACGCCTTTGCCCTGTTCACAGCCCTGAAAGTATGGATTATCGCCTCGAACGACTTCTTCTTAGGAGTCTCTATGTCCACCAGTTTCACACCCTTGTATTCCTTCAGCGCATCGTTGACATAACTCTTTCGTCTTATCACAGTCACGTCAAACCCACGCTCGGCAATACGCGGAAACAGTTCCTCACAGTGCGTCTCCACACCGCCCATGACATTAGGAATGCCACGAGTACCGGTCACCACAATCTTCATAAATTTTCAGAATTGAATCTAAATCATTACTTTTGCCATCACATCATCATCCAGCAAAAGCCATGTCAAATAATATATTAAGCAATATCAAGGAACATATACAATATGCAGGCATAATACTTATATCGTGCCTTTCCGCTCTATGGTTGTTAATTAGAGGGGAAAGACAGAAATAACCATACTATTCAAAATAATTAAAAAGTCGTTTTGTAGCATCTATTTTAAGAAAAGATTATCTATCTTTTTTCTGATATATCTATTATAAAGAAAGATTTCTGGTATTGCTATTATTATTGTTATGGCTGTTACCATTATGCATAATAAAAGGTTATTTCTTACATGTTCAGTTTCAATGGTTAGGATTTTACCACATATGTATATCACAGCCCTATATACTGGTTCTTGAAATGCAAATATAACTAATGAGTTTTTGCCTATATATTCTAATATTTTGCTGTCCTTTATTTCTATAGACAGGGTGAGGTACAACATTATTCCAATAATTGCTAAAGGTATGTATGGTAAGTTACATGTGTTTATTTTTGCATAATAATTATTTAAACACAAAAATTGGACAGACAAACAAGCTAAAATAAATATTATATTAAGAAATCGTTTAGTATTGCATATGATAGTTGGAATTTCTTTTGACATGTATCCTATTCCATAAAATATTATTGCAAAAAATGCTGTATGTAAACCAAAAGGCAAATAGTTGATATTGTTTATTTTAAGAATTGTACCAACTGTAAAAGATATTATTAATAAACTAATTATTGCAATCTTACTATCTATTCTACTTATAGGATAAAATAGTAATTCTGTTGCAAATAAGCATGGTAAAAACCACAATGCGCCATTAAAATATAAGTGATTGCCTTCATACGTTCCGTATGGAAGTCCAAACAATTGATGCCATATAGAATATTCACCACCTCTAAAATGTCTTTCTATAAGCAACCAATAGCAAAAGGTGACAAGAAAAAATAATATATATGGTATATATATTGACTTAATTCGTTTTAAAAGAAAATCTTTAAACCTTAAATTTGGTTTATATAAAAGTCCTGAAACAAAGAAAAATAATGGCATGTGAAAATTCCAAATATATTCTCTTAATAAGCCTATATGAGTAACATGGCCAAAGACGACAAATAATATTCCAAATCCTTTAAATACGTCTAAATATGATATTCGTTTATCCATTTATTCCAATTTATTTTGCAACAACTAATAAAACTACCATAATTATCTTAAAGTAAAAGACATAACTTGGTAGTCATTAAAAATGATTACCAAGTTTTAATGCTTACCTGTCAAAATTCAAGTCTCCCTGTTGAGGGTCCTGTCCCACATTGCAGTATTTAAAGTCCAGACATGCCGGCTTTCCTTGCATTGAGCGCAGTTTATTCTTTAACGCCCACTTCAGCGGATACTTGATATACTTATGCATTACAGGACTGGCAGTTCCGACCATCCAGCAGTTCTTAGGACACTTGCGCACCTTTGCACGCACTCTTGCAGCCTGTTCACTGTTCCAGATTGTCATAAAGTCTGCGTCGTGTATGTTACCCATACTCCAAGACTTAGGCGTATCACTTTCTGCAGGTTTCAATTTATCGTTTGATACATTGTTAGGGTCAGACGCCAATTTCTCGTTATATTCAGCAACAGTCATGTCGTCGCCGTCCAGTTTCATTTTGTTTTCTTTATACTTATCGTCCATACGACTCTCAAGACCGTTGCAAGGCATCACCTCGCCCCATGGATCGATAAAGAAGTTCGCTGTACCGGCCTCGCAAGGAAGCATACGTCTGTTGCCCTCGATATAGTTAATCAGTCCCATGTTGAACCATGCACGGAACCAGCTCTTCGGGCTCTTCTCCTTCAACTGCCACTCTATGAGTTGCCTGAAGTTTCCGCACACCTCATCATGATTGGTAATAACGTTATCTCCCTTATGGAAATAATAAGAATTGTGGAATGCAGCTGTTGCAAACTCCAATCCCATAGACAGAGAGAGTTGATAGAGTTTGAGCATATCCCCAGAGTTATAGTTGCTCACAGTACAACCAAAACCAATATCCTTCAAACCCATATTCTGAAGAGTTTTCAATGTTTTGATAGCTTTGTCGAAAGTACCTTGACGACCTCTAAGCTCATCATTCTTCTCTGCAAGTCCTTCAATAGATATGCGAATACCTATGTTAGGAAATTTCTTTGCCAAAGCTATTACTCGTTCCTGAAACCACCCCGACGTAGATATAACTATACGGTCAGTATGCTTGTAGCACTCCTCAACAATCTCATCCAAATCCTCACGAATGAACGGTTCACCACCTGTAAGGTTTATGAACTTCAGTTTCGGTAGCGACCTCAGGTCACTGGCCTTGATTTCCTGTTTCTTGTCAGTTGGATTCTTCCAGATGTTGCACATCACGCAACGCATCGGACAGCGGTAAGTCAAAATAATACTTGCGTCCGTAGGTGTAGCTACGTTACTCATAATTAAATATGTTTTGAATTTTAAATATTAATCAATTGAATATCTCTATATATGGTATATAAAAGTCTGTGTTACACAAAAATAAATCACAATGTTGGCACCCGTCATCCCAGGCCAAGACCAGGTATCTTATTCATTCAAAGCAGGATGTTGCAAATATTCAGACAGAAGAACAAAAAGTAGGTCGTAACTATAAATCAAGACAGAAGAACAAAAGAACATAAGAATGCCGATGATGTTCATTCGTCAGTACGTCCATGAGCAAGCTCCCTTCCGTCCAGTCACCTGTCCATCATACAAACAAGTTTTGCTTTTACAAAGCACCTCATTCTTAAAAAAAGACACAAGAGAATCATATATTTTTTGTTCTTAACAACAAAAAGAAGTCGTAGACAAAGCATCTTAGATGCAAATACATTGAAAGAAAAAATGTACTTCAAGCTTGCTTGAATGTACTTTTAATTTTCAATGTGTCTCTTTTGTTCTTATGTTCATGTGTCTTTTAAATCGTAACACCCACTCCTTCTGTTCTTCCATACAAAAGTAGAGTTAGTAGAAACTCTCAGCATCATAGATGCATAGCATTGAAGAATATGAATATACATCAAATCCATTTGAATGGAAGTTCAATTCTTAAATGCATATCTTTTGTTCTTATGTTCTTGTGTCTCTTAAAACGTTTGCATCCATTAAACAAGCACATTACCATCGACACGTCATCCCTGACTAGGACCAGGGACCTCATTCAATGCCTACACAAATGCCAGCGACAAAAAGAACGCATCATAAATTCCAATCATTAGATTCCTGGTCCCAGCCAGGAATGACGCAGTAGCGGAAAATATTCTTTCATAACTTTTGTCCTTAACAACAAAAGAATGTCTTAGACAAAGCATCTTAGATGCAAATACATTGAAAGAAGAAATGTAAATCAAGCTTGCTTGAATGTACTTTTTATTTTCAATGTGTCTCTTTTGTTCTTATGTTCATGTGTCTAAAAAACGTTTGCATCCACAAGACATGCACGTACCAGCGACTTGTCATCCCTGGCTAGACCAGGGATCTTATTATTATCGATGTCGCCAAGTGCTTAGATTCCTGGTCCCAGCCAGGAATGACAGTATAGTTTATATCAGCCTTTATAGACCTTCATTATTTCAGTATAATAGTTTTCGGCATTATACTTCTTCTGGGACATTTCAGCTATAGTCTTATAATCGAAATCATGCTTCCACATGTCTTCAATTTTCTTTGCCAAATCGTCCACATTACGGCTTTCAAATGTCATACCGGTAACACCTTCATTTATAAGTTCGGGTATACCGCCGATTCTTGCACCAAGCACTGGAGTACCCAGACACTGAGCTTCAATTACAGATAGAGGATTGTTCTCGTACCACTCCGAAGGAATAACACTGAATCTTGCCTTGCCTACAAGTTCTTTGATTTCATTCCACTGCTTGAAGCCGACAAATTCAATATTCTTTTCGGCAATAGCCTTCAGCTCTTCTTCCATCGGTCCACCGCCGATAATCACAAGTTTATAAGGCTGTCTATTTGCAGCCTCAATAAGAGTCTTCACACCTTTCTCATGCGACAGACGTCCTATAAAACAATAATAGTCATCCTTTGTGAATTCATCACGTTTGCATTTCTGAACATCGATGAAATTGCACAGCACCTTCATCTTATCCTTTTTGAAACCGCCCTGCACCATCTTGTCGGCCATAAACCTGCTTGGACAAACAAACACATCGGTGCAAGCCTCCAATCGTTCACAGTTCCACATTACAGCCTCTTTATATCCTATTATCGAAGCCAACTTTGAACCTTTCATGCACCTGTATGTTTTACAAGGAGTCTTATCGCCATTGAAACAAAGCTCACATATATCCTTGCCGTCTCTTAGACAGTCATATCGTGGACAAAGCAGTTTGTAGTCATGAAGAGTCCAAACGACCTTAATACCCTTTTTGTGAGCCACCTCAGCAATAACAGGCGACAGTTGCGTATGTATATTGTTAAGATGTACCACATCAGGCCTAAAGTCATTCAATAAAGCCGAAAACTTATTCTTCACCTCACTCGAACCGAAAGGACGTGAAAAAGCCATCAGCTTGCTCATGTTCGATGGGAAATACTTTTTCCAAGGTGTATCCAAGTTCTCAGGATAATCCATCGCGAACACAGCAACATCATGACCATGTTCTTTCAGCAACAGCTCCAAGTTGAGCATATATATACAATCACCGCCACGACGGTAATAGAATTTATTCGATAAAAGAATTTTCATAGGAAATTACTTCAATAATTTATCTATCGTTTTAGGGAATACAACGAATTTGATTATATGAGAGAATACAATAGCACCTGCAAGAGTAACAACAAAAGTTATAACATATAATATATTTCTGTCTGCAATTATATTTTCCAAATGCAACCTTTCCACGACACGATAAAACACCATGTGACAAAGATAAATCTCCAAACTTATTTTGCTTATGTAAGATGCAAATTTATTATTCAGGACCTTATCTTTCGAACCTATGGCGTACATCAACCATACAGAAAATAAAACCAAATCGGGAATTATAAACAAGTCAACACCATATAAACATGTAAACTTCAGAATTGTTGCGATAATACAAAACACCAAAGTCAACCAATAATGATTTGTAACAAAATCATATATCTTATCTTTATATAGATAGATTAGACCACCACTTATAAAAAATGGAGCACTGTAAATAATATTTACTCTATCTATCTTCTTTACAACAAATTCTGGACAGGAGAAGTAATTTATTGCTATATAACAGAATATCAAAGATACCAGCAAAACTAAGAAACCACGTTTCTTATTGTCCAGAAGGAATGTAAAAAATGGGAATAAAAGATAGAATGTAAAAACGGTACCTATAAACCAACCTACACCGACCGTTTCTATTTGTGGATTCGGCAATAAATTAAAACACAACGTTAAATCTGCAAAGCCTTCACATAATGCGCTATAATTATGATCAAGAATTACAGAAATAACAACCATTAAAGCAAAAAACGGCAAAAGTCGCTTATAACGCTTACTATAAAAATCATTTGGTTTTATTTGCCCATTCTTTACCCTCTCATAATAACCGCAACATACAGAAAATGCGCTAATTATCATAAACAAAAGAGTAAAATTTGTGAAATACGGTATTATTGTATCTATTACGTAATTGCTTGATGGTTTCACAATGATATTCGCCAAAACATGCATCATAACTATACCTATGGCAGAATATGCACGAAGACCATCTAAAGACTCGTACTTTTTCATATTTACTTGTTTGCTATTTTTTTATAAACAGAATTAAAGATCTCTACTCTTTTTGTCCACATATAATTTTCAGAACAATGAATAACACCTTTTGACAATTTACTAATTATATCGGGATTATCCAGTATTTGTTTAATGTTATCAGACATATCCGCTACAACCTGAGAATACGATATTATTGGTATTTTTATACCGCATTTTTCACACACAACACCAGACATCCCACAATGGTCAAGAGTCATAGTCGGTACAGCCCATGACATCGCCTCAAATAAGACCGTAGTTGTAGCTTCTCCTAATGAGGATATAATATGTAAATGTGCATTAGCAAACAAATTTTGTACTTTATCTCTGGGTATGTTTCCATGCCATGAAATATTGTCATTTATACCATATTCGATTGCCTTTGCCTGAAGCTTATGTCTTTCACTTCCATCACCACACACATCCAAATGCCATTTTTTTGAATCAACATTATGTAGAGCCTCAATTAGTAATGTCAATGCTTTACGTTCACATACTGCTCCAACCCATATTAAACGTAATGTGTTTCCTGGTATAAATGAAATATGAGTTTTTCTATTCATTTTAACTATACCATTTTCTGGTAGATATATACATTTTTTACCAAAGACATCATTAATTTGTTTTACCGTATTCGGCGTAGCAACAAATAAAGCATCAGCTCGTCTAATAGCTTTTCTTATTTTAAGAGAAAAACGCATAATACCATTGTGTAATATTAATCTTGAAATAGCGTCTACTTTCCCTTTCCATCCCATTGCTTTATATAGACAAAATGGTCTATTTTCTACACCTTGAATTGGCCCCCAAACATATGGTATATCTTTTATCTTCCAACATTCTCCTGGTTCTTTAAAACCTATTGGATTTAAATAATGTACAATATCGATTTCTTCAGTACTTACAATATATTGAGCTCTTTTATATACACATTTATACCAATATTTGTACTGAATAAACGAACCATACTTATAATTTACTTTTCTACATAAAGCGAGAAACTTCGCCCAATGATTATCTGGAACATGAACATCTATAAAATGTACGTTTTTTAATTCATTTTTTGATAACCAATTTTTTAATTCACTTACATTACCAAAACCATTACCGGATGTACCATAAATAACGTACAACTCGTTATCTTTTGACATATGAGTAACATAATTCCATGATACAGAGAATTCCGATCCTCTGTATGGTGAACAAGGATATGTAATAACAAGAACTTTCATTGTAATAAGTCTTTCAATATTTTTATTGACTTTACCCTTTCATTTGAGATAATAGAATTGACTTTGTCATAATCAATGTTATCATCAACTAATGAAAAATCATCGAAATCATATATTATTCTATTTTCTAACCCTGTTAGTCTTAATATGCTTTGATTTCTACTTCCCGTCTTGTTATTTGGTAATATTTCAAAGAATTGTTTATTGAAATTTAAAGCAAAAGCGGTTCCATGAAACGAATCTGTAATAAAATACTTGCAATTCTTTATATAAGATAAGAAATGGCCAATATCTGGTAAATACAAAAATTTACCTCCACGTCTAAATTGATGAAAAGTTGGAGAAACTCTATATAAAGGCAAATTATATGATTTTGCAAATTTTATCGCATAGTCGCTCAGAACAGGATTGTTATGCAATTGATATACAAGGACATACTCTCCTTTAATTTTATTATTATCATCTACATATTTCTCCCACTCTTCACCAGTCAAAAGTAATGTAGGATCTAAAACCTGTCCTATGCAATTAACGTTCATATCCATTAGAAGTTGCACAGCAGAATCTTCTCTTACAGCAATTGCATCATATTTAGATAGAAGCTTTTTATATTCGGTTTTAGTCTTATCTGTAAACTCTGTCCTTCCGAAACTTGCTGCATAAGCAACTTTTGAAGCGTTTTTCACAAAAGAAAGGAAATATGCCTCATCATATTTACCATTTAATGTTGGTCCCCAAACTTGGTCACTACCTGTCATGAAGGTGTCAGCGTTTAGTTCTGATAGTTCACTGATATTTGTGCAACGTTCAGTCAATTTCAAGTATTTTGAACGCATCTTATCAAATTTCCTTTCAGCAATGCTTTCTTCAGGATATCTCAGTAATATATATGCAATTCGTTTTATTATATTGCCACTCCATTCTTTTTTATTTTTTAAAGGTGTGGTAATAGCTCTTAAGCCTCTTTCATCGTTCCTTATATAGTTAATTATTTCACACTTATGGCCAAGCCTTTCTATTATCTTTATAGTGGCAATAGACTGTAACAAAGAGCCATAATTAGAAGGTGCATGACGTGTTATAACCTTTATATCCATTATTTCAATATTTTATTTCTAAAATCAGGGAATTTACATAGAACACGATAAAACGAAATAGGCATTCGAGGAAGTTTTTCAGCTATAAAACTTAGTATTTTCCTTTGTCTAATTTCTGCTATTCCCGCATTAATAATTATATAATCACATTTTTCTCCTCTAAAGAAAGGAACTAACTGTTGTTTCCTATACACATCCTTTATCGATAGTGCTGGTTCAACCTCTTTATATGTTTTCTGTTCAAGAATTAAATTCGGAATACTTTTAAGAATATTCAATCCTTTTTCTGTATGTACAGTTATTAACGTTTCTCCTAATTCATTCCTTTCTCTAATAATCCATGGATCCATTAATGTTATGTCAGCGTTACTTTCAATACCAAATGAATCACCACACACGTCACAGCCTGGAACAGTCCACAACCTGCGTCCAAAAGGTAATTGCGCCGCCCTATGCCACGGTAATGATGAATCGTTTATTTTAACAATACCAGGCCATCCAGTACCTCTATATTGTGCAAAGAATTTTTTGTCGTTGCTAATCTTTTCTCCTATAATTTTGGCTAAGAAACGTGTCGAATCCAAAGTCTTCTGTTGCTTGCAAAAAATGCAAATCTTAATCAAATCATTACATTTACTTTTGGCAATTTTTTCTAATGCTCTAAGTTGACAAGAAGTGCCAACAATCATTAATCTATTACATCTTCCTATTCTGTTAATATTGCTACATGCCATAACAGAATGATATATAGAATTCGGTAACTCGCAATAATCAGGTATGTTTTCCTTTGTGTAGAACTCCCCTTCAGCATAAGGATATTTACCTGTTTTTTTTAATGTATAAACACCATCTATATATCCACTTTTTAATCCTTCAATTATTAATGTCTTGCATACGCCACCAGAAGATGATTCACTTCTTATTATATCATTTGAATTGTAACCTAAAAAGTACTTTTTATCTTTAAAGCTATCGAAATAGCTTTTGTATTCTTCGAACTTGTTAGCAGGACAGATATTTACGCACAGTTTGCATTTTATGCATTTGTTGTTGTTAACAACAAATGTGTGTGTTCCATTATTTTGTAATTCAAATGATATAGCATGTTTGGGACAAACAGCCTCACAGAGACCACATTGTTGACACTGACTATATATATATAGTATGCAATCTTCTACTAACTGTAGCATATATTTTAATAATGTATATATAAAAGTTACAATATAGTATTCGCTATCAAGCTTTATACTTAATTAAAATTAGTAATAAATAGTAAGCGTCCATTTTAAATATGTTGCACATAGGAAAGGACACTTTTTTGTCGCTCATCAACAATTCATAAATAATGAGTTGTTTCTTAAAATTATTAGTGATTTAAGCAATACTCAAAATTAGACATCTACACAATATAGACTACTTATTGCTTAAGAATAGTTCTATCCCATGAATAATTTTATTTACCGACACTTTCCAACTTCTATTTCCGTTACCAAAATATGTATTCTCAATTCTTTCAGCATATTGCATTAATTTTTCTTTGTCTTTCTTTAATCGCATTATAGCTTCAGCCAAGGATTGTGCGTCTGATGGAGGAACAATCATACCTAACTCACCATTGCACAACATTTCAGGAAGACCACCTACATTAGTTGCCAAAACAGGCTTTTTGAAGGCATATGCAGACATAATTACCCCACTTTGAGTTGCATCTGTATATGGACAAACAACCAAATCTGCTCCTTTAATAAGAGAAACCAACTCATTAGTTTCTAAAAAATGATTTATAAAAATTACATTTTTTAAATGTTTGTAAAATTTAATATCGAAATCAAATTCTCCCTTTCCTGCAATAACAACATTTATATCGTTAACATGTCTTATACTACAAATATTTATAGCATCTAATAAGTACCTAAGGCCTTTATACTTTGAGATTCTCCCCCAAAAAAGAATCTTGAAATCTTTATCTTTAAACAAAGTGGTTGATTTATCATCAAACAATGTTAGAAACTCATATTGACTAAGGAAAGAAGTTATTATTCTATAGTTTGGTATATTATAAAGTTTGGCAAAATCATCTGATTGCTTTTTATTAAACATAATATATCTAGTTGAAAATTTTCGTAACATAAAATTTGAAAATTTTCTTGACAAAGTCTTTTCACCAGAATGCAAGAAAGGATCATGAATTATCGAGAATATTTTTTTATGCAATAATAATCTGACCAAACTATAATTTATAGATGCAGAATCTACAAATATTATTTCAGGATTAATTCTAATTACTTGCCTATAAACCTTCCAATCTATTAATAGTTTGTTTATAAAGTTACTATCCTTATGTCTAACAACAAAACTTTTGGATAAGTCAATAAAATTAGAAAATTTATCAAATTCTGGTATATCCGCCGCATTTGTAATAACCTTTTTCAATTTTATGGAACCTATACTCGTTCTTTCACCAAGCAATGTAAAAAAATAAATATCATACTTTTCTTTAAGACGCTTAATAATTGAGATATTTGCGTCAAATGCCATTGATGATAGAAAAACAAATTTTTTCATAAGTATCTCTAATATTATATAATACTAAAAGCATATGGTTTGTATCTTGACATAACCACAAAATAGATATCTCTAATAAAATTTTGCAAACACTATATTAGTATTCATATATTTCTTCTCTCCAATTTTCATTAAACAAACATCTAATGGTAAGCACTCAATTTTGGGCATACCCCTTTGAAAGGGCACTTTTCAGTGCCCTAA
>OGHV01001430.1_pt1 | contig 13449 bp, 10 predicted proteins | sample 1571551 | NCBI WGS metagenome assembly OGHV01 (sample SAMEA2581960, study PRJEB24529) | metagenome | biome: Human gut stool | place: China | collected 2011 | reverse complement strand
GTCTACCATGATCAGGTTGTTGGAGAGAGCATTCAGCCCGTAATACAGGGCTTCATCGCCGTTCTGGAACAGCTCCTGCGTGGTAAAGGGGATGAAGATTGCCGTGGAACTGGTGGTCAGCGCCCGCTGGATCTCGATCAGGTTATTTGCAAGAGGGAGGCTGCTCATCAGGCCCTGCTCCTGCTGGAAGTCCAGCCTTCTCAGGTTGCAGTTGTGCTTCTGGGCGATGGAACTGGCCTGAAACGCATTGTTTTCAAGCTCCTGCTCCGTCTTGCCGGTGTTCATGATGAGAAAGGTGATCAGGAACATGCGCTCGTTCTGAGACTGCAGCTCCTTCAGAAGAGCCTTTGCATCATTGCCGTAGGTAGCCAGATCCGAAGGGATGATGTCCATGTCATACCCGGCACGGACGGCTTTCTTCTGCTCCTCGATCTTGCTGCGATCAAGCTCGGTAATGGTGTGCTTGATCTGCTTGATGGCGGCGGTCTGGTCTACTGACTGGATGTGCATGGTGACGATCTCGCTGGTGTCCATGTCCAGAAAATCCTTCAGAAGCTGGTCGGAAAGATCCGATGCCGTGATCTGCAGGTAGCTCATGGCTCCATGGAGGCTTCCCATGGTAAAGGTCCTGCCTCCGGGGAAGGAGAAGGATGTAGGCGCAATGAAATCCTTCACGGAAAGGCCAGAACCTGCCAGCCAGTTCCAGTCAAAGTAAAAGCGGTCATTGTCACCCATGTGGAACATGGCGTGCATGAGCTGCAAGCGATCCTTGCCGTTCAGGACCTTTGCCACCACACCCAGACGTTTGAAGTTGTTCATCAGATTGGTCTGAACATGATCCAGACGGGGCTTTGCCTCACGCATGGACTCGGCTGCAATGCCGAAGGTGATATATTTGGTCTTGGTCAGGCCGTTATTGCCCTGCGCAAGCTGGGTCTTCAGCATCTGGCTGTACTCACTGCGGACGCTGTTGAAGTGATCGTTTCTGAGGGGAATGCGGATATTCTTTTCAAACACCTCCGCATCCGTCGCCATGTTCATGAAGGACAGCTCAAAGTGGATAGAGCTGTTTCAAAAATTCAGGAAGGAGCACCACTCTTCAAAGATCGCTGTCTTGTCCTCCTGCTGCGCCAGCTGATAGTTGATGTCCTGATATTGAATGGTCTTGGTATAATACCGATCGCTCACACGGCAGATGCCATCCGGAAACATGCGCTGAAAGGGAATCGACTGCTGCGCGGTGCGGGGAATGCCGTCATCACGCTTAGCCCGTTCGATGATCTCCTGCACCTGCCGTGCTTGCGCTTTCGTCAGATTCTTCGGCATGTTCAGATCTCTTTTTTCTGCCTTTCGGAACAGATTTTTCATCGTAAACAATGTTTTTAACCTCCATTTCTGCCTGTGCCTGACGGAGCACTTTTTCCGGTAACATGCTGGGGCCTGCGCTGAAGTTGTATACTCGTGCCATATGGAACTCTCCCTTTCCTATCCATACCGCCGCTCTCATCTGCGGCAGGTGTGTGCTTGATTTGTCCGTAGTATACCGGTTCCGGGGGTGCAAAAACAAGAGCATCTTTGCACAAAGATGGGACTGCTCTGCCTGCCTTGAACGCACAAAACACACAACTGTCTTTGAACAAAGAACACTTTTTAAGACAAATGTAAAAATATGCTGGTTTTACCGCATGGCTCCTCACTTTTACTGCTTGCCTGTTTGTGCCGGGTGTGGTATAATCGTGTTGAAATGAGACAAATGTAAAAGCAAAAAATCGGAGGTGAAACCGGTGTACGGACTTTCAGACAGACTGAAACCACTCTCTGCCGCCGAGGAGCAGGTGCTGCTGGCGCTCTGGGACTGCCCCGCCCCGGCCACCCGGCGGGATATCAGCGAAAAGTTGACCGCCACCGGCTGGGCTCCGGCCACGGTGCTCAACTTTTTGTACCGTCTGGAGGAAAAAGGCTGGGTCAAGGGCGGCAAGGCGGGGAGCCAGAACACCTATCTGCCCACGGTCACCCGCCGGGCCTATTGCGTTGCGGCCATGCGCCAGCGGATGGACACCCTGTTCGGCGGCAGCCTGCCCGAAGCGGTCCGCGCCCTTGCCAGCGAGAGCGGCGCTTCCCAGAGCCAGCTGGAACAGGCCATCCGGGTGCTGGAGGAGCAGCATCAGGAGGCAGAGGAATATGACCTGTACGATCCCTATGGGTGACGGAAAACGAAAAAGCTCCCATTACGGGAGCTTTTTCGTTGCATTCGGTCAGAAGATATGCTAAAGTAAAAGCGAAAACCGCCACCCTGGCCGGTGACGGTTTTCTAATACCATAGAAAATTTTTAACCACTAGGGCTGACCGCTTGTCGCGGTACCCTTTCTATTTGTAATATGGTGATTTTTTCTTGTTTTGTCAAGGAACGGAAGGATATACGATGGAGTGCAGATTGAAAGCAAAAAAGTGCGGCGGCTGTCCGATGCTGGGGCTGGATTATGCCGAGCAGCTCAAACAAAAAGAAGCCGCTGTCCGTAAGCTGGTGGGGAAATACGGCCCGGTGGCTCCCATCCGGGGCGCGGAAAACCCCTGCCATTACCGCAATAAGGTGATCTCTACCTTTGCAGCGGGCCCCGGCGGGAAACTGGTGTCCGGTATCTATGCGGCAGGCACGCATAAAGTGCTGCCCGTGGAAAGCTGCCTGCTGCAGGACGAAGTGCTGGACACCGTGATGCAGGCGGTGCGGGCGGCGGCCAGCGCCTGCCGCTACCAGCCTTACAATGAGGACAAGGGCACCGGCCTGCTCCGCCACTGCCTGCTGCGGCGCGGTGTGGTGTCCGGGCAGGTGATGGTGGTATTGGTGACAGCCCAGCCGGTTCTGCCCGGGGCAAAAAACTTTGTCCGTGCTCTGCTGGCCGAAGCCGAAAAGCGCCATGTCCCCGTGACCACCGTGGTGCAGAACTACAACCCCCGCCGCACCAGCGTGGTGCTGGGCGAAGAGGAAAAGGTGCTCTACGGCAAGGGATTCATTCTGGATACCCTCTGCGGCAAGACCTATGCCCTGAGCCCCCGGAGCTTCTACCAGATCAACCATGACCAGACCGAGGTGCTGTATGGTCTGGCTGTGGAAGCCGCCCGCCTGACCGGCAAAGAGGTGGTGCTGGATGCCTACTGCGGCATTGGCACCATCGGTCTGACCGCCAGCGGCAGGGCAAAGCAGGTGGTGGGCGTGGAGCTGAACCGGGACGCTGTCCGGGATGCCATCGGCAACGCAAGGCACAACGACGTGAAAAACGCCCGCTTCTTTGCCGCCGATGCCACCCAGTGGATCACAGAAGCGGCGGCCGCCGGGCAGAGAGCAGATGTCATTTTCATGGACCCGCCCCGCGAAGGCTCCACCCCCCAGTTCATCGAGAGCGTGGCCCGCATGGCCCCCAAACGGGTGGTCTATGTCAGCTGCAACCCCGAGACCATGGCCCGTGATCTTGCCCTCCTGACCGCCAAAGGCTACCGCGCCGAGGGCTTTACCCCTGTTGATCTCTTCCCCCAGACCGCCCATTGTGAGGTGGTCGGCGCGCTGGTGAGGGGGCAGACTAGGGTGGATAGCTTACAGTGGAGTTGGGATAACCGGGGAAGGTAAAGCTTGGTGCATAATTGAATCCGCGAAAAATTCATGTTCTCTTATGGTGAGTAGAAATAAACACCAGAAAGGAATGTAATTATGAAAAAGTTGAAAGTAACTGTCGGAAAAAATGCACCAGTGCGGAGCTTTGCATCTCTGCCAGAAGAACAAAAGGATCTTCAGAGATTTAGAAAAATAAAAGCAATGATGTGCCCTTGTTGTGGAGAGACAATGTTGCTGGTAGATAATGTGTGGGTTTGCCAGAAGTGTTCGTATTGTATTGCACAAAGCGATATGTTATCAGGTGAGATATTCTGGTTTTGCGATCATTGTGGACGGTTTCTGAATGTTCAGCCCGGATTTTTAACGCTTTCTGGAGCATGGAAATGCGTGGCCTGCGGATTTGCAAATGATGTAAGTAAAGATAATATCATTGATTGAAACTTGAGAGGAAAGGCTATATGCTGAATATAAAAGACGCATTGTATAGCGGAATCCATACTGTGCAGGAGAATGCAAAAAAGATCAATGAGACTGTTACTCCCGGTATTGTACATGGTATCGAAACTGCTGCAACTAAAACCGGAGATGCATTGACTGCCGGAAAGAACACAGTTGTAAATACAGGTGCTGCCGCAAAGGATGCTGTTATGGATCAACTGGATGCAAATCACGATGGAAAAGTAGATATTGAAGATATCATTATCCTTGGGCTGAGAACGCCGGGTGTGAAAGTGGAGCGAAACAGATTTTTGGCAAACGAGTTCCGCGCACATTATGATGCTGCAACCATTGAAAACGCGGTTAGAACAACCCCGATGAAGGCGGGCATTTCACTGGAGGAAATCAATAAAATTGCAGACGCGGTGATTCAGCATGAGCGGTATTTTGTATCTGGAATCTCAGCCGCATTGGGAGCGCCCGGCGGTGCAGCTATGGCAGCGACCATTCCAACAGATATCATGCAGTATTATGGCTACACGCTTAGGGCAGCACAGGAACTGATGTATCTATATGGCTTTCCAGAAATTATATCTGCTGATAATGAAGCACAGATCGATACTTCTACGATGAACACTTTGATCATTGCCATGGGTGTGATGTTTGGCGTTGCGGGTGCCAACAATGCAATCAAAGCTATGGCGAAAGCACTTGGCGAAGGTGTTGAAAGGCAACTGATGAAAAAGGCTCTGACCAAAGGAGCAATTTACCCAATCGTAAAAAGCATTGCTAAATGGTTCGGTGTCAAAATGACAAAAGAGGTATTCTCCGGTTTCTTCAAGAAGGCTATCCCGGTTGCTGGTGGGATTATTGGTGGAGGTATTACATATGTCTCCTTTAAGCCATGTTGTGAGAGGTTGAAAACGAGTCTAATGGATACAATGTTGTCGAATCCGAATCACTTGGAAACAAAAGAAGAATCTGAGATTTTTGAATCGATTGCCAGAGAGATAGATGAGCAATCTGAAGAACATAGCGGCTTTTGACTAAGTTCTGGACGGTCGGGATCGTTTCGATGGCTGACCAGATCACAGAAGTCCAAAGGGTGAAACAAGCCACGATGAACGGATATTTTTATGTATTAACGGCCATTGACCTTTTTGTGCTGAGCTTCATGTGCATCCTCACAAAGCTCAGCGAATCTCTGAACAAAAAGCAGAAGCAGGGATTTTTCCTTGCTTTTGCGCTGATCGCGGTGATCTCGGTGCTGGAGGTGGTGACACTGGCGGTGGATGGCACCCCGGCGGGCTACCGCTGGCTGAACATCCTGTCCAACTATCTGGGGTTCGGCCTGTCCCCGGGAGTGTGTCTCTGCCTTGTGTATGTCATGGACCGGAAAAAGAGGATGAACCGCTGGTTCAGGGCGGCGGTGTGCTGCGAGGCGTGCTATCTGCTGTTCCTTGCTCTGTCCATCCCTGCCGGGCTGATGTTCTCCGTCAGCGCCGACAACGTTTATTCCCGCGGGCAATACTTCTATATTTATATCATCCTGTATTTTGCGGCCATCGTGTATCTCTCGGTGTCCACCATTGTCACGGCGCGGGAATTTCAGAATCGCAGCCGGGCGCTGATCTACCCCCTGATGATCTTTCTACTCATTGAGACCATCATTCAGGTGACACTGCCGGAGCTTCACGTTACATGGCTGTGCGTTACCCTGTTGTCGGTGCTGTACTTTATCTACTGCAGCGAGATGTGGAACCAATTGGATGCCCTTACCGGGCTGCTGAATCAGAACAGCTATCTGAACCGCACTGCTGAGATGCGCCGCAACGGCGGGGTGCTGGTGGTGTTCGATGTGGACGACTTCAAGCAGATCAACGACCGCTACGGCCACCTGCAGGGGGATCTCTGTCTGGCCGAGATCGGCCGCTGCATCAAAAAAGCCTATGCCCGCAGCGGCTACTGCTACCGCACCGGCGGTGACGAGTTTTGTGTGCTGATGGAAAACGCCGACCGGGAGGCCCAGTGCGCGCAGGAGTTTGTACGCCAGCTGGAACAGCGGCGAAAAGCCGTGGACTTTCTGCCCACGGTGTCCTTTGGTTCAGCTCCCTTTTTGGGGGAGGATGTGCTGGCTGTGAAGAATCGGGCCGATCAGGAAATGTACCGCCACAAAAAAGCCCAGAAGCCCGATGCTGCAGGCGAAATAACCGAAGGCGAAAGGGGCTGACCAGAACGCCACCCCGGAGGACATTGATCGGCTCCACCGTCTGCTCCCACTTCAACATCATTACCTCCTATGAAAAGGGACTGCTGCACTGGGATCTTCCCCTGTGCGGCAGTCCCTTTCCTTGTTCTGGCAGGGCACGATGTGGAATGGCGTGATTTGTACTGGCTTTTTTGCATTTCCTGTACTATAATAAAGAGCTGTGAAGTTTACACCCGCTATCACTGGGAAAGGAGAATCACCCCTTGAATAAAATGCTTACCCACCTGAACGGCTACAAGCGCGAGGCTGTGCTTGCACCGCTGTTCAAGATGCTGGAAGCCACGTTCGACCTGTTTGTGCCGCTGGTCATGGCAGACATCGTCAACGTGGGCATTGCAGCACATGATTTCCACTATATCCTTGTGCGGTGCGGCATCCTGCTGCTGCTGGCCGTTGTGGGCCTTGCCTGCAGCCTGACGGCCCAGTATTTCTCGGCCAAGGCGGCGGTGGGCTATTCCACCTCCTTGCGCCATGCCCTGTTTGAGCACATCCAGAGGCTTGGCTTTACCGAGATGGATACCATGGGCACCAGCACCCTCATCACCCGCATGACCAGTGACATCAATCAGGTGCAGAGCGGTCTGAACCTCTTCCTGCGCCTGTTCCTGCGCAGCCCGTTCGTGGTGGTTGGTGCCATGGTCATGGCGTTCACCGTGAATGTGCGGGCCGCCTGGATCTTTGTGGTCGCCATCCCGCTGCTGAGCGTGGTGGTGTTCGGGGTCATGGTCATCACCAACCCGCTGTACAAAACGGCCCAGGCCCGGCTGGACCATGTGCTGGGCCTGACCCGCGAGAACCTGACCGGTGTGCGCGTGGTCCGCGCCTTTGATAAGGAGCAGAGCGAGATCGACCGCTTTGAGTCGGCCAACGATCTGCTGACCCGGATGCAGCTCCATGTGGGCCACATCTCCTCCCTGATGAGCCCGCTGACCTACGTCATCATCAATCTGGCCATCGTGGCTCTGCTCTATGTGGGCAGCATCGAGATCAATGTGGGCGGCATGGCCTCCGGCGATGTGATTGCGCTGGTGAACTACATGAACCAGATCCTGGTGGAGCTGGTCAAACTGGCAAACCTCATCGTGCAGGTGAGCAAGGCGCTGGCCTGTGCCGGCCGTGTGCAGGCTGTGCTGGACACCGAACCGGGCATGGAGTTCCCCGCGGCCCTCAAGGGCGAGGCACCTGCAGACAAGGCCGGGGATGCTGTGCGGTTCGACCATGTCAGCTTGACCTACGCCGGTGCCGGTGCCCCCAGCCTGACCGATATCAGTTTTACCGCAAAGCGCGGCCAGACCATTGGTGTCATCGGCGGCACGGGCAGCGGCAAATCCAGCCTCATCAACCTGATCCCCCGCTTCTATGATGCCACGGAGGGCACCGTGGAGATCCTGGGCCGTCCGGCCCAGGAGTACCCCCGCGCGGCTCTGCGCGGCAGTGTGGCGGTCGTGATGCAGAAAGCCCAGCTGTTTGGCGGCACCATCCGCTCCAACCTGCTGTGGGGCAACAAAAACGCGGCGGACGCTGACCTGTGGGCCGCACTGGAGACCGCGCAGGCTGCGGATTTCGTCAGGGCAAAGCCCCTTGGGCTGGACGAGCCTGTGGAGCAGGGCGGCCGGAACCTGTCCGGCGGCCAGAAGCAGCGCCTGACCATTGCCCGTGCGCTGGTGGGCAAGCCGGAGATCCTGATCCTGGACGACAGCGCCAGCGCGCTGGATTACGCCACCGATGCGGCCCTGCGCAAGGCACTGGCCGCTCTGCCCGGTGACCTGACCGTGTTCATCGTGAGCCAGCGTGCCGCCAGCCTGCAGCACGCCGACCAGATCATCGTGCTGGATGACGGCAGGATGGTGGGTCTGGGCAGGCACGCCGACCTGCTGAAGACCTGCCCCGTTTACGAGGAGATCTACGCCAGCCAGTTCAAGAAAGGGGATGCGCAGAAATGAGTGCAAAAGCAAAGAGTAAGCTGACCCCGGAACAGCGCAACGCAACGCTTCGGCGGGTGCTGGAAAAGATCCGCCCTTACGGCTTTTTTGTGGTGTGCAGTCTGATCGTGGCCGCTGTGAGCGTGGCTGCCCAGCTGTATATCCCCATCCTCTGCGGCAGTGCCATTGATATGATGCTGGGCAAGGGAAATGTGGACTTCAACGGTGTTCTGCGCATCGTGGTGGAGATCGTGATCATGGCCGTGGTGGCTGCATTTGCCCAGTGGCTGCTGAGTGTCTGCAACAACCGCATCACCTTCTCGGTCAGCCGGGACCTGCGCAACGCCGCGCTCCGTAAGATCCAGACCCTGCCGCTCTCTTATCTGGACAGCCACCCCTCCGGCGATATCGTCAGCCGCATGGTCGCCGATGTGGACACCTTTGCGGACGGCCTGCTCATGGGCTTTACCCAGCTGTTCAGCGGCGTGCTGACCATCCTTGGCACCCTGCTGTTCATGCTCGGTGAAAATGTGCCCATCACGCTGGTGGTGGTCTGCATCACCCCGCTGAGCCTGGTGGTGGCAAGCTTCCTTGCCAAGCGCAGCTACAAGTATTTCCAGGGCCAGAGCACCGTGCGCGGTGAGCAGACCGCCCTGGTCAACGAGATGATCGAGGGCCAGAAGGTCGTGCAGGCCTTTGGCCATGAGGCCGAGAGCCTTGCCGCCTTTGACGAGGTGAATGGCCGCCTGCAGAGCGTGAGCCTGAAGGCCATCTTCTTCTCCAGCATGACCAACCCCGCCACCCGCTTTGTGAACAACATCGTTTATGCAGGTGTCGGTCTGGTGGGTGCCGTTTACGCTGTGGCGGGCGGCATCACCATCGGCCAGCTGAGCGTCTTCCTGAACTATGCCAACCAGTACACCAAGCCCTTCAACGAGATCTCCGGCGTGGTCACCGAGCTGCAGAACGCACTGGCCTGCGCGGCCCGTGTGTTCGAGCTGCTGGATGCCGAGGACCAGGTGCCCGAGGCGGAGAACGCCAAGGTGCTGGAGACCGACGGCCATGTGGAGCTGAAGGACGTTTCCTTCCGCTACCTGCCGGACCGCCCCCTCATCGAGGGCCTGAATCTGGATGTGAAGCCCGGCCAGCGCATCGCCATCGTCGGCCCCACCGGCTGCGGCAAAACCACCCTTATCAACCTGCTCATGCGGTTCTACGATGTCAACGGCGGCTCCATTGAGGTGGCCGGAAACGATATCCGCACCCTGACCCGCGCCTCCCTGCGCGGCAGCTACGGCATGGTGCTGCAGGAGACCTGGCTGCGTGCCGGTACCGTGCGGGAGAACATTGCCTACGGCAAGCCCGATGCCACGGAGGAAGAGATCGTTGCCGCTGCCAAAGCGGCCCACGCCGACAGCTTCATCCGCCGCCTGCCCAAGGGTTACGATACCGTCATTGCTGAGGACGGCGGCAACATCAGTCAGGGCCAGAAGCAGCTGCTCTGCATCGCCCGCGTGATGCTCTGCCTGCCCCCCATGCTGATCCTGGACGAGGCGACCTCCTCCATCGACACCCGCACTGAGGTGCGCATCCAGGCTGCCTTTGCCCGGATGATGCAGGGCCGCACCAGCTTTATCGTGGCCCACCGCCTGTCCACCATCCGTGAGGCCGATGTCATCCTTGTGATGAAGGATGGCCACATCGTGGAGCAGGGCGACCACGACACCCTGCTGGCGCAGGGCGGCTTCTATGCCAAGCTCTATAACAGCCAGTTCGAGGGCGTGGAGACCTGAAAAAACCAAAATGGGAGATGTCGGTACACGGCATCTCCCATTTTTTATGCGATGGTTTCCAGCACCGGTTCCTCCGGCGGGGGAAGCAGGGTGGAGTGGGCTTCCACGAACTCTGCCGCCCGCTGGCTGGCGATGCCCTGCCGCACCTTGCGGAAATCGTTGGCAGGGAAGGTGCGCTCACCCTTCCAGTGTGCCAGTGCGGCCTCCACCTCGGCATCGGTGGGCCAGAGGTGTTCCCGCTCGGCCACCATCAGAAGGCCCAGATTGCCCCGCAGCTTCTGCTCTGCCTGTGCGTGGAGCTCAGTGCGGAACTGCTCCACGGTCTGGCCCCGCACCTTGAGGTACTGGTCAAAGTTGACGTTGTTGGCCTGCAGCCGCAGGTTGAAGTTCCGCTGTTCGGCAAAATAGTTGCTGGAGACCAGGTCCTTGGGCAGGGTGCCCTTGACACAGCCGCCCAGCTGGAAGATAAGCTCCCGGCGGGCCAGTGCCTTGGCCTGCGCACAGCGCTGGGCATAGAGCTCCCGTGCCACCTGCTGGCGCAGAGCCGCCTTGCCTGCGGCATCGGCGGCGCGGTCTTCATCGCCGTGCCGGGTGTTCACTTCCAGCTCAATGCTCACCTGCCGGATGGGCCGGGGCTGGATGGGCTGGGTGAAGCCGGTGTAACGCTCCAGCTTCAGCGGCGGCAGGCAGTAGAACTCTGCCCCCGCCCGGAAGCCTTCGGCCCGGTTGACGGCCAGCAGCTCAAAATCCGGATCGGTCACGGGAACCAGATGCTCTTTTTCCACAAGCTCCTGATATAATGTGGAAAAACCGGTCAGGATAGCCCGGTTCACGGCGGCGGTCAGCAGGTCCTCTTCCGCCTGCGGTGGGTTCTCTGCGGCCTGCTCGGCCTGAATGGCCGCTTCCAGCTCCTCGGCGCTGGCGGAAAATACCACCCGGCAGTCCCCGGGCTGGGGCATTCCTACATGTTCCAATACCATTGCGGTGACCTCCTCTCAGCGGCTAAAGCTGACCATCAGTGCCAGCAGCACAACGGCCAGACAGAAATAGAGGATCTCGGCCCCCAGAACGGAGCGGTCGCCCTCCACATACATCTTTTCGGGATCTTCGGGATCGTAGTACAGCGTGACCGTTTCCCCGCTGGCAAAGCCCTTGCTCTTGGCGGCTTTGGGGTAGTGCAGGCGGTGGCTGCCGCCCTCGGTCTCGAACTCAAGCAGATAAGCCGCGCCGTCCCGGCTCTGAACGGTGCCTGCCACCCGGGCCTCCACACGCTGGCCCTTCTGCTGTAAGCGGCGGCGCTGCAGCACACTGCGCAGGCCCATGTAGAACATGATGCCCGCGCCGATGATGAAGATCAGAACATTGAACATTCGTTTTCCCTCATTCCGTCATTACTCGCCCGGCGGCATACAGGCCGGACGGTCAGCTTTTATTGTACCATATTCCGGCCCAAATGCCCCTGTACGGAGTGCCCGAAATTTAGAGCATTTTTTTGTCGAACAATTTTGAAAATAGTGCTTGACTTTTCTTGTGGCTGTGGTATAATAATTAACGTTCCGAGCTGAACGGCCCACGAAAAAAACAGAATATGCGGATATGGCGGAATTGGCAGACGCGTTAGATTCAGGTTCTAATCGGGGCAACTCGGTGGAGGTTCAAGTCCTCTTATCCGCACCAAACCATGAAAATCCGAACCTTTTCTCGAAAGAGAAGGGTTCGGATTTTTTATTTTCCTTGCGCTTGGATTTTCTGATTTACAAACCTGAAGTGCTGTATTATAATAAAGTAATCACACAACAGGAGGCTCCTCAGAATGTCCCATTTGATCGAAACGGTATACAACCTGCTCTGGGGTGATCTGTTCACCCTGCCGGTGGGCGGCGGCATCGGCATTTCGCTGATGGCGGTGCTGCTGCTCACGGCGGGCGTGTTCTTCACCCTGCGCACCCGGCTGCTGCCCGTGCGGCTGTTCCGGGATATGATCGCCGCTGTCTGCGAGAAGAACCAGAGCATGGACAGCCTTTCCTCCTTCCAGACGCTCATCGTCTCCACGGCCACCCGGGTAGGCATGGGCAATCTGGTGGGCGTGGTGGCGGCAGTGTCTGCCGGTGGTGCCGGTGCGGTGTTCTGGATGTGGGTCACGGCCCTGCTGGGGGCCTCCACCTCCTTTGTGGAATCCACACTGGCCCAGAAGTACCGGCAGCCCGACCCGCTCTATGGCGGGCAGCGCGGCGGCCCGGCCTACTACATCCATGTGCTGGCCGAGCGCAAGCGGGGCAAAAAGCTGCGTCATTCCATCGTCGCGGTGCTGTTTGCCATTTCGGGCCTCATCTGCTGGTGCGGCATCAGCCAGGTCATCAGCAACTCGGTCAGCTCTGCCTTTGCCAATGCGTTCTCCATCCCGCCCATTGCGACCACGGTGGTGCTGGTGGTGCTCTCGGCGGTCATTGTCCTGCGCAAAGATGCCACCGTGAAAAGCCTGGATGTTATCGTGCCGATCATGGCGGTCTGCTATTTCGTGATGACGGTCATCATCATTGCGGTGAATTTCCGCCAGCTGCCCGCTGTGCTGGGCCGCATCTTCTCGGAAGCCTTCGGTCTGCGGCAGGTGGCCGCGGGCGGCTTTGGCGCGGTGCTGATGAACGGTGTCAAGCGCGGCCTGTTCTCCAATGAAGCGGGCAGCGGTTCGGCCCCCTGTGCGGCAGCGGCTGCCTCCTGCGATGATCCTGTGAAGATGGGCTTTGTGCAGGCACTGGGTGTCCTGATCGATACGGTGGTCATCTGCAGCTGCACTGCCTTTATGATGCTGCTGGCTCCCGCAAATGTCACCACTGGGCTGACCGGCATGGACCTGCTGCAGGCGGCGGCGCAGTACCATCTGGGCAGCTTTGGTGTGGTGTTCATTGCCGTCACGCTGGCGCTGTTCAGCTTCTCCACCTTCATCGGCATCCTGTTCTATGCCCGCTCCAATGTGGCGTACCTCTTTGGTGACCGCTGGGGCTGGCAGACAGCCTATAAGGTGCTGGCCCTTGTCATGCTGATGGTGGGCGGCCTGGAGGCCTATACCGTGGTGTGGGATCTGGGGGATGTGGGCATCGGCCTGATGACCATATTCAATCTCATTGCCCTCTACCCCATGTCCGGCGAAGCCATTGCCGCCTTGCGGGATTACGAGCGCCGGAAACATCTGACCCAAAACTGATCCTGCCGACAGTTTCCGCAGAAAAGCTGCAAAAATCCGAAAAAAGTAGTTGACAAATCGCCCGCAGTCTGATAAAATAAACAAGTCGTCCGGCAACGGACGTGAACAGAATCTGGGCGTGTTCCCGAGTGGCCAATGGGGACAGACTGTAAATCTGCTGCTTTTCAGCTTCGGTGGTTCGAATCCACCCGCGCCCACCAAACAAGAAAAATCCGAA
>OGHV01001426.1_pt1 | contig 13476 bp, 8 predicted proteins | sample 1571551 | NCBI WGS metagenome assembly OGHV01 (sample SAMEA2581960, study PRJEB24529) | metagenome | biome: Human gut stool | place: China | collected 2011 | reverse complement strand
AGTATATATGGGTATGAAACAGATGTTTACCGCTTGTTTATTCATTTTTCGGGCATTTTGTCCGAAAAGGGAAATTAATTGTCTTTTATCTGAAATGATGCGTTGTAAATGTGTATGTATTTTTGCAGACGAAATAAAAGGACTCCTTGCTGCCCGAAACTTACATCCGTTTGCCATTTGCATCTTATAAACAGTATATACAAACTATAAGCTAATTAAACAATTGAAATTCAGATGAGTAAATTTAAATTTGTACAATGGTACGGGATAGTTGTATGCCTGTTGATGGCCGCCTGTACCGATGTTGATATCACCATGCCCAAAGGACCTAAAGGTGATACCGGGCTTTCGGCCTATGAGTTTTGGAAAGAAAAAGTAGCGGATGGAACGGTAGACTGGCCGAAAGACCGGACGGAAGTTGCGGACTTTTTCAAGTATCTTAAAGGAAATGACGGGAAAGACGGGAAAGACGGAAAGAGTGCTTTTGACCAGTGGAAGGATATGATTGCCGACGGCAGTGTGGATAATCCGCACAATCCCGGCAGCAAATGGCCTGCCGGCAACAATACGGTGCAAGATTTCTGGTATTTCCTCACAGGCGCTACCGGCGATAACACGAAGCTCCAGACGGACACAGTCCTCTTCCAGTGCAAGGATCCCACAGCGATATTCCTTCCCGTCGATTCCATTGCTGACAGCCACTTCTTCGCCGGGGCGCATCCGCAGTACATTTTTGATATGATTCACATCGGTTCCCCGGATGATAACGCTCTTCGCTGCCACGTCGATCTGTTCCGGTTCTACAAAAAACTGATACATAGAAACTCCTATTTTAAGCGCTTAATTCTTTCTTGCGGTAACGCTGACCCATTCTCCCTGGTAGGTCACTTCCAGTACTTCCAATCCAGCGGCCTTCACAGCCTCCACCACGGTCTGCTCCTTGTCATCAATGATGCCAGAGGTGATGTAGATACCGCCCTTCTTCAGCTGATGTACGATGACAGGAGTCAACGGTACCAGTACATCTGCCAGAATATTGGCCACCACGATATCATAACACTCATAGCCTACCTTGTCCTGCACTTCTTTGTCTGTAATGATATTGCCGATCATCATGTCAAACTGTGCCGGATCGATTCCATTCACTTCGCAGTTCTGTGCCACAGCTTCCACAGCACAGATATCCAGATCGGTTCCCACGGCATGTTTTGCCCCGAACATGAGGGATAAAATTGCCAGAATACCGCTGCCGGTGCCGACATCCAAAAGCTCTGTCTCAGGAGTGATGAACTTACGCAGCTGACGGATACACAGCTGTGTGGTCTCATGCATGCCGGTGCCAAATGCCGTACCGGGATCGATATGAAGCACCATCTTGTCAGTATCTTCCGGTTTGATATTTTCCCAGGAAGGGATCACCAGGATATCATCGATATAGAACTGGTGGAAATACTGTTTCCAGTTGTTGATCCAGTCAATGTCCTCCGTCTCATCTACCACAACAGAAGCCTCGCCGATATCCATAAACTGGCGTAAGTCTTCCAGTTCCCGCTTTACATCCGCAAGTACAGCTTCGGTCGTGGTCTTCTCCCCGGCCACTTCCAGACTGCCGTCCTCTTTTTCCTCTACAAAAAAACTTAAATAGGCAATGCCGTCATCCTCCGGTCCGTCCGGCAGGATATCTACAAACATCTGCTCCTTCTCCATGGCGGTCAGGGGCACCTTGTCTTCGATCTGTGCTCCTTCCAGTCCGAGATCGTACAGGGTGCTGATAATAATATCTTCCGCTTCCGTTACCGTCTTTATTCTGAATTTAACCCACTTCATTGTTCTTTTTTTCCTTTCTTTTCCATTGTTCCAACACAGCATATATCATTGCAGCCACTATTGCAATAAAACTGTCGATTTCCAATACGCTGACCGCATCCAGCTTCTCTCTCCAGGTGTACCGGTTCAATGCCTGTCCGTCCACAGTTGCTTCATGTACCACCAGTTGCTGATTTTCCGGTACATGCGCCTTTTCCGTAGTAGTATATACTACCTGCGGCAGATTCTCGGAAATACTTTGATTCACGATCCGGTATTCATATACAGCGCCCCTTTTCAGCCGGGTCTCGATGACGGCAGGGAAAAATGTTGTCGATTCCATGGCATCATAAGGAATTACACCTTCATATATCTTCTGATCCTCTTTCCATATCTCCAGACCCAGAAGTCCGTTCCGTTCTTCCTCCTGATTATAGCTCACCGCGATTTCCAGTGTTTTCAGAAAATCTGTCTCCGCAACAAAATACTGCGAAGCATATTCTCCCACCTGCAGGGGCTCTGTATATCCATAATCCTCACTTAAGGAACTGTCCTTTTTATCTTCACGGATTCCTCCATACGGCCATACAAACAACATGGAAAGTATCGCTGCCAGCAGGACTCCTCTTTCCACCCATTTAATCATTTCCCGTTTCCTCCGTTATGTTCACCTTTAAAATATCAAAATCCGTATTCCCGTCCATATACTGAAATCCATAATGTCCCATATTTTCATAGGTTACGGTATATTTATCCGATTCCTCCAGCAGATGTCCGAAACACTGGAAATACCAGACTCTTTTCCCCACCAGTTCTTCCAGATCCGGCACCTCTTCCATGGTATAAAAGATCTGGTCCGGCATATAGCATCCGAATAGCTGTCCGAAGCGGGAATCCGTATCGTAGACGACCACATCTCCCGGCTCCATATTCTCCGCTATAAATGCCTTCGTCTCTTCCAGATATGAGATTGTACCATATTCTTCATGATAAGAGATTCCGTAGGCCGACACTCCCATCCACACAGTGAAGGACAGACAGGCGATCCATTCCTGTAAATTGATCCTGGATAAAATGATCGCCATTCCCAGCCAGAACAATCCCATGCTATGCATAACATGGCGGTAGGTAAAAAAGTGGGACGCATGTAATGCCAGCAGCGCCGCCATCAAATAGCTTACTGGGAAAATACAGGTACACAGAACCGCAAAAACACCGTTTCTTCTCCCCAGCCGCTTCCAAAAGAGGATCGCACAGACCAGTGTCAGTACAAAAAGAAGTTCTCCCATTTTGGTCGCATACTTCACTCTGGTTCCGAAAATGAAATTAAAAAATTCGTAAATACCGAATTTGGACTGGTTCGTCGGGTTTCCATCAGAAACCAGCAGATGAAAGAAATCGGATTTTATCAGCCATGCCACAAAAAGCAATACAACGGAACCACCACAGACAAACGGCTTCCAGATCTGTTTTCTGTCCTGCTGCCAAATCACCGCCACCAGATACAGGTAGATAAACAGGTAACTGAACGCGGTAAAGTAATGACTGAAAATACCGCAGAAGGTCGTCAGAAACAATATCGTCCACAGGGCCTTACTGTTCAGCCGCTCCCGCAGGAAATAAGCGGTCAGTCCGCAGACGGTAACTCCAAACACCGTCCAGGAATACATTCTGTTGTTCACACTGATCTTCATCATTGCAGGTGTCAGGCTTACCATGATCATATAAAGGGCTGCTGTCTTCGCTCCCCACTGCCTGCGGATCACAACAGGCCCCAGCAGCATGGACAATACCGTTCCCAGCAATGCAAACATTTTGTAGGCAATAATGCCGTCTCCTGCCAGAAACGACCACAGCCGCAATCCCATATACCATACCGGCACATCCGTATCATGGGCCGCCAGTACCACGCGAATGATTCCCATCATCGTATTGTCATGGGCGGTGCGATAACTGTATGCTTCATCATAGTCGATCCCCTCACTGAGACACAGGGAGAACAATACCGCCGTGCACAGAATGAGGATCAGCCATAAGCCAATGGTTGTAATTTTATGTTTCTTTTCCGAAGTCATTTTTTTCATCTTCATCAGATCATTAATCCTGTCTTCTCTTTACTCTTCTCTATCATATGATTCAGCTTGCGGAACGGCGGCTCCAGTGCCAGACCAAGCAGCAATGCAATGATCATGAACAGTGCCATCTTACCGACATTGATCCAAAAATCCACTCCGTACATTCCCGCAATACATTCCTTGAAAGCTTTCATGCCGAACTGAAAAGGCAGGAACGGATAGATCCACTGGAATACCTGCGGAAGAACCTCGATAGGGAACGTTCCGCCGCTTCCCGCCACCTGGATGACCATGACTACAATAGCCAGTGCCTCACCCACGTTTCCAAAAGCGAAAGTCACAGAATACATAAAGCAGCTGAATGCCGCACTGGCCACGGCTGCCGCCAGCCAGTATAAAAACCTGTGCTGACACTGTATCTCAATATAATAAAGGTTCCCAAGAACAATAAGCAGTGTCTGTGCCTGTCCGATCAGGAAAAACAGCAGATATCTGCCAAAATATCTCTCATGCGCCTTATAATGATCCCCCGGTTCAATGGGTTTCACACCCACGTGAATAATAGCCACCAGGAACAGCGCTCCCACCCAGATTGCCAGGATCGTATAGAACGGCGATGCCGCAGAGCCGTAATGATCCACCGGATAAACAGGTACCGTCTCCAGTCTGACCGGAGAAGATACGAAGTCTGCCACCGCCGTCGGATCGGCAGCCATAGCGCTTAAAATATCCTCATAGGTCTCCGCACCGGTGATCCGTTTTATATTATCTGCTATTTTGCTGACCTTGTCCAGCAGTTCCTGTGCGATCACCAGGGAATCCTGCAGGCTGACATTACCTTCCTGCAAAGTCTGCTGATACTCTTTCAGAATATCGGAAATTTCATCCATATTCACATCCGTACCGTTCATCATCGCTGCGGCATTCAGGAAAGCCTGCTGCATGGATTTGCCGGTAGCCCGGAAAGAAGGTCTGACATTGTTATTGTAATCACTCATCAGATTATTCAGCTGTTTGTTGCAGATCTGGATCTGTTCCCGGATCTGTGCCCGCAGAGTATTGATATCATGATCCACATCTCCCTTGCTGTCTTGCAGCTGTTTCAGATCCGCTTCGATCGTTTTCAGAGACTGGTTGATCTCCTGAATCTGAGCATCCTGTCCGGTGATCAGGCTTCCCAGCACATCCATATTGGCCTGCATGCCCTGTACCAGTCCGATGGCCGTGCCCAATCCGGTGTCCGTGGTGCTTCCCACATTGTTGCTGCCCATCTGCTCCAACAATCCATCAGAAAAGACCGACAGATACTGCAACGCTTCCGTGACCATGTCCATACTGCTGCTCACCATATCTCCCATAACGTCAACCGCATCGACGCTGGAATTGATCATGGTCTGCATACCGATCATGGTATTTCGTCCATTCTCCAGCATATTATCCATATCCGGGAGCATATTCTGGCTGGTCTCCATGATCATCTCCGCGGAGGTCATAATACTCTGGAAGGACTGTAACATAACCACATAATCCTGCAACTGTGCCTGCATGGTATCCAGAGATTCTTCCACACTGGTCTGCCCGCCGGCATTCACCACCGAAAGGGCATTTCCCGCTTTCATCACCGCTTCTGCCACAGTACTGATAAAGGTGGCATTTACCTGTTCCTGCACAGCATTTTTCGCTTTGCCCGTGATTTTGGGGGCAATACCATTCTTTTTCTCATTTTCATAGTAGTAAATGGTGGGATGATCCACTTCACCGTCGATAAATCCCAGCATTTCCTGAGTAAAAGTCTCCGGAATAATCAATGCCGCATAGTAATCACTGTTCTTCACGCCTTCCAGTGCTTCCTCCGTGGTCTCCGGGAACACCCAGCCGATAGTGGTATTGGCTCCCAGAGCCTCCAGCACACTGTCTCCCACGTTCAGAGACAGCCCCATGATCTCCGCCCCGGCATCATCGGAAGCCACGGCTACTTTCAGCTGACTGGTAGCTGCGGGCTCGTAAGGATCCCAGTTGGAGAAAATGTTGAACCAGGCATACAGTGCCGGGAGGATGCTGAGTCCCATGATAATAACGACCGCCACCACATTATTGCTGATCCGGCGGATGTCGGTGGTAAATATTTTCCAGATATTATACATACTATTCACCATCCTCCCAGTCTTCGGTCTCGTCTTCGTTTTCCTCTTCGCTTTCGTCTTCCGGATTCTCTTCGGTTTCATCTTCCGGATCCTCTTCGGTCCCGGTCTCGGCTGGGGAATTCAGGCCTTCACCAATCAGTTTCCGGGTCTCCCGGATGATCTGCGCCGCCCGGTCAAAGTCTGTCGGAGTCACCGCTTTGAGATCGCCTTCTTCTCCTTTGAGCTCCATGATCTTCTCCTGCAGATTATAATCCATATATTCCACAACGATCAGATAGATTGACAGGGCAAACAGCGACACGATCCACAGGATCAGGAAGATGACCTTGTTGCTGCCAGTCAGGAACAACAGTGCCAGAAAAAACAAGGGGACGATCCAGATACATTTCAGACCGATCTTTATTCTTTTTCTATTCTTCTCATGAAGGGCCTGCTCGTAATCCAGAACCTTCTGAAAAATTTCTTCGTAATTTCTCTCCATGATTTTACCTTTCTGCCTGTTCGGAACTTCATTCACAAACCCACTCCTGCGGAGTTTTCGTTTTCATGGTTCTGAACAGGTGTCACATTAACTCAGTGTCTTCCATACGCTCTTCCACAAAATGGTTCAGTTTTACGAACGGGATCCGGATCACCAGGCCGATCAACAGTCCCTCGATCATAAACAGGCTCAATTTTGCCAGTGCTTCCATATAGGCAGTACCGTACATACCCGCCAGTGCCTCACGCATGGCCCGGATGGCATAGGGGAAGGGAAAGAAAATATAAATCTTCTGGTAGGTGTCCGGTAGCAGTTCGATCGGGAAGGTACCGCTGGAACCAGCGATCTGCAATACCATAACAATAACGCAGACGGCCTTGCCCACATCTCCGAATGCCAGTGTCAGAGAATAGATCAACAGGGAAAATGCCGTAGCCGTAAAGCTTGCCGCCAGGAAAAACAGCCCCGGTTCCACAATGTTTACTTTTAACAGCCACAGATCTCCGGCCACAATGATGGCTGCCTGAATCTGTGCCAATAAGAAAAACAGCAAATATCTGCCGAAATACAATTGATAGCTCTGTACATTTTCAAGCCCTTTCGGAGAGGCTTTTACTTTCACCAGTGCCACCAGGATCGTAGAACCTACCCAGATCGCCAGTGTGGAATAGAACGGTGTCATGGCAGAACCATACGTAGCCACCGGATACATGGCTATGGTCTCCATGGTTACGGGAGATGCAAAATATGCCCCCAGACTATCCGGATCTCCTCCAAGGAAACGCACCAGAATATCCATCATTTCCTCTTCGGATGCACCGTCCAGCTTCTCTGTCAGATCTGTAAGTTTGGCGCTGATATTATCTACCACATCTTTGATCTGTCCCAGACTCTCACTGGTTCCGGACACAGTGTCACCGACACCTTCCATGACAACTCCGACATTTTTCACCGTATTGCTCAGGGTATTTACCAGATTGGTCACCTGATTCAGAGAATCTGACATATTTGTCAGAACCTTCTGCATCTGGGGCACCAGATTATTCTTATAGATTCCCTGCATATTACTTACAGAAGTCTCGCAGCTGTCAATGGCGCTCCTTAAATTATTCATGGCATTGTTGACATTGACCTTTGCATTCTCCGCAGCCTTGTCGTCCGTGGATTCCAGAACGCTGCCCACTACGGTATTCATCAGATCCAGTTCCTTCTGCATGGCTTTCAATGCTTCCATAGCCGCATCAGTTGCCGCTGCGTTGATATTGCTGCCGGTGCCGCCGTTCGCAGCATTACCGTCAGAGACGCTTTCCAGCTTTTGTTGGATCAGTGCCGCCAGCAGTGTATTTACTTGTCCGTTCAGCGTATTGGTATCTCTTGCCACCCGGTTCAGATCTCTCGTCATCTGGGCGGTATCCTCCGCCAGTTTGCTTTCATCCAGAGCCTTTTTGATACTTTCCAGAGAGTTATTGATATTGCTCATGGAAGTATCGATGTTGTTGCTGAAATTGCCCAGGGTGTCTCTGGTAGAAGACAGATCCTGACTGCTCTGGTTCAGACTGGCTGTGGTGCTGTCCAGTTTCTTCTGCATCGCGGGAATCTCATAGTTGACATGGGTGATGGCAGACTCCAGCCGCGCATTGCCTGCCTGAAAGGAGTCGATCATGGCACTGTATTCCTTCAGATTGTCATTCAGTTCCTCCAGTTTGGAACAGAATTCCTCTACATAACTGTCCCCCTGTACCTGATCCGACACCGTATTGCCCTCTTCAAATACCGTGGTAGCCGCCACCTTGATAAAGGTCTCATTGATGGTATTCTGCAGAGTTCCTGCCACCGTATCCGTGATTTTGGTGGCAATGGCATTGCTCTTCTGATTCTGATAATAGATCAGCGCCGGATTCTCAAAATCATCCGAAAATACATTGTACATACTATAAGTAAATTTATCGGTAATGACGATGGCTGCATAATATTTTCCGGCTTCCACGCCCTCTTTTGCTTCTTCCTCGGTATCCAGAAAGATCCATTTTACACTGGTGTTGGAATGCAGGCTTTCCAGTACGGATTCTCCCATATTTACCACCGATCCGTCTTTCAGCGTATAGTCCTGATCCAGGGATACTACCGCCACAGGAATTCCTCCGGTATTGGCATAGGGATCCCAGTTGGCAAATATATTAAACCACGCATACAGCGACGGTATCACGCACAACCCGATAATAATAACCAGCGCAAAAGGCTGCTTCACCAGTTTTTTCAGATCTCCGGTAAAAATCTTCCAAATATTTTTCATATAGCTTCTAGCAACTCCTCATCCGTATCCATTTGATTGGTTTTGGTCTTTTCTCCCCGGGCCGCCGCTTCACACAATCCCAGTATCAGGAAGAAAAGCGGCGCATTCAGCACCTGCTGAAAGCTGATCAGGGAATGTATCCCGTAGGTAAGCAGTAACAATACTGCGAGAAAATTCTTCCTGTATGTCTGCAGCGCCGTGATAAAAACAGCTGCATAGGCAGCCACACCCAGCAGTCCCATATTGACCAGTGTGGTGAGCCACTCATTATGTGCATTGGTAAAAACAGAACCTTCAAAATATCCTTTATCAAAAAGCACCGTGCCTCCCGGCAACAGTTCTCCCAGATACGATGCAAAACAATCCGGGCCTGCTCCCAACAGCTTCTGATGCAGATTTCCTTTCCGGAAACCCATCCATGCCATCTGCCACAATCTTCCCCGGCGATTGCCCCATTCCGCAAAATCGATTACCAACAACCGATGCAGATACCATGCCAGCACTACCGCTATTCCTGCCAGTGCACAACACAATACTCCCTCTTGCAATATTTTTTTCTTATTCTCCGGAATCCTGCGACAGGCTCCCCAAAGCAGCAGACACCCTGCTGCAACCGGAATCCATCCCTGCCAGGCTGCCAGTTTTTTGGCGATGCCATCCTGCAGGAGAATGTCAAACGTTCCCAGATATAACATCCATTTACCCCAACGGCACATTCCCAGCGCCACCGCTGCAAGAAAAAGGAAATATACTTCCCAATGTCCGGTTTGCTTCCGGTCGAGCCAAAAGCACACCCCCATGACTGTGCATGCCACGATCACACCGCTGTCACTTCCCTGTAAAAGCAGAAGCATCATGGCCAACATATTGCACGTTCCTGCCAGCAGTGTGGGACCTTTTTTCCCTGCTTCCACTGCCCGGTGAAACAGCGTCATGGAAAAGGGAAACATCACACTGTAATACCCGCTGAGCCAGTTGCTGTTCCCCAGCGTGGTCAACATATGGGTAAATTCCCAGTCCCCCACAACGTAACCCTTGAGAAGTCCCAGAGGATCATAGCCCAGCTTCTGCAACAGACCGATCAGGGTGACCGCCACAAAAGCCGCCTCTCCTAACCATATCGCCGTTTTACAACTACCTCCGTACTTCGCCGTCAGTAAAAAACCTCCGATCATCAAACAGATCGTGACAGCTCCCATGTACCATTCCCGCTCTCCGTTCCACGCGATACTGCCATAGGGGCTGCAGATTGCAGAGAGTAACGCACAGATTCCGTACAGGCAGACTGCCGTCGTTACCGCATGTGTTCTGCATTTATCGACCGATTTTTTCACTACTTCAGCCAGAGATCTGGCAAAAATCCGATGTTCCCCTGTCCACCGGCTGCTTACAGCAAAGACACACAGTGCCAGCAATGCGATCCCCTGGCAAAGCAGTGAAACATTGCGATACAGGTAATATTTGGTATCACCCAGTTTATAATATCCATTCCAGGGAATATAATAAAGAGGCAGCACTGCCAGAATAACGATCAGATAACTCTGACATACAATTTTCAGAAATTCCTCTTTCCGGTTCTCCATCCTGCAGGCTCCTTCGTGTCACAGACAGCATAACTACTTGAATTGTAAGCGTTTCTGCCCATTCTGTCAAACCGTTCACCCTGCCTTTTGACAAAAAAACCAAACTGTATTCTATATCATTGGCCTTCAAAGATACCTTTAACTTTTTCCCAACAAACCAGTAGCCCCGGCTGGGTGTAAGAATAAGCAGTGCCGTAAGCAGACGTCGGTACCATAGCGTCCCAAGGGACGCATTGCGAGGGTACTTTCCTCACTTATGTACCGCTACGCTCTGCGATAGAGCACGAGCGTGCCGCGTTTCTTACCCCAGCCGAGGCTACGGGGAATTTTATTTATTAACTTTTACTTCCAAAACTTTTTCTTCTTGCCGTCCCTGGAGTCATTCTCCCTGGACTCTCCCTCTCCGCTTTCCGTTGCTTTCTTCACAGCATTCAGGGAATCTCCGGTCAGTACATCGAACTGCTTTAGCAGTTCCTTTGCTTCCGGTTTCAACTTGTCGGGAGTCTGAACCACCAGTGTTACATAATGGTCACCGCGGACATCCTTATTTCTCCAGGAAGGAACACCCTTGCCGCGCAGACGGATCTTGGTGTCAGTCTGGGTTCCGGCCTTTACATCATATACCACCTTGCCGTCTACCGTATCGATCAGCACTTCGCCGCCCAATGCCGCTACTGCAAAAGAAATAGGTACGGTAGAGAAAATATCGAAATCCTGTCTCTGGAAGATAGGATGACGACCTACGATCACTTCTACCAGCACATCGCCTCTGGGGCCACCGTTGACACCCGGTTCACCCAGTCCCGGCATACGGGTAGACTGTCCGTTGTCGATACCTGCGGGAATATCCACCGCATAACGTTTCTTCATAGGAATATATCCGGTACCACGGCAATCCGGGCATTTGTCCTTGATCACCTTACCGGTACCCTGACAGTCGGGACAGGTCTGTACATTACGCACAGTACCGAAGAAAGACTGCTGGGTAAATACCACCTGACCCTTACCACCACACTTGGTACAGGTCTCAGGGCTGGTTCCTGGCTTCGCACCGGAGCCGTTACAGGTCTTACAGGTTTCCTTTACCGTAAGATCGATCTCTTTCTTGCAGCCGAAAACTGCCTCTTCAAAAGTGATATGAACACTGGTACGGATGTTGGCACCTTTCATGGGGCCGTTATTTCTGGCACCTCTGCTTCTTCCGCCTCCAAAAATGTCTCCGAAAATATCTCCGAAGATGTCTCCGAAGTCTGCACCGTTAAAGTCAAATCCACCGGCACCTCCTGCACCACCGTCAAATGCCGCATGACCATACTGATCATACTGACGTCTCTTCTCGGGATCACTCAGCACGGCATAAGCCTCGGAAGCTTCTTTAAATTTCTGTTCTGCATCCTTGTCTCCGGGGTTCATGTCGGGATGGTATTTTTTCGCCAGTACCCGGTATGCTTTTTTAATTGCAGCATCATCTGCATTCTTATCTACACCGAGGACCTCGTAATAGTCTCTCTTCTGCTCTGCCATTTTTGCACCTCTGTCATTTAAATCTAAAAACGGTTATGCACAGGGCACGCTTTCGCATACCCTGTGCCACCTGTTATTCGCAATCACTGTTACACAGCATTTACTGTTATACCACGATTTGCGTTATTTGTGAAGTTTAATTATACTTCTCTGAAATCTCCGTCGATCACATCATCGTCTGCGTTAGATCCAGCATTGCTACCGGCCTGTGCATTCATGTCAGGGCCTGCTGCACCCTGTGCACCCTGCTGTGCCTGAGCAGCCTGCTCATACATCTTGGTGAATACAGACTGAGCACTCTGGGTCAGTTTCTCTTTTGCAGCCTTCAGCTCATCTACATCGCTGTCGCTCATCTCCTGGTCTTTGGTTCTCTCCAGAATTGCCTTAACAGCTTCCAGATCAGCCTGTACCTGAGTCTTGTCACTCTCGGGTACCTTGTCACCTACTTCATTCAGAGCCTTCTCAGTCTGGAATACGAAAGAGTCTGCTTCGTTTCTTGCCTCGATAGCTTCCTTACGCTTTTTATCCTGTGCTTCGAATTCAGCTGCTTCCTTGACAGCCTTCTCGATATCGGAATCGGACATGTTAGAGCCTGCGGTAATGGTGATGTGCTGCTCCTTGCCGGTACCCAGATCCTTAGCGGATACATTTACGATACCGTTGGCATCGATATCGAAAGTAACCTCGATCTGAGGGATTCCTCTGGGAGCTGGAGCAATACCGTCCAGACGGAACTGTCCGAGGGACTTATTATCTTTGGCGAACTGACGCTCACCCTGTACTACGTTGATATCTACTGCAGTCTGATTATCAGCAGCGGTAGAGAAGATCTGGCTCTTCTTGGTAGGAATGGTTGTATTTCTCTCAATCAGTCTGGTAGCAACACCACCCATGGTCTCGATAGACAGAGACAGAGGAGTTACATCCAGTAACAGAATATCACCGGCACCTGCATCACCGGCAAGCTTACCACCCTGGATAGAAGCACCGATTGCTACGCACTCATCAGGATTCAGAGACTTGCTGGGCTCTTTACCGGTCAGGGCTCTTACCTTATCCTGTACCGCAGGAATACGTGTAGAACCACCTACTAACAGTACCTGACCCAGATCAGAATAATTCAGGCCTGCATCCTTCATAGCATTCTGTACGGGGATTGCGGTCTTGTCAACCAGATCTCTGGTCAGTTCATCGAACTTAGCACGAGTCAGGTTCATATCAAAGTGCTTGGGTCCTTCTGCGGTTGCGGTAATGAAAGGAAGGTTGATATTGGTGGTCATTGCGCTGGACAGCTCTTTCTTAGCCTTCTCAGCTGCTTCCTTCAGTCTCTGCATAGCCATCTTATCACCGGACAGATCTACGCCTTCTGCCTTCTTGAATTCATCCAGCATCCACTGAATGATCTTGTTATCGAAATCATCACCGCCAAGGTGTGTATCACCGTTGGTAGCCAGTACTTCGATGACACCGTCACCGATCTCGATGATAGATACATCAAAGGTACCGCCACCAAGGTCGTATACCATGATCTTCTGTTCTTTTTCATTGTCAAGACCATATGCAAGAGCTG
>OGHV01001425.1_pt1 | contig 13479 bp, 7 predicted proteins | sample 1571551 | NCBI WGS metagenome assembly OGHV01 (sample SAMEA2581960, study PRJEB24529) | metagenome | biome: Human gut stool | place: China | collected 2011 | reverse complement strand
GGACGCCGCAGTTGGCCAGACTGCACTCGCCGGGGCGGAACTGCGCCCCGCCGCCCGCCAGCGCAGCCGAACTGGCCGAGTGGTGGGGGCTGCGGAAAGGCCGTGCTGTCACGAGGCCCCGGCCTTCGGGCATCTGCCCGGCGATGGAATAAATTTTCGTCGTCTCCACGGCTTCCTCCCCGGGCGCGGCCGTTACTTCCGGCCGCTCTCCTTCTTCGCGCGGGCTTCGAGCTTCCTGCGCGCGTCCTCACGGCGGCGGGCGCGGGCGTCCTTCTTCCTCGCCTCTTCCTTTTCGCGGCGGAGCGCGTCGGGAAGGTCCGCGAAGTTCACCGGACCGGCCGCTTCCCAGAGGCCCTTCTGCTTGTGGAATTCAAAGCGCACGCGCTCGGGGTGCTTCACGGGGTCGTCCGCCTGACGGAGGTCGAGCCCGAGACCGGACGCGTAGACCAAGGCCCCGTTGATGCGCAGAAGCGGCATCGCCGGACGTTCGAACGCGGGGATTTCCGCTTCGATGTAGAGGTCCTTCAGCGGAGCGCTCGGGCGCGCGGGCCAGAGCCTCATCTTGGCGCCGCCGCGGCGGTTCGAAACTTCGATCCGGGCGTCGGGATCGAGCAGACGCGTCAGCGCGATGCCGGGTTCGTCCTCGGCGCAGGGAATGACGGCCAAGACGCCGCCCCAATCGGGGAGCGTCCAGTCGCCGCCCGTGAACCGGATCGTCTCCGAACGGACGGCGGCGTCGCCCTGGGTTTCGGGGGCTTCCGGTTCCGCGTCGCGGACGACCAAGTCGCTCCCCCAGCGGCGCACTTCACGGTCCTTGACGCGCACGTGGACGTTGATGTCGGAGGACGCTTCGCGCAGTTGCCGGAGCATTTCTTCCAGGCGCGCTTTTGAGGGCGCCGCCATCCCGTGCTCGGCCATCCAGGCGCGCAGGCACCAGGCCTGGCGCGAGGGCACGAGCTGCAGGAGCGCGAAGATCGAAAGCGCCTGGGGGTTGCGGGTGGAGCGGCAGCGCTCCAGGTCCGTCTGCGCGACGCTCTTCAAGACTTCACAGGTTTCGGCCACGAGCGCGACGCTTCGCGCCGCGGCCGCGCGGAAGCCCGGCCGAATCGATTCGAGAAGCGGGAGGACTTCGTTGCGGATGCGGTTACGGATGAAGCTCGGGTCGGCGTTCGATTCGTCCTCGACCCATTTGAGCTTCATGTTCCGGACGTAGCGGTGGATTTCTTCCGCCGGGACCGCGCACCAGGGGCGCACGAGCATCAGACCGCCCGCGTGAAGCGGGTGGGGATCAGCGCTTTGAGCGCCTTCTCCCGCCATCGCGCCCAAGGCCGAGTCGGCCTCAGAGAAAAGACTCGGTTCCTGATCAGCGGCGGAAGCCGCGGCGGCCGCGCCCGAGAGGGGGAGCGCCCCGGGGCTCGTCAGCATCCGCTCGCGCGGAAACGCCGCCAAGCCCTCGGGCCCCGCACCGCGGAGCCACTGGATGAGGAAGGTTTCAATGCGGTCGTCCTCGTGGTGCGCCGTCATCACGATGTCGGCTTCGAGCTTCACCGCTTCGTCGGCAAGCGCCTTGTAGCGGAGCTCCCGCGCGCGGGCTTCGACGCCGTCGCCTTCGGGCGTCACCGACACGCGGACCGCCCGGAAGGGCACCCCGCGGCGTTCGCACTCCGTGCGGCAGTGGGCTTCCCACTGATCCGCATTGGGCGAGAGCCCGTGGTTCACGTAGACGGCGGTGAGCTGTGAGAGAAGCGACTGACTCTTTTCTTTGAGGAGCCTCGCCGCGACGTCGAGGAGCGCCATCGAGTCGCGCCCGCCCGAGAGCGCCAGGACGACGCGCACGGGATTGAGCGGAACGAGGTTGAATTCGTCGGGGGCGCGGCCGACCAGGCGGTCGGCGGCGTCTTCGAGCGCTTCGTAGAGGAGACCGCGAAGCTTCGCGGTCAAGGGATTCGTGCGGGTGCCGAGGCCCAAGCGGCCCTTCTTCTGCCGCAGCGCCTCCTCGTCTTCGAGCGCGAGCCTTGCGCGCTCGACCAAAAGATGATCGGGGAGTCGTGCCGGCGCCGTGTTGGGCATCTTGGGGTCGACGGGCTTGGAGAGCACCCCCGTGAAGCCCCCTGGAGGTTCGGGGAGCGTCATCGGGTCGAACGGAATGTCGGCGTCGTTTTCGGGAAGGACGGGCTTCTTGCGCTCACGGCGCTTCGCGCCGAGACGCTTCGGGGCCTTCTCTTCCTTCGCTTCCTTCGCCTCCTTCGCTTTCCGTTCTTCCTTGGGTTCCTTCGGCTCCTCGAGAGCGGGGACCGCCCGGACTTCAGGTTCGGCGGACGGCGCGGGGTCCTCGGCGGCCGCAACAACCGCCGCATCGGTCACGATGTCGAACGCGTCGTCGGCGAAGAGGGACCCTTCGAAGAGGCCGGCGTCGGCTTCGGGCGCCTTGGACGTTTTGGGCGCCGCCGGCGTCTTCGCGACGGCCTTCGCACCCGCCTTCGTGCTCTTCGCGCTCTTTTGGCTCTGCGCACGCTTCGCCGCGGGCTTCTTCGCCCCCGACTTCGCGCGGCTCTTCCCGAGCACGGGCACCTCCAGCAGCGGGGTCTCCGTCGTCTGCGCTTCGTCCTTCTTCTTCGCCATCTCTCTACCGAAATACTGTCTCTACAACCGTCTTGCTTTTGTCCGACGACCCTCCCCGACCGCACGCTTTTCCTCTGCGCTGCCGGGCGTCTCAACCGTCTTCGGGAGTCGGATTCCGGGCGGGGAAAAGGCGGAGCCTCGGGGGCGGGCCGCAGGTGAGAGATTTTAGCCGATGGAAGGGGGGGGGCCTGCGGGGGCGTCGACGCTTCAGCCCCGCCCGGAAGGGGATCGAGAAAAAGAGCTCACCCGGGTGTCGGGCGAGCTCTTCCTCGATGGACTTACGCCGGATTACTGCGCAAACCGGTAGCGCCTGGCTTTCCGATTTCCAACCGCCTCCAAAAGTCCGCGCTCACAAAGCCTCGACAAGAGACCGTACGCCTGCTTGTCGGAGATATTGAGGAGCGACATGGCGTCCCTCCGCGCCAAAGGTCCTTTCCGGAAGGCCGCGTCCAGAAGCGTTTCCTCCGCGCTTGAAACGGGTTCCTTCAGATTGGGTTCCCGCCTCGGCCCGCGCCCGCTGGTTTGGCGTCCCGCGTACACGCTCCGCGAAATCATGAAGCCGGAACGCTTCGAACCCAGCCGTTCGACGAAACCTTCCTCCTCCAGCCGTCCCAAATGAAAGGCGATCAGTTCGGGCTTGTAGTGCGTCTTCTCCGCAAGCTCGGTCTTGGAAAGAACACCGTGCATCTGCAGAGCGGAAAGAATCATCAGCGTGACCATCGTGGACGCGCCCCTGATCTTTTTGAGGCGCTTGATCATCCGGTAAAACTCCACATCCATCGGACGCCTTCGCTGGATCAGACGAACGGAGTCGTCCGTTGAGTCGGAGTAGTCGGGCCATTCCCTGCCGCAAACGATCGAATCCTCAAAAATCAGATCGATGCCCCTGCCCGCACGCTCAACCAGTCCGATCTGACTCATCGCATTCGCCAACCGCGGATTCCGATAGCGGGGTTCAACGGTGAGGAGGTTGTCCAACGTGATGCCGCGCATGAATCCGCCGGGGCTCGTGATCGTGTAGCCCTCATCGTCAAAGCAAACGCTTATCCGGCTCGGCAGCGTGTAGTCCCGGTGAATGAGCGCATTGAGCACTCCTTCACGATAGGCCGCCGGAGAGAAATCCGGTATGCCCTCACGATAAAAGCCCTCCATGAGTTCCGTTTCCGGATTCACGTCCGTGAGCCTATCCATCAAGACCTCATACGTCCTGATCAGAGGGAGCCGCAACTCTTCGGTCTTATGGACGATCGTCCCGGCGAGACACTGAAACACCACTTCCGCGTTCGGAAGCAGCGCCCGAATGCGCTCTTCATGTCCGATCAGAAGAAGACCGCAAACCGTGGGGAGCGTCGTCCCATCCTCAAACGTGTGCACGAGACCCAAAACCCTGTCCAGGTCCTCGTCCGAGAGCTGAAGAAGGTACGAGGTCGGTACGTTTTCAGCGATGGCCTTCCGCATGTGCTCGCGCTCTTTCGGATTGAGATCTTCCATCAAAGAACCGGGCACCACGGTCGCCGTGTAGTCGAACATCCCCTGCTGGGCCAAAAAATGCGCGATCCGGTAGGAATAGATCGGGAAGTTGCCGGGGCTCTTGTCGAATTTCATCCTCCGCTCCAAAAACCGGCCGTCCATGGTGGACACCAAGCCCGACGCCCTCGGAACGAGGATCATCAAAACAAGCCTTCCCTCCACGTCGTGAACTTCCGTTTCCGCCGCGACGGGCGGCATGGTGTTCGCATAGATGAACGCCTTGGCCTTCGCGGGGTCCGCCCACTTGATTTTTCGGTCTTCAATCCCGCTGACGGAGCCGTCGTCGGCAACGCCGACGTAGATGACGCCTCCGTTCGTATTGGCCATGCCGACCACGGCATCGATGACCGTCTTGTCCTGGAGGTCGGATTTGGGAGCGGATTTGAACTCAACCGTCAGAGATTCAGTTTCGGGAATTTCAATCATGGCGGATACGCTCCTTGGTGGAGACCGATTTGACCTTTGGTCAGAGTTTATCACCCTTCAACGGATATTTATAGCCCCATGCGTTATGGATCTCTTTTATGGAAATACACCCAAAGTCGTTGATTTTTCATGAATCCACAAGCTCTTCAAGCATCAGCCTACAGAACTATCCGCCCGCGATCGCCGGTTACGTCCCAACCTTGCACCGTCATCAATAAAAAAGCTCCGACCGAAGCCGGAGCTGGATGACACGCCGACGAAGCCCTCGGACCCCGTCGGCGTCGATGGTTCGTGCCGAGACTTACGCCATCTTCGGGAGCGCGGGCTTTTCGCCCTTCAGCCCGACGAGCGCGACCGTGATCAGGAGCGCCAGCTGCGGGCCCTTGTGCATATCGGTCGAGTCGAAGTATTCGCGCAGGCTGTGCTCGAGGCAGGTCTTCCCGCCCGTGCCGATGCAGACGCTCGGCACCCCGATCGACATCGGCATGTTGGTGTCGGTCGAAGACGGACGGCACTGACGGACTTCGAGACCCATCACGTTCATCGCGGCCAGGGTCGCCTGAACGGCCGGGCAGTCGGCCGGGCGGAGCCCCGCCGGGCGGTTGCCGATCTGGGTCTTGACGAGCTTCAACTGATGCTCGGCGTCGGCCTTCGGCCAGTGGGCGTTTTCGATTTCGACGGCCTTCTCAAACGCCGCCAACACCGTCTTTTCAAGCTTGTCGAGCTCTTCGACGGAGACGCTGCGCATGTCGACGTCGACTTCGCAGCGCGCGGCGATCGTGTTGACCGTCGTGCCCCCCTTGATCGTGCCGATCGTGTAGGTGGTCTTCGGGTCTTCGGGGAGTTCGAGGTCGGCGATGAGCGCACCCGCGCGGCACATCGCGTGAATCGCGGACGGGACGCGGCCGTAGTCGAGGTAGGAGTGGCCGCCCTGCCCTTCGATGGCGAGGCGCCAACGATGCGAGCCCGTCGCGCCGTTCTGGACGGTGTAGACGTCCGCCATGTCGAGCGCGATGAAGCCGTCGATCTTGCGGGAGCCGTCAAAGAGCGCCTTCGCACCCTTGATGTCGCCGTTGCCTTCTTCGCCGACCGTGCCCACGAAGAGGATGTCGCCTTCGGTTTCGATCTTGGCGGCTTCCAAGGCGCGCAGAACCTGGAGCATGCTCCGTAGCCCCGACGCGTTGTCGCCGATCCCGGGACCGTAGTAGAGGTTCCCTTCCTTGCGGACCTTGAGGTCGGTGCCCGCCGGGAAGACCGTGTCCAAGTGCGCGGCGATCGCGAGCGTCGGGCCCGCGCCGGAACCCGGACGGCGGCCGACGACGTTCCCGGAGGGATCCATCACGACGTCCTTCAGGCCGTACTCACGCATCAGGCGCATGATCTCCTCGCCGCGGACCTTTTCGGCAAAGGTGGGCGATTCGATCTCGGCGATGTGGATCTGTTCGGCCATCGCGCGCTCGACTTCCGTCTCGCACACCTGAAGCGCGGCGGCGACGGCGGGCGTCGCTTCGAGCGTCTTCACGCGTTCGAGCATGTCGGGGCAAAGGGCGGGAACCGCGTCACGAGTGGTCATCTGGTGCTCCTTGTTCGAAAGAAAACGGTGCCGGGGGCGAAGACCTGGGACCGAAACGAAATGAACGAAACGATCGGCCGGCGGGCCCCTCAAACGGGTTGGTCCTGCGGGCGCGGGAAAGCGTTCCTGCCGGGGCCTCGGAGGCCGTCCGGAAGACGGCGCATCCGCGTCCAAACGCATCATAGCGCGGTGTCGGCCGTACGGATGAATTACCGAGCCGGTCTGATCAAGGTCAAACCCGAAAGGGCTCCGTAAAAACCCGAAGACGCCCGTCATTCAGCGCGACTTAATGGTTTTCCGCCATGCTTTCCAATACCTCCGACCGCCCGGGGCTCGGGTACTACGATCCCCCGTCGACGCCCTTCCGATCACGAAGAAGCCTCCGAGAAGGCTCACGGAAGGCACGGCGGGCGGCCACAAAGGATTTCGAGACCAAGACCATGCACGACAAGCTTTCGACGACGCCTCTGCGTCACGCCCTTCGCCGCAGCGCCGCGGCGACGCTCTCCGCCCTTTCCGTCTTCTCCGTCTTCGCCGTGACGGCGGCGCTCGCCTCCTCGGCCTATGCGGCCGCCCCGACGCCGATGAAGCCCGGCGTCTACGAAGAGGTCGTGCGCGGCAACAACGGGCCTTTGACCGTCCGCGTGACGCTCACCGCCGACCGCATCGAAGCGGTGGCGATCGGCGACAACTACGAGACGGACTACATCGCGTTGGAACCCATGAAGAACGTCGCGGCCGAAGTCGTCCGCCGTCAGCGCCTTGACGTCGACACCGTGTCGGGGGCGACCGAATCGACCACCGCGCTCCTGCGCGCGGTCTTTCAGGCCGTCACCGAAGCGGGCGGGGATCTGAACGACTTCTTGAAAGCCGGCGCGGTCGACCCGGCGACCCTCCCCGGAAAGACCGTCCAGGCCGACGTGGTGGTCGTGGGCGGTGGCGGCTCTGGTCTCACCGCCGCGCTCACCGCCGCGAAGGCGGGAAAGAAGGTCCTTCTCATCGAAAAGCACGAAACGCTGGGCGGCTCCACCGCTTTGGCCTGCTGCTCTCTCTCGAAGCCTTCGAGTCTCGACGCCGGGGACGCCACGCCTGCGGGCGAGGCGCTCAGGAAGACCGAGCCCCAGCTTCTCGCCCTTTTGTCTGAGCTCGGCGTCAACGTCAAGAACGACAACGCCGGGAGCCTCGCCGTTGAGGGGATGGTGTTGGTCAAAAAGCTCGAAGACGCGGCCCGCGCGGCCGGGGTTGAGATGCTCACCTCGACCGCGCTCTACAAGATCGAGCGCGCCGACGGTTCCGACGGCTCCGTGACGCGGGTGCTCGCCCAGGACGGCGCCACCCGCTACGAGGTCGACGCCCCGGCGGTCGTGCTGGCGACGGGCGGGTTCGCCTACGACATCGAGCGCGTCATCTCGACGATGCCGCGCTGGACGGCGCTGACGCCCTTCGCCACCGCCGCGAAAACGTCGACGGGCGACGGGATCCGCATCGCGGAGACCGCGGGCGCCGCGGTCTTTGAGGACGCGCACGTGATCGCGGGCGGCTTGGGCGCCCGCTACGCGGAATTGGACCGTGCGGTGGCTTTGTCGGGCGGGATCCCGAACGGCGTGCTCGTCAACGGCCGCGGCGTGCGGTGCGTGAACGAAGCCGTGCCTGATCTCACCGAAAAGGCCGCGATGGAGGACATCACCTGGGTGATCTTCGACGCGGCGGACGCGAAGCGCGCCGAGACCTTCTCGAAGTACCTGACCTTTGAGGTCGTCGTCGACGCCACGGATTGGCTCACGCTCGCCCGCCGCATGGGCGTGCACGCGGAGACGCTGGCGCAGACCATGAAGACCTACAACGAAGGCGTCGCCGCCAAGAAGGACGCCTTCGGGAAGCCCGCGGAACACCTCCGCGCCGTGACGAAGACGCCGTACTACGCCGTGCGGCTGTGGCCGCGCATCGCCGGGACCGTGGGCGGCCTTCAGACGAACGAAGGCATGGCGGTTTTGGACCGCTCCGGGAAGCCCATCCCCGGACTCTTCGCCGCGGGCGAGACCGCGAACGGGAGTCTCCTGAAGGGGGCCGTGCCGGTCGGGGCGTCCCTCACCGAAGCGCTCGCCTCGGGGCTGATCGCCGGGGAGGCGGCCGCGAAGGCGGGGAAGTGAGTCCTCTGACGATGCTCCTCTGAGCTTCCCAATCCACGAACATCAAGGCCCGCAGGCGTCCAACCTGCGGGTCTTGTGTTCGTCACGAAGCGTGAGCGGAATCAGGTTTCCGGCGCCGCGGGCCTCACCCTTGGAGCGCCCGGTTCATCCACGCCGGACGCCCCGCCTCGTAGGCTTCGATCTCGGCGGCGTGGGCCATGGTGAGATCCATGGCGTCCAACCCTTCCATGATCGTGCGGCGGCGGAAGTCGTCCAACGCAAAGCCCCAGGACTTGTCGGCCGCTTCGACCGTCATCGTTTCGAGACTCACGGTCACCTTCATGCCGGGGTCGGCGTACATCGCGTCGAACAATTCCGAAATCGCCGCTTCAGGGAGCGTCACGGTGAGGAGCCCGTTCCCCAACGCGTTGTTGCGGAAGATGTCCCCGAAGGACGCGCAGATCACGACGCGGATGCCGTAGTCCAAAAGCGACCACGGGGCGTGTTCGCGCGACGAGCCGTTCCCGAAATTCTCGCGGGCGACCAGAATCGACGCCCCCTTGTAGATCGGTTTGTTCAGCACGAACTCGGGGTTCGGCTGCCTTTCGGCTTCGTCCAGATAGCGCGCCTGGTGAAAGAGGTGCTTTCCGAAACCTTTCCGGTCGACGGCGAGCAGAAACTGCTTCGGGATGATCTGGTCGGTGTCGACGTTCCCCGCATCGAGCGGGACGGCCACGCCGGTATGGGTTTTGAGCGGTTCCATGGTTGGTGTCCTCGTGTCTCGATGGTGGGGTTCAGGCGTTCAAAAGCGTGCGCACGTCGGTGATGCGGCCCGTGACGGCGGCCGCGGCCGCCATCGCGGGGCTCATCAGATGGGTGCGGCTCCCGCGCCCCTGACGGCCGACGAAGTTGCGGTTCGAGGTGGACGCCACGCGCGAGCCCGGTGCCGCCTTGTCGTCGTTCATCGCGAGGCACATCGAGCACCCCGGCCAGCGCCATTCGAACCCGGCTTCGATGAAGATCTTGTCCAAACCTTCTTCTTCCGCCATGCGGCGGACCTGCATGCTCCCGGGGACGGCCAGCGCACGCACGCCCGGAGCGACCTTCCTGCCCTTCACGACGGCCGCGGCCGCGCGGAAGTCCTCGATGCGCCCGTTCGTGCAGGAGCCGATGAAGACGGTGTCGATCGGCGTCCCGGCGATCGGGGCGTCGGGCGTGAGCTCAACGTATTCGAGCGCGGCTTCGGCGCCGTGCTTTTCCACCGGGTCCGTCATGCGTTCGGGGTTCGGCACCGCGTCGGTGACGCCGATCGTCTGCCCGGGGTTCGTGCCCCAGGTGACCTGCGGGACGATCGCCGAAGCGTCGAGTTCGATTTCCGTGTCGAACTTCGCGTCGGGGTCGCTCTTCAGGGTCTTCCAGTCTTCGACGGCGCGGTCCCAGTCCTCGCCCTTGGGCGCAAAAGGACGGCCCTTCACGTACGCGAACGTGGTTTCGTCGGGCGCGACGATCCCCGCCTTCGCGCCCACTTCGATCGCCATGTTGCAGAGCGTCATGCGGCCTTCCATCGAGAGCGCCTCGACGGCTTCGCCCGCGAATTCGATCGCGTGGCCGGTGCCGCCCGCCGTCGTGATGCGGCGCGCGATCGCGAGGATCAGGTCCTTGGCGGCCAAACCGAGCTGGAGCTTCCCGCGGCAGTTGATGCGCATGGTTTTGAGCTTCGGCTGGCGGAGGGTCTGCGTCGCGAGGACGTGTTCGACCTCCGACGTCCCGATCCCGAAGGCGAGCGCGCCGAAGGCGCCGTGCGTCGCCGTGTGGCTGTCGCCGCAAACGACCGTCGTGCCGGGGAGCGTGAAGCCCGTTTCCGGCCCCACGATGTGCACGATCCCCTGGCGCTCGTTCCCAAGGCCGTAGAAGCGCACCTGATGGTTCGCGGTGTTCCTGATGAGCGCGCCCACCTGAGCCTTGGCGGCTTCGGAGCAGACGTCCAAGGTCTGCGCCTGGGTCGAGATGTCGTGGTCGGTGGTCGCCAACGTCAGGTCCGGGCGGCGGACCTTGCGGCCCGCGGCGTCCAACCCCGCGAAGGCCTGCGGGCTCGTCACCTCGTGGACGAGGTGGCGGTCGATGTAGAGGAGCGGAATCTCACCCTCGGGGGCGGCCACGACGTGGCGGTCGTAGAGCTTCTCGTAGAGGGTCTTCGAAGCGTGGTTCACTTGGGTCACCGTCATCTGTTGTCGTTGTTCTTCCATGGGTCTTGGGCTTCAGCGGATGCGCCCGCACACCGCCGCGCCGAATTCGGCCGTGCCGACCGCCTTCCCTCCGCGGGCGACGTCGCCCGTGAGGATCCCGGCGGCCAACGTTTCGCTCACCGCGCGCTCGATCGCCGCGGCGGCGCGCTCCGCGCCGAAGCTGTAGCGGAGCATCATCGCGGCGGAGAGGATCTGCGCGGTCGGGTTCGCGATGCCCTTCCCGGCGATGTCGGGAGCCGACCCGCCGGCGGGTTCGTAGAGCCCGTAGCCGCCTTCGCCCAAGGAGGCGGACGCCAACATCCCCATCGAACCCGTGATCATGGCGCATTCATCCGACAGAATGTCCCCGAAGATGTTCGAAGTGAGCACCACGTCGAAGTGGGCGGGGTCCTTGATGAGCTGCATCGTCGCGTTGTCGATGTAGCAGTGCTCGAGCGTGACGTCGGGGTAGTCCTTCGCGACGTCTTCAACGACGCGCCTCCAGAGGCGGGAGGTCGCCAGCACGTTCGCCTTGTCGACGCTCGTCACGAGCTTCCTGCGCCCGCGCGCCGCTTCAAAGGCCGCGCGGGCGATGCGGACGACCTCGGGTTCGCTGTAGTTCTCGGTGTCGAAGGCGCGCGTGACGCCGTCCACCGTCTCTTCGCCCTTGGGCGTCCCGAAGTAGATGCCGCCGGTGAGTTCACGCACGACCAGCGCGTCAAAGCCTTTCGCGCTGATGTCGGCGCGAAGGGGCGAGAGGGATTCGAGCCCGGGGAAGATCTTCGCCGGGCGCAGGTTCGCGTAGAGCCCGTAGCGTTTGCGCAGGGGCAGGAGCGCCCCGGCTTCCGGACGGTCCTTGTGCGGGAGGTGGTCCCACTTGGGGCCGCCGACGCTGCCGAACAGGATCGCCGCGGCACGGTCGCAAAGGGCGACGGTTTCGTCCGGCAGGGGTTTCCCGACCGCGTCGATCGCGGCGCCGCCCACGAGGGCGGCTTCGAACGTGAAGCTGAGGCCTTCCAAGGCGCCCGCGAGCTTCACGGCTTCAACGGCGGGCTTCATCACTTCGGGACCGATCCCGTCCCCGGGGAGGACGGCGATCAGGGTGTTGGCGGGGGTTTTCGTGGTCATGTCGGTTGCGGATGGAGAAAGTATTCGGATCGTGGTCGTCCTCCCGGAAGCCGCCCGCCTTCATCAGAAGGACGGCCCGGGAGGGACAGGAGAAAGGGTTGCCGGAGGGTGACCTCAGGGTCAGAGCTCATCAGGGGGTATCGGCCTGAAGCTTCTGGTCGTTGGGTTTGTCGGCCTTCTCGGCCTTCGCCGCGGCGACGCGGCGGTGGCGTTCCACCGCATTCAAGGCGTTGAGGAACGCGAGCGTGGACGCTTCCAGAACGTCGACCGACACGGCCGAGCCGTAGAACTTGCGCTCGTCATAGAGGACCGAGACGTTGACGCGGCCCAACGCGTCCATGCCCTCGCCGTTCGCTTCGATCACGTAGGTGAGGAGCTTCGTCTTGAGGTTGGTGAGGCGCGTCACGGCGTTGTAGATCGCGTCGACCGGACCGTTCCCGGTCGAGGCTTCCGTGCGGGTGCGCGACCCGCAGCGGACGACCACGGTCGCGGTCGGATCCACTTCGCCCGAACCCGTCATCACGCTGAAGCGCTCCAGCGTGAAGGCGTCGTCCGCCTGCTCCAGGCTCATCGAGAAGAGGAGCGCTTCGAGGTCGTAGTCGTGGACCTGGCCCTTGCGGTCAGCGAGCTGGAGGAACTTCGCGTAGAGCTGGTCGAGGTTGTAGCTCCCCTCGGGGTAGCCCAAGGCCGTCAGGGTCGACTTCACCATGTGCCGGCCCGAGCGCGCCGTCATGTGCATGACGTTCCCGTCGAAGCCCAGCATTTCGGGCGTGAGGATTTCGTAGGTGGAGCGGTTCTTCAAGACGCCATCCTGATGGATGCCGGACGAATGCGCGAAGGCGTTCCCGCCCACGATCGCCTTGTGGTTCGGGACCGGTTCGTTCGTCATCTTCGCGACCAACGCGCTCGTGCGGGCGATTTGGTTGAGTTTGATGCCGGTGTGGACGTCGCCCAGACGTGCCCCGCGCAGATGAATCGCGGCGGCGACTTCTTCGAGCGAACAGTTCCCGGCCCGCTCGCCCAGGCCGTTCACGCAGCACTCGATCTGGCGCGCCCCCATTTCGACGGCCGTCAAGGAGTTCGCGGTCGCCATGCCGAGGTCGTTGTGGCAGTGGACCGAGAGCACCGCCTTGTCGATGTTGGGCACGCGGTTCATCAGCATCGAGATGATGCCGCCGAATTCCGTCGGGACCGTGTAGCCCACGGTGTCGGGGATGTTGACGGTGGTGGCCCCTGCGCGGATCGCCGCCTCCACCATGCGGCAGAGTTGGTCCGGGTCCGTGCGGCCGGCGTCCTCGCAGGAAAATTCGACGTCGTCCGTGTAGCGGCGGGCGTGCTTCACGGCCGCGACCGCCATCGCTTCGATTTCGTCGTAGGACTTCCTGAGCTTCTCTTTGGTATGGATCGCGCTCGTCGCGATGAACGTGTGGATGCGGAAGTGGTCCGCCACGCGGAGCGCTTCGCCGCAGGCGTCGATGTCTTTGGCCACCGCACGCGCGAGCCCGCAGGGCGTCGCGGTCTTGAGCCGCTGCGCGATCATCCTGACCGCTTCGAAGTCACCGTCGGACGAGATCGGGAAACCCGCTTCGATGACGTCCACCCCGAGGTTTTCCAACGCCAGCGCGATGTGAAGCTTCTGTTCGGCGGAGAGGCTTCGCGATAGGGCCTGTTCGCCGTCGCGAAGCGTCGTGTCGAAAATCAGCACGCGGCCGGGTTGGGATACGTGGCGAACGTCGGGATCTGTCATGTCGTGGTCCTTCGAAACGTTGAAATGGGGCGCATCGGGCGGGCCGGGCGGGCCGGGAAGGCCCTCGCCGGACCCTTCCGATGCGGTCTTCCGCGGTTT
>OGHV01001405.1_pt1 | contig 13564 bp, 9 predicted proteins | sample 1571551 | NCBI WGS metagenome assembly OGHV01 (sample SAMEA2581960, study PRJEB24529) | metagenome | biome: Human gut stool | place: China | collected 2011 | reverse complement strand
GTCCGGTATGAAGAATATCTTTTCCGCCACTTCCTGCGGTATGAACGAGTCTTGCCCCGCCCTGAAAAGCTGGAACAAGCTATTAAACGGCATCACTTGAATACCTGTCCGCTTATAGACCTCTTCCTTGGGAATCCGTTTGAAAAAGTCCTCGGGAGCGCCGTCCGTATAAGGATCTCGGTAAGCACGAGGTAAGCCCAATAAAGAGCCATCCAAAGCCACATACCCAAAATCCACCCCCCATGTATCTATTCCGATCGAGTGCAACCGGATTCTTTGCCGGGCGCATATCGTCAAGCTTTCTATAAGAGAAGTATAAAGATGATAGATATCCCAATAAAACCGTCCGTGTAATTCCACCATCGGATTCGGGAACCGATGGATCTCTTTCATTTCAAATTTGGCATCCTTTAAGGTCCCGAGCACGGCCCGTCCACTGGTAGCCCCTATATCAAAGGCTAGAAAATTATATTCCTTCATGGCTTAACAAAGTTATTTGTTTGACGAAAGCAAAAGTAGAAGCATTATTGCTATATTTGCTTACGAAAATGATTTTAAACCTTTCAAATCTGACATGAACGAACTGCGGAATGATTTACTACGTTACTTGACGATCAGCGCTACGGATGAGGAATGGGGAATCGTCGTCACGACGGTCGGATATCAATTCATCCCGCCGGGTTGCGCCTATCCACTTTCCCGGCATCCGGAGAAGTATAATTTCAAGCCTCAGACCGGGCGCATCCTGAATGAGTATCAATTGGTATATATAACGAAAGGTAGCGGGTACTTTTCCTCCCAGTCTTGTAAATCGCAAAAGATAAACGCAGGGACGATGATCCTCCTTTTCCCCGGGGAATGGCATAGTTATTATCCGGACCGGGAAACGGGATGGGATGAGTATTGGGTAGGTTTTCGGGGTATTCATATCGATAAACGTGTGGAGAAGAAATTCTTTACCAAGGAAGAGCCGCTACACCGGATCGGGCTGAGCGCTACGATCGTCGGACTTTATGAGGATATACTGAAGTTCGCCTCGGAGGAGAAATCCGGTTACCAACAGATGATCTCCAGTATCGTGCTTCATATATTAGGCTCCGTATATTATAAGGAAAAGAACAACTCCTTCACGAACACCTATGTCGTAGATAAAATCAACGAGGCACGTATATTAATGAAGGAGAACATCGAGGACCCATTAAGTCCGGAAGAGATCGCTGCCCGTCTTGGTTTAGGTTATTCATGGTTTCGCCGGATGTTTAAGGAATACACCGGCGTCTCCCCCGCCCAATATCAATTACAACAGAAGCTCCTTCGTGCGAAAGAGCTTCTGACTAGCACCCCATTGACGATCTCCGAGATCGCCTATAGCCTACATTTCGAGAATGCCGGCCAATTCTCCACATTCTTCAAGAAGAAAGAAGGGGTTACACCCTCGGAGTTCAGGGATCGGACGCATTGAGCTGGAGTGAACCGCTCAATAAGGTTTATAAGGCGTATGCATGACATTCCATGTTTTTGGTAGCCACACTCTATAACGTTCTGCCTGATTCCACGTATTACCAGCTGATGCGAAATCGCACAGATGAATCGGGCGAGCCTTGCCGTTTCCTTCCAAATCCGTTCCTAAAACCATAGGAACGGTAAAAGCCATCCAAGCGAAATCGGGGGCTTGTACCGGAGTTAATTCCACATAACCATCCTTGCTGACGATCACGGAAGCCTCATCCACATCTCCATCCTTAAAGCGGCTATCTCTAGCCAGCACCAAAGGGCCTCTTACGATCGCTTGAGCCTCGTTCAGCTCCACCAAGCGAGCCCGCATATCCAACTCCACCGTAATTTCATCCCCTTTCTCCCAAGTCCTATGAATCGGTAGGTATGCTCCAGCCAACAGATCCGTTAAAGGCTCACCATTGACAGACACCACAGTTCGCTCACTCCACGCCGGGATACGCAAGGCGATCGTAAAATCACTCGTCTTCTCCGGTTCCACCACAATCCGGACTTGCCCGTCTATCGGGTAGTTCGTCTCCTGTGTCATCGACACCCTCGTCTTTTTATCCAACTCTACCTCCACGCTCGAAGCCGCATATAGGTTGACATCGATACGTCTACCGTTTACCTGATAAGCGAACCGCGGAATCATCGCGAAAGCACGAGGTCCATTCGCATTGCAACAATTGATATGCATACCGCATTGCTCCTCTCCTTCATGCCGCCAGCCCTCCAACGGACTGTATTTCGCTATTTGTGAGGCATCCGCTTTCAGCGAGGCCAGTAAAGCGTTATACATAGCCTTCTCGATCTGGTCCGCATATAAGGAATTTCCGGTTAGTCCGAGCATCCTGTCACAAATCTGCATCCACGTGAACGTCACACAAGTCTCCATCGTATGATAAGTAGGATAAGTTTGTAACGCCTTGCCCCCATACCAGCACTCGAACGCACTACCGGAACCGGCCACATTGATTTCCTCATTGATAATATGATTCATCGTTTTCTCCACCACAGATAAATATAATGGATTCTTAGTGGCTTTGTAAAGTTCTAACAAGCCCTCATAACAAGACATCATCTCATATGCTTTTTGTCCATTCTCCGGAGAGAACCAAACCTTTGGATGTGGGAAACGTCCGGCGACAGGAATATCCGCAATCGCCTTACTAATCAATCGAGGGCCTTCCGGAGTCTCCCATTGCTTTATGATGTACTTGGCAAAATCCAGATATTTATCTTGCCGGGTACGATTATACAGATACATCACCGGCTCAAGTACCGAAGAGCTTGGCATTCCTATATAATTACCGGTCGTCACGATATTCACTTTTCCGGGTCCCACCTGCGTCATCAAATGGTCGATCACCCGGCAGGCGGCATCCAAAGCTTTTCGATCCCCGGATAAGTCATAATAAGCGATCAAACCTAAAGCCGTGTATTTTCGCCCCCATATATCCCACTGGTTCAACTGTGCTTCCTCGGAATAGTTACCGATATATCCATTTGGCAATTGGGTTTCCATCAACAATTCCGCTCCATTCTTAATAATCTTGTACAACTCAGGATCTTTATCATAACGGTATGAGGCGATCGCCCCTTGTATCCATTTTCCCCAAAATTCCGATTGCCAGCGCGAGGTCTCTTCCTTATGCCGGAAAGGTTCCACCAAATGATCCACATCTTGAGCTTTCACTCGATACTCGATACAAGCGTCGATCCGTTGCCCCAAATAACCGGATATCCTCAAGTGACGTACAGGATCAGTGTTTCTTACTTGCGCATTCATACAACAAACACAAAAACAAAAGAATAGACACGACATGCCTTTTGTTAATACGGATATACTCATAAACACAATTCTTAAGGTTAATAAATGTGATAAAGATAGCACATTCCACTTGTTCGGAACTTTCAGAATTGACAAAATAAATATGAATATTGACACACAAATCGTATCTTAAAATAAAATATCTATTATTTTTCCCCTGATATATTTTGTATGAATCTCAGTAAATACATATTTTTACTTCAAAAAAATTTAAGTTATGAGGGTCATTTATCTTTTACTATCTTTTATGCTTTGTTTCTACCCTGTCACACAGGCGCAAAACACGACGAATCAATTTATGACACAGGCACAAAGCAGCCTGGAAAAAAAAGACTACACCAAAGCTCGTTATCTTTTTTTACAAGCTTACAAGAGCTTATCCCAAAAAGGTGATTACAAACAGGCGATCGATGCCGGTACGCAGGCGGCTTATCTATATTATCGCGAGAATTATTACCAAGAGGCATTCGATCTTTGCCGCCAGATGAACCAATTCATCTTAACCGAGGAACAGAAGTTGCAGAAATCGCTCTATGAGCAACGCTTCCAAGTAACGAAAGAGCGGTTGGAAATGTATATTAAGCTAAAGAACGCCGCCCAAGCGCAAGTTCAACTCAATACATTAGATAATCTGGCCAGCCAAGCGGGCGATGAGAAGTTATCGAACAATTTATTATATACCCAAGCAGGTTATTATTATACGTTCGGGCAAAACGAGCAGGGGGATGCTGCTTTCCAGAAACTGATCAACCAGTATAAGGAGAAAAAAGAATACGAGAAGGTGAACGATTGCTACCGGAACCTGATCTCTATCGCTCGTAAGGCAAACAACGCCCCACTGATGGAACGTACCTACGACAAATACATCGTATGGACGGATTCCGTAAAAGCTCTTACGGCAGAGGATAAACTAGGGGCATTACAACAAAAATACGATCAGAGCCTACAGACAATACAGGAGAAAGACGATAAATTGTCTGTTAAGCAATATATGATTGTCGGACTTATCACATTCGTGGTAATCCTGATAGCCGCCTTGCTTTTCTTGGGATTCCTTCTATTACGCTTTATTGTGCTGAACAAGAAATTAAAGAAAATCATCCAGACGACAAACGAGCATAGCGAACAACAAGCCCAATTCATCCAAAACATATCGGTTCAGATGGAGCCTACCTTGAACAAGCTTAGCGCATCCGCCAAAGAATTACAGGCGGTAGCTCCGAAGCAGGCCGAGGATGTATGGACACGGGTAGAGGCTTTGAAACAGTTTACGGTTCATATCCAAGAGCTTTCCTCCTTGGAGAATACGTTGATGGAACCGTATGAGGTTAGTTCTTTTAATGTAGGAAACTTCAGTAAGAAAATCGTGGAGAAGGTTAAAGGGGATATTCAACCGGAGGTCAATCTCGTAACAGACGTGCCCCAATTGGAGATTAAGACGAACGCCGAGCATCTGGAGCAAGTCTTATTACATTTGTTAAAGAATGCCGCATTATATACTTCCAGCGGTAACATCCGTCTGGAATTTAAACGGAAAGGCGCTCATGTTTGCCAATTTATCATTACCGATAATGGTACAGGCATACCGGATGATCTAAAAGAGAACTTATTCAAGCCATTCAATGAGGCGAAGGATCTAGCGCAAGGCGATGGTTTGGGATTACCCATCTGCGCACTGATGGCTAGCAAATTAAACGGAACCCTATCTATCGATAAGGAATATAAGAAGGGATGCCGGTTCGTCTTGGTATTGCAGATATAAAATAGATTCACCGTGTTTGTCTTTTTACCGCGATGCGGATGCAGTGACGCTGCAATCCGCATCGCGGTATCACTGCAACCCGGGTTGCAGTAGCTTATTCCGGCAAATGCTTCCGTAAGAACTCAATCCAGTTACCAGAGGCGATACGGTTGATAGCATCGTCCGTAAAGCCACGGTATTGAAGGATCGGGAATATCTTTTGGAGATCGGCGATCGTTACTAGGTCATACGGGCATTGCTCCGTACCGAAAGCACCATCCAGATCACTGCCGATAGCCACATGGTTCGCGTTTCCGGCCAATTGGCAGACATGATCGATATTGTTCGCCATAATCTCCATACCACAGTTCATGCCTCTTGGAGTAGACTCGCCTCGCACCCAGTTCGGTACCATCATCCAAGCGTCTAGGGCGATACCGATCACGGCGCCACGCTCTATCAACGCCTTGATCATCTCGTCGCTAAACTGGCGGTTGTGATCTACGAAGGCCCGACAGTTGTTATGGCTCGCCCAAATCGGTCCCTTATACAAATCCAACGCATCCCAGAAAGCCTCATCACATAAATGGGTCACGTCAAGAATCATACCCAAGCGATCCATGGTACGCAACAACTCTTTCCCCATGGCATTCAGATGACCGGTAGAATCCGTACCGTTGGCATATCTTCCGGGGCCGTAATGTGCCGGGCCAACCGCCCTCAAGCCATAAGCATACGCCCTTTCCATATGATTCACCGTGATGAACGAGTCGGCTCCCTCGATACTTAATACATAACCGATCGGCTTCTTGTCGGCGGGTTCACCGTCTTTCCAAAGAGCCAGATGCGTATCCAAGGCCTTCTTATCCCGGATCATGACCATCTGGCCCTCCTCTTCCATCGCCTTATACCAAGCAAGTTGGCCTTGGGTCTGCGCCCAAGCTTGTTCCGGGGAATGCCAACCGGGAAGTGGATTATCCGGCCCTACATAGCGACCGATCTGGGTGGCGACTACCAACCCGACGTTTCCTTTACGTAGTTCCTCAAACGATATAGTGGCGTTTCCACGGTCGGGCTTATCGGTCATACCGATTTCTCTCCGGTTTATTTCCTTTAGGGGTTGACGCAAATCCCGGTTCCACTCCAAAGCGTTCATGCTAAGGTCGAGATGAGCGTCGATAATAAATGGCTTATTCATTTTATTAATTGAGAGTTGATAATTGATAATTGAAAATTTGATTACCGTTAATAGGTGATGCGGCGTGAACGGGCAATGATAGGCCATTCGCCGATCGCCTCACGATCCCGGATCACATAAGCCTTGTCGTATAAAGCGACCGTAGGACAAATATGAACGGGAATGCCATAGAATACGGAACCTAATGGATAGAGCCGACTGTCCGGGACTTCCAAGACCAGATGCTCCTCGCTCTGGGAGATAGGTTTCGCCTCCGGATGGTTCAAGAAAAACACACGGGGCAAAGGACTTTCCGAGGCTACCGCCTTGTAACCAAGATCTACGCAAACATGATGCTCATCCAGCACGGAAATGACCCGAGTTATCAATAAGGCAGCTACCTTGAACGGCATATCCGGATAAGCGTTTCCATACCCCCAATCCCAGAACACAAACGTGCCGGGACTGCATTCGCAATCCTTCCGCTTCGCGTACATCGGGAATGTAGGAGTACCTCCCATCACCTTTACCAATGGATAGGCAAACTTGCGGGATATCTCCCGGAACACACGTTCGGTCAAGGCGTATGCGGCATCCGCACCTTGGCAACGTACCGATAGCTCCGCGTCATGTATATGTCCGTCGTAGCCATGCAACCCGATAATCTGCAGAGACTTCAGCGGCAGGATGGCATCCACCAGCGCCTCCGCTCTCTCCGGGAGGATTCCGGTACGATTCATTCCCACGTTCAGATCGATAAAGACATCCAAGGTGATATTCCCGGCCTCGCAAAGAGCCGAGATCGCACGGGCATTCTCCGCTTGATCTACCAAGCAGGAGTAATGGGTGGCGGGATATGCCTTTATCAAATCTAATAAGCGGGAAATCTTCGGGCCTACCGGCTGATAGGCTAATAATACATCGGGGGCATTCATATGCCCCAGCATCTCGGCCTCGGCAATCGTAGCGCACTTGAACTTCCGGATTCCGGCATCCAGCAGCATGCGGGATACCTCAGCCGCCTTATTCGTCTTCACGTGCGGACGAAGCCGGTTCGTATCGCCTATGATCCTCTTGGCCAACTCGATATTGCCGGAAATACGATCCGGATAGAACGCCAAGGCTGGCGAGTCTATCCGGTCTACATTACTTATGACGTACCAATCGTCCATGGCTTATTCGTATAATTCGAACAAAGCCTCTATCTCTACAGGAATATTATCGGGAAGAGAACCGAATCCTACGGCGCTACGGGTACCTACACCGTTATCCGGCCCCCATACGGCGGCGAACAACTCGCTACAGCCATTGATCACATAAGGATGCTTTCCGAAATCGGGCGTACAATTTACCATACCCAATACCTTGATCACTCTCTTTATCTTGTTGAAGCTACCAAGGTTCGCCTGGATGGTCGCCAACATGGTAAGTCCTACTTGCTGGGCGGCGAGTTTGCCTTCATCCATCGTCAAGTCCTTACCGATACGTCCGATGATCAAGGATTTATCATTCCGCACAGGCCCGTGACCGGAAAGATACAGGTATTTGCCATCTATCACACAAGGCTTGTAAACTCCGGCCGGAGCCGGTGCGGGAGGTAAGGTCAACCCTAATTTCTCAAAATTCTCATCTGCGTTAATCATGCTCATAATTTCTTTCATTTATATGTTAGTAAAAAAATATATTGATCTATTTCCTGACTCTTTCCGTTACCGGTTGATTCGTGGCGACAGAGATTCCTTGTAGCTCTACATACTCGACGCTTAAAGGATTCTTGGAGCTGGCTTTAACGTAGAGGGATTGGAGAATCGCCTGTTGGTTGTTGATCGTTATGTAGCATACATAGCGGGAATCACGTTTGGTAATCGTCAACTGGCGGGAGGGATAAGCGGTCAATGAGCATACACAAGCATTATCACTCGCCGAGATCAGTTTATACCCATAAGCCATTTTCCGTTGGATATAGCTCAAGCCATTGGTTTCCCCCGGATGCTTTTCCCGATTGACCCAATAAACGTTCAAGGGATCATGTGTATCCAGCTTACCATCCCTCAGATTCACATCGTAACAAACCAAGTTCTTATTCACGCTTCGTGCTATATGAAAAAGCCTCCCGACCGTTGGATAAGTACCTTCCTCCGGGTCCGCCGCAAACGAGGCGACGAAAGGGAAAAGCATAATAACGATACTAAGCAGCCATCTCTTTCTCATTGCTCAATCATTCTTTTGTTATACAATCAAATTTAAGATCATTACCCCGATCAATCCTACGACCGACACGATCGTCTCCATGATAGACCATGAGCAGATCGTATCCTTTATGCTTAGGTTAAAATATTCCTTGAACATCCAGAAGCCGGAATCGTTGACATGCGAGAACATCAAGCTACCCGCTCCTAAAGATAAAACCATCAAGTTCGGGTTCGCACCCGTTTGCGTAACTAAAGGCATCACCACGCCCGCCGCCGTCAACGCCGCCACCGTAGCCGATCCCACGCACAAACGGATCGCGGCAGAGATCAACCAACCCAAGATCAACGGATGAACGGGCAATTGCTCCAGACTTGTCGCCAGCTCATTGCTTACCCCGCTATCCTCCATGATCTGCTTGAAGATACCGGAACCCGCGATGATCAAAAGGATCATAGAGATATCTTTCACGGCCTCCCCATAGACTGTCATAACCGACTTGATACTACGTCCCTGCCGGATGCCCAGCGTATATGTAGCGAACAACAAGGCGATCAGCATTACAATGGAAGGAGCACCAATAAAAGAGACTATCCCGCTCGCCATCTCGCCCATATCCTTAAAGCAATAAGGAATAACCGTCACGATAATCAGTAAAAAGACAGGCAACGTAGCGCTGATAAAACTATTCGCCTTGCCCGGCATGCTATATCTCCCGCTATCCTCTTTCTGCTCGAACAACGTGACCGGACCGGATTTTATATGTTTCAACCGACTGCCGAACACCGGCCCGGCGATAATGATAGCCGGAATCGCCAAACATAAACCGTAGATCAGCGTAAGGCCGATATTCGCGTTGAACTGCACCACCAAGGCTACCGGAGACGGATGCGGGGGCAGGAATCCATGCGTCACGGACAACGCCGCCAACATCGGCAACCCGATATAGACCGCCGGAAGCTTGTATTTATACACGATCGAGAAGATCAATGGCACCAACAACACAAATCCGATCCCATAAAATAACGGAATACCCACGACAAAGCCTGTCACCATCAGCCCCCATTGTATATGCTTAGTACCAAAAAGCGACACCATCACGGAAGCGATCTTCTGTGCCGCTCCGCTCTCGGCCACCAACTTGCCTAGCATAGCGCCTAATACGATAATCAACGTTAACCCACCCAAGATACTCCCGATACCGTTATTCACCGAGTCCGGCAGCTTCTCCAACGGAATGCCCAAAGCGATGCCCGCCAAGATAGAGGAGATCAGAAACGCGATGAAAGCATCCACCTTAAAGTAGGATATCAAGACAATCAATAAGGCCAAACAAAGTACGACAATGATAAATGACATGTTTTTTCGCTGTATTAGTTTATAATCCGTAAACGGGATACAAAGAAAACATTTATTTCCGAACTACCCCTTTTTACGATAACTAATTACCGCTAACAGATTAAAAAAAACAGCAAATAGACAGACAATCACAAAATGTCCCCGTAAATCGGCAAAGCCGCTCCCCTTTAAATAGACCATACGCATCACCTCCACGAAATAACGCACCGGGTTCGCCAGCGTGATCTTCTGCGCCCATTCCGGCATACTGCTGATCGGCGTGAACAATCCGCTTAGCAAGGCGAAAATGATCAAGAAGAAAAACGCCGTAAGCATCGCTTGTTGCTGCGTGGACGAGAAGGAGGAGATCGCCAAGCCAAATCCCGTAAAAGCGATCAAATATACGGCGGCGAACAAATAGATCACCCCGAAACTCCCCTCCGGCACCAAGCCGTAGATCAGCCAAGCGATGAGGATCGCCACCGTCAGCAGGACAAAGCCTATCACCCAGAAAGGGATCAGCTTCGACAGCAGGAACAGGGACTTGGGTACGGGCGAGACGTTTATCTGCTCGATCGTCCCTTTCTCCTTCTCGCTCACGATATTCAAGGCGGAGATCGATCCCCCGATAATCGTCAGCAAGAATACCATGATGCCGGGAACCATATAGATCTTGTAACTCAAGTGGGGATTGAACAGGTTAATCGAAGCCACTCCCCTGCCCGATCCCATAGAGGCGAAGCCTTTCTCCCTATTGAAATCCTGTATAATCGAGGAGAGGTAGGAGCTACCCAAGCCGCCCTTGGTTCCGTTCACGGCGTTAGCGGCGATCATCACGTCCGCCCTGCCCTCCTTCCCCAAGTCCCGCTCGAAATCAGAGGGGATTTCCAGAATGATATCAGACTCATTGCTCTCCACCGAGGTCAGCGCCTCGTCGTAACGATCCGACCGGTCTGTCAGGCGGAAATATCCGGAGGATAGTACCTTATCTACCAATTGCATGGAGGTGACGGAATGATCGTTGTCCACGATGCTAAGGTTAATATTTCGCATCTCGAAATTAGCGGCGAAAGGCAAGATGATCAACTGCATGATCGGGATAATGAAGATAATCTTCGGCATGAACCGGTCCCGACGGATCTGCTTGAACTCTTTCTCTAACAAATATCGTAACATAGCTTATAATCGTATTTTAAAACGTTTCACACTCAAGAATACCAGCACGACCGCCATGAACGACAGTACCCCGATCTCCTTCAAGATCGACACAGCGGGAAGCCCCTTGATCATCACGTCCTTCACGGCGATGATATACCATTTGGCCGGAACGATATGGGAGAACCATTGCAGGATATCCGGCATATTCTCTATCGGGAACATCATGCCGCTCAACAACATGATCGGAAGCATCAAGGCGATACCGCTGATCAACATAGCCGCCTGCTGGGTATCGGCTACCGTGGAGATCAGCAGGCCCAGACAGAGGGATACGATCGCGTACAGGATGGACACGGAAACCAGCAACAGCAGGCTGCCTTTTATCGGAACGTCCAGCAGGAAATAGGATAGCAGCAAGATCGTAGCGATATTCACCATACTCAGCAATAGGTATGGGATCGCCTTGGCCAGAATGATGTAGATGGGTTTCAACGGGGAGACCAGCAGGACTTCCATCGTTCCCATCTCCTTCTCTTTCACGATGCCGATCGAGGTCATCATGGCACATATAAGGATCAAGATCAAACCCATCACGCCGGGCACGAAGTTGTAGGCGCCTTTCATTTGAGGGTTGTAGAGCAAAGAGGTAACCGGGGTCACGGCTTTACTCTCAACCGCCGACTCTCCTTTCAACTGTTCCGCGATGATCGCCGAGCAATAGGCGATTAGCTGCGTGGCCTCGTTCGGATCGGTAGCGTCCGCCAAGACTTGTACTTGGGCATCGGCCGTGGAAGCGTACCCGGGGGGGAAGACAACTATGACGTGTACCTTTCCTTGCCGAAACAAGGCCCCGGCATCCTCATAGCTATCGACGGTCGTATACAGCTCGAAGTACTCGCTGGCATTCAAGCGGTCTGCCATCTTCAGTGTCAGCTCATCCCGGCTTTGGTCGAAAATAGCGATCGGTACCCGTTTGATCTCGGTCGTGATGGCATATCCGAACAAGATGATCAGGATGACGGGCATGAGCAAGAGGATCATTGTCGTGCGTGCGTCCCTGAAAATGTGATAGAACTCCTTTCTAACAAAGGATATGAATTGTTTCATCGTTTATTCTCCTCTCGTTGCTTTTCGAGCCAAGGCGTGGAAGACTTGGTTCATATTCGTTGTCTTAAAATCCCGCTTCAAGGCGGAGGGACTGTCTAACGCTTCGATCTTTCCGTCTACCATGATGGAGACACGGTTACAATACTCCGCCTCATCCATATAATGGGTGGTGACGAAGATCGTAATCCCCCGGGCGGCGGCCTCATAGATCAACTCCCAGAACTGGCGGCGGGTGACGGGATCGACGCCTCCGGTAGGCTCATCCAAGAAAACGATCTTGGGATCATGGATGATCGCCACGGAGAAGGATAGCTTCTGTTTCCAGCCCAAGGGCAGGGAATCGACCAAGGTGTTCCGCTCCTTTTCCAGCCCGAGGATATCCAGCAACTCATCCGTTTTCCGGGACAGCTGCCGTTTAGACAAACCGTAGATACCGCCGAAGAGACGGATATTCTCCCATACCTTTAGATCGCCGTATAGGGAGAATTTCTGGCTCATGTATCCGATATTCCGTTTGATGGACTCGCTCTCCCGGTAGACATCGAAACCGGCTACCCGGGCCTCGCCGGATGTCGGGACCGACAGGCCGCAGAGCATACGCATGGCGGTGGTCTTCCCTGCCCCGTTTGCCCCGAGGAAGCCGAATATCTCGCCCGGCTCCACCTCGAAACTGATATGATCGACGGCGGTGAAGGTGCCGAAACGTTTGGTCAGTTGTTTTACTTCTATCGCTTTCATTTTTTATCCTTATTTCATAATTACAATGCCGCATTTCCCCAAGATTCGACCTCGCGCCCAACGCGAGGCCCCGCATTTCCCCGAGATTCGACCTCGCGCCCGACGCAAGCCCCGCATTTTCCCGAGATTCGACCTCGCGCCCGACGCGAGCCCTCGCATTTTTCCGCGATTCGACCTCGCGCCTGACGCGAGCCCCGTATTTTTCCAAGATTCGACTTCGCACCCGACGCGAGGTCGAATCTTGGGGAAATGCGACACATCCCCTCTCCTACAAGGCCATGAAACAATCCTCAACGCTTGGCTCAAGGCGTTCGATGCTTACGTCCGCGTAACCTTTTCCTTTCAGATATTCCTGTAATCGCCTCATGACATCCTCCCCATCCCTCCTCAACGTAAGATGATGAGCATCTCCAAAAGCGAAACACGAGTTTGTATCCGGGAACTCCCGCAAGTCTCCCAACAACTTATACATCGACGCACATCGCACCGCGTATAGCCGCCTATCGAATGAGGTACGGATGCCTACCGGCGTATCGATAGACAGGCATTCCCCAGAACGCACCAAAGCGATACGGTCGCAACGGGAGGCCTCATCCATATAAGGCGTAGAGACAAGTATCGTAATGCCTTGCCGTTTCAGACGATCCAGCATATCCCAGAACTCAGAGCGGGAGACAGGATCGACCCCCGTCGTAGGCTCATCCAAGAACAAGACATCCGGACGATGGATCAAGGCGCAACTCAAAGCCAGCTTCTGCTTCATACCACCGGACAGCTTCCCCCCCCG
>OGHV01001394.1_pt1 | contig 13631 bp, 10 predicted proteins | sample 1571551 | NCBI WGS metagenome assembly OGHV01 (sample SAMEA2581960, study PRJEB24529) | metagenome | biome: Human gut stool | place: China | collected 2011 | reverse complement strand
GATAACAAAGTTTTTTATAACTTTACTGCACGAAAAAAAAGTTATATAGTATATACAGTATAAATATATGATTTACAGATTTACACTAATCTCTGATGAAGTCGATGATTTTATAAGAGAAATAAAGATAGACTCGGAAGCAACTTTCTTTGATTTGCACGAAGCGATATTGAAAGCGGCAGGATATAAAGATGACCAGATGACCTCTTTCTTCATTTGTGATGACGACTGGGAGAAAGATCAAGAAATCACACTGGAAGATATGGGAAGTAGTTCGGAAGAAGACAGCTACATCATGAGAGAAACCCGCTTGAGTGATTTGGTGGAAGACGAAAAGCAAAAATTGCTGTATGTATTCGACCCGCTGGCAGAACGAGTGTTTTTCATTGAACTATCGGAAATCATCACCGGCAAAGACCTTGACAAAGCAGTATGTTCGCGCAAAGCTGGAGAAGCCCCTAAACAAACCGTCGACTTTGACGAAATGATGGCAAAAAGCAATAGCGGAAATCTGGATATAGACGAGAATTTTTATGGTGATCAAGACTTCGATATGGAAGACTTTGATCCCGAAGGATTTGATATGGGCGGTGCCTCCTCACCGGACCCTTATGAGCAAGAAAACTATTAATCTTAACGGGGGCGGACGTTAAACGTCTGCCCCTCTCTTTTTATAAACACCATGCCTGACACCCTTATCGTCCTTATCGGCCCTACCGGTGTAGGAAAGACCGAACTAAGCCTTTCCATTGCCGAACACTTCCGGACTTCCATTGTCTCGGCAGATTCACGCCAATTATATGCAGACCTGAAGATAGGAACTGCCGCCCCTACTCCCAAGCAACTGGCGCGTGTTCCTCATTACTTTGTCGGAACATTACAACTAACAGATTATTACAGCGCCGCACAATACGAAGCAGATGTGTTAGCACAACTGGAAATCCTGTACCAAAACCATGACACTGTAATACTGACCGGAGGTTCCATGATGTATATAGATGCCATCTGCAAAGGCATAGATGATATCCCCACTGTAGACAACGAAACACGCCAGCTGATGCTACACCGTTACGAACAAAAAGGACTGGACACTCTTTGCGCCGAACTAAAGCTGCTGGACCCCGAGTATTACAAAATAGTGGATCTGAAAAATCCCAAACGAGTAATACATGCATTGGAAATATGCTACATGACTGGAAAAACTTATACTTCTTTTCGTACCCGCACTCACAAGGAACGCCCTTTCCGCATCATCAAGATAGGACTAACTCGCGACCGCGAAGAATTGTATGACCGCATCAACCGCCGCGTGGACATCATGATGCAGGACGGCTTGTTGGAAGAAGCCCGGCAGGTATATCCTTTCCGGCATCTGAACTCGCTCAATACCGTAGGATACAAAGAAATATTCAAGTATCTGGATGGAGAATGGACATTGGAATTCGCTATCGGGAAAATCAAACAAAATTCCCGTATCTACTCTCGTAAACAGATGACCTGGTTCAAACGAGACAAAGACATCGTTTGGTTCCATCCCGACCAGCAAACAGAAATTATGCAATATATTCATTCAGTTAACCACTAATTACAATCATGAAAAAATTACTAACCTTCATCATGGCTTGCGTCATCAGCCTGGGTGTAACCGCCCAAATCTCGAAAGAAGCATTTGAGAAATGGCATCAAAACAAGTATTCCATGTTCATCCACTTCGGTCTTTATTCCGAACTGGGAGGCGTATGGGAAGGCAGCCCCGTCACCCGAGGATACAGTGAACAAATCCAGTCGTTTGCGGGAATCTTCAGTGATTGGTATGGAGATACCGCTCTGCGTTTCAATCCCACCCTGTTCGATGCAGACGCTATTGTGTCACTGGCCAAAGAAGCCGGTATGCGCTCCATCATCATTACCACCAAGCATCACGACGGTTTCTGTATGTTCCGTACAGCCACCACCGACTATAATTCATACGATGCCACCCCTGGCAAACGCGACTTTATAAAAGAGATGGCGGAAGCTTGCAAACGTGGCGGAATCAACTTCGGCATCTATTTCTCACTGATAGACTGGCATTTTCCACAAGCCTATCCCATCTCCAGCCATAACTGTGATTTCATCACCCCACAACACCATGAATTCACCAAAGCACAAGTTACCGAACTGTTGACCAACTACGGTCCCATTTCTGAACTTTGGTTTGACATGGGTTCCAACACTCCTGAACAAAGCAAAGAACTGTATCAACTAGTGCACAGATTGCAACCAGACTGTATGGTAAGCGGCCGGTTGGGCAACGATCAGTATGACTTCAGTGTCATGGCAGACAACACATATCCCGAAGGCTCTTTGCAGACCGCATGGCAAACAGCAGCTTCCATGTTCGATGAAACCTGGAGCTACCGTTCCTGGCAAAAAAGGGGGGACGTTCACACCAAAGCGATGGAAAAACTGCGCAGCCTGATCAATGTAGTTTCCCATGGTGGAAACTTCCTGCTGAACATCGGTCCCAAAGGCGACGGTTCCGTAGTACCCTTTGAAAGAGAAGTGCTGAAAGAAATCGGTATCTGGTTGAAGAAAAACGGTGAAGCCATTTATGGTACAGAAGCCTCTCCTTTCCGCGAGCAATTCGAATGGGGAACCATTACCCGCAAAGGCAATAACCTCTACCTCATCTTATCGGGCAACCGTCCTGCCGATGATAAAATCACTTTGAACATACCGGGATGCAAACTGCAAAAAGCAGACATTAAAGCGATTCAGAAAGGACAGGAGATGATCTTCACACTGCCCGCCGACGCATATGGAAAAGATATCCAAGTGATTTGCGCCACGTTCGACCAACCGGTGAAACCACAACCTATAGCTGCACAGCGCACTCCTAATTATAGTTATTCCTGTTTCGATTATTACAGCAACTACCGCAGTACGGTGAGCTATCAATGGAGCATCAACAAATCCAACCTCAACGCATTGGAATTTACCTATACTCCGCAGGAGAACGGTAAGGAATTACTGGTTGAAGTAGATGGAACACCTTACACAGTAACCCTTGACGCAAGCAAGGCACAGGCACTAAACCTATCTTCCAAGGCCGTATGGGGTCAGCGTTACTTCTGCGGGCCGGGCAGCGGATTGTTCGATGCTCCTGCCACCATCCATACTGATCCGGAAAAAGCACCGGTAAGAAAAGGACAATGGAAAGAAGTGAATGAGGAAAAAGCCATGTTCCCCAGCAATATTCTGGAAAGTTACTTCCTAATGCAGCAGGTAGAATCGCCCAAAGCACAAGATATTCTAGTAGATGTAGGTGCTGGAAACGGTATCGAAATCTATCTGAACGGCAAGTCTGTAATGAAACACCTCAACCCTTACCGCTGCAAGTTCCGTGAGGAAAAGGTGCTGCTACCACTTCAAAAAGGCAGTAACCAAATTGTGGTAAGAATATACAACCGCTTTGAAAAAGAAACAGGCTATCTGCTGCGCCCATCAGCGGAACAGGTTATCTACAAACAGAAATTCACTTTGCCGCAAGTGGCAAAAGGGAAAGTTCATACTGTTGTTGTAAAACAGAATAATCTGCCATCCATCCATAAGGACACAGAATTATCCAATCTGAATGTAAAGGCAAAATAAAACTCTGCAATAAATAAAAAACGAAATGCCTCTCCCCGGATGTTTCTGTCATGAAATGTCCGGGGAAAGTTTTATATAAAGAAAACATCATTCTAGAATTTACTAATAACATTGACAGGTCACATGCATGAAAATCATAATATTCATAAAGTACCCTTCATACAGTCTGTTCCGATATTATGCTTTCTTTCTGTCTGCTTGATAATTCAAAATTACCCCCAGTACCATCAGTACAGAAAGTACAATCCATGCAACATTCAGAAAGATTCCTTTCCATTCCTGCCGGGTAATGAACTGTGAATACAAAGGTCGTATAATCGGAGCTTGAGGATGGTGGAGTTTACAGCGGGACCGATCAATGGCCCTTTGATAATCATCTAAATCAAAAATACAACGCTCATAACATACAACGGCTTGTCCTTTCTCATGCCTCACCGGAATAACCCATGCCTTAACTTCCCGTTCCTCATACTTATGACGGGGCAATGAATCGGTAAATGCAGGAGCTACAGAGAAATGATATTGCTTCTGTTCCTTACGATAGCGGTGTCTGCCCATACTTCGTGTCACCTCACGAGTGACAGTCACACTGCTCCTTCGGGCATAATCCACCTCCAGAGTATCGAAAGTAAAATACAGAGCATTATTCCCCCCATTATATAAATCGGTAACAGCATGATAACGCACCACTTCATCTGCCGAATGAAAAAGCCAGTTCTGTAAAGGAATATTAAAGGCCATACTGGCAGCCGCCATCAATATAAGAAAAGGAATTTTCCATCTTGAAGCAATGATAAAAGCCCCTCCGGCGAGAGTGAGTAACGGAGGGAAAGCATACGTCGTAATTTGTAACCAGCCCCCCGGATTAAAACCAAGAGCAACAGTGAACAAGATTCCTGCTAAAGAAGGAATGAAAAGTAATACCAATAACTTAACGACCCAGTTTTTCATTATTCAATATTAGTTTTGTCTTGCCAAAGATAGTAATATAAATCCAAAAAAAGAATCTGTAAATGCTTACAGCAGCTTACAGATCCTTTTCCACTTTATTCTTGCAAGACGAACACGTTCTTTATTTCTCTAATGCTTTTATTAATTCTTTTTTTACGGTATCCACTCCCGGGAAACCGGTGTATTTTTGAATAATACCCCCTTCTTTATCGACAATAATATAAGTCGGAACCCCCTGTATGCTGAACTGCTTGCTCAGGTAATTCCACTGAGCCGCCGTTACTCGGTAATGCTCTCCATGAATATCCGGAATCATGTTATCCCACGTTTCTTTGGGCGAGTTCTCTCCGGCAATAAAAACATATACAATATCTTTACCTTCAAGATCTTTCTTCATCGGTTTCATCTGTTTCATAGCCATTTTGCAAGGACCGCACCAAGTCGCCCAAAAATCGACCAAAATCACCTTACCCTTAAATTTAGAAGTGATAGAATAAAATAAATCTTCATCTTTTACTTCTCCGGATTCATTAACAGTATAACCTTTCTTTTTCTTATTAGCTTCAATCGTTTCCAAAAGACGGTTGTTCATCCTTGTCAGTCTGCTGAGATAATAAGGATCACTCATCTTCCGTATCTCCTCAAAATCATGTATAGTCAATGGAGTGAAGTCACTGATTTTCTGAGCATATTTCATCATTTTCTGCAGATCGAAAAAAAGTCCTTGCTCTGTACCCAAATATCCGGCTATAATCTTTTTCAAGATATAGTCTTGCTGCATAGAACTGAATTCTTTAAACAAATCATCGTATTTTATTCGCAATTCTCCCATTTTTTCCCGATAGACAGATGTTTTTCCGGCATCTGTATCAGCCTTGAACTCACGTATTATCTCAGCATCTTCAACAGAAACTTTATCGGAAGAGAGAATAAACGCAAATATATCACTCAACTTATCATCCATCTTCACCCTCATATAGCCCATTCCTCTCACCAAATCAGCATAACCATTGGTATAAAGCATGACAGGCGAGTTCAGTATATTCAGCTGCCGGATATAGTCATAGAAATCATCACTCAATTCCGGTTGTTTAAACTTTTGATAAGCTTCACGAGCCGGTAATCCACTGCACTGCACATAAGCATAGGCTAAATTAGAGCTTACACGGGTCAATGTCAAAGTACAAAGCAAATCATTCTGAGCCAATAAAAGATTCCGGTATGCCTGACTTCTTTTCTTATCGGAACAGATAGCAGATTTGGTTTCTTCATATTTTTTCAACCAATAAGCTTTATACTGACCGGCAGTCATATTATATAAATCATTCATATTCCAATGAACCATTCCCCATACATCCATCAAATGTTCATCATCGGTTATCATTTCATCATTCAAAGCCGCCATAGTACCTGAAAAATAGACTTTCTTTCCACCAGCACGCTTCCCTTTCAACAATTTGCTTTCAGAACGACTCAACTCACGCAAGTTGACAGCCATATCCAATTCACCACCGGGAACTAAAAATACATCAAAATAAATATCACGTCCCACAGAAAAACTGACCGTAGTCGGAGTACAAAGTTCAATCTCTGTCCGAAATGTTCCGTCTTCATTCACCTTAATTTCAGTATCCTCAAATTTAGCCGTCAACAAATCACAAGTCCTACAAGAAAACGGAAGTGCATAGTGCTTCTCATAGCCTAACAAACGACCGGTTATCACTGATTTGCCATCTTTCAATTCAGCCTTAGGCAACGGTTCATCGTAATTCAATTTCTGTTTCTTCACATCATCCGATAAATCTAATTCCGGTAATTTTCCATCCAAATGGATTCCCCATACCTTGAAACAATCTTCACAATCGCTTTCAATGAAATCAATCACTTTCACTGTGGGGGGCAATAACGGAAAAATAAGACTAAAAGAAGCTTCGCCGCTATCGGGCATCCAAAATTTTTCACCCAAAGTGATTCCATTACCGGAACGAATCGGATACTTCTCTCCATTATCAGCCAACAAATAACTTTCATTACTTATCTGAATCCAATTATGAGGACGGAAAAAGGCTTTTATATCCAATACGGTTGCCGTATCCGAAACCACCACTCTGTCTATCTCAATAGTAGAAGAACTACGAGCGATGAAAGGCGGCTGTTTAACCACCCGGTTTTTTGCCTGCAAAAGGCAGCAACTCACCATAGCAAGCAATAGAATACCAAAGTTTTTCATTGTATTTTTTTTAACATACTTACTTATTTCCCAAGTTCCTATCCAAAATATTCTTTACTTCTTCGTATGCCTTTGTATATCCACGGACCAAAGTAATACCATCCGGAGAGATTAACATAAGAATGGGAACTCCTGAAAAATAAAGGTCTTTCACTATAAAGCCGTTACCCTCCTCCTCTGTGTAAACTGTAGTCCACGGATGGCTTAGCAATCCCTGTACCCGTTCATCTTTCTTAAACTCTTCAGAACTTCCCTGCAACGATTTCAATAAATCATCACGGGTAAATCCCAATACCTCCAAACCTTTTTCATGATATTTTTGATAGAGATCCATTATTTTAGGATTTACCCAAAAAGTACCAGGACATAATCCCCAATGATAAATCAACACATATTTGCCTTTATAATCAGACAAAGACACCTTCCGGTCATCTTTATCTGTCACTGTAAACTCCGCTGGCGCAAAGCCTACTTCAATATTCTTCAATACAAGCAATTGCTTGTCAAGTATTTGTCCAAAATATGAATTTTGAACCTCTGGAGTAAATTGTGCCAAACGCTCTTTCACATCCTTATAAGTAGCATCAAAAACAAAAGCGGATGCATACATAAAAGCGGCATATTCCATATCGTTCACTTTCAATGCCAGACTATCACGAACAGTCTTCAGTATTAGCGGACGATGATATTCATTATACATTTGCCCGTATTTTGCCACACTATCATTTTGCTTTGTATCCTGATATTTCAGTATCTGACTGAAGATATCAATCATTTCAGTATTGGAAGACGCAGTCAGGCTATCGTACCTAGCCACCAACGAATTGTCATAAAAACCACCCGAATGACGAACCGCACCCAAGTAATCCAAAGACCCTTTCAGTTTTATATCATCACCTACACGAGCTATAATCTCAGCTCCGCGAATACAACTCCGTAACGGTTCACCCATTTTAGGCTGATGCATCAATAAATAAAAAGTAGTATGTTCCATAGGAATAAAAGCCGAGAAAGTTCCCTCCTTTTCCACCAATATGGTATCTGTCCCGTCTTCTTTCCAATCGGGCAATAAAAAAGTTTTAAGAAAAAGAGTATCTCCGACCTGAAGCCCTTCCAACTGACCGGATAGTTTAAAGCCATCGGTCTGCATAGTTTGCCGGCATGATACTAGAGCCACTGCAAAGAGTGCCAAAGCCAAAATTTTCTTCATATATTCTTACTTTTATATAAATGACTTCCGTTATTTTGCATGACGAAGTGCCAACGTATCTTTTTTCTCTACAGGAAATGACTTTGTCGGAATATCACCTCTAAAGAAACCTTCCTCCTTTATTTTTTTGATACGTTTCCATGCCTGCTGGTAAAGTGTTATGCGGTCTTCCACCGGATTCCCGTCTTCGTCCAAAGCATAACGCTGATCTTCGGGAACAGTAGCCATGTATTTCTTATAATAGCGAATGGCATTCTTCTCATCTTCTTTCCAATCATAGAGACAGGCTATTTTATAAAGAATGGAGTTTTTCTTTGTATAAATATATAACTTCTCCAAGGCTTCCACCTCTTTCTTTGTATCCCCCGCATAATCGTAACATTCTACCAACCCGTCATAAAGACGTACCATCATACTATCAGAAGGAACCGCTATGCGGAAGGCTTCTTCCATATATTCCACACCCTCCTTTTTCCAGGAAGTGCGTGCCGAAGCTTTTGCCAGATAATAGAGCACATTCACATCCATCGGATTTTTTTGATAGGCTTCTTTCAGATTATCGTATGCACCATAAAACCAGTTATCCCCATAATGGGATACACCTAAATAGTAAAGAGTGAGAAAACTACGATCACCCAGTTCTTTTAATGACTCATAGCGTTTTACCGCTGTTCCGTACTCTTTCAGCATACAATAAGCTTTCGCATTCTGGCGGTTCACATCTATATTGGTGGTATCGGACAAACGATAAACTTCCGTCACATCAACAGCATCTTTAAACTGCTGATTGTTATTAAAAATACCGGCAATGCGTGCCACTGTCTGGGCATCCAACGAATCACGCCGATAGGCTATGTTATAACTAAGAAAGGCACTGGCGGCATCCTGCAATCCCTCGTATGCCTGTCCCAGATATTTGTATCCGGTGGCCGACAAGGAATCGCGCTCCAACCAGCCATGACAAGCCGTACGTGCTTCTTCATAATCTTCGGAGGCTAATAAAGAGCGTATGAACTGCAACCGGAAAAATTTATTTTCCGGTTGCAAATTCATTGCCTTCTGATAACAGTTGGCCGCCCGACGGGAGTTACCCGTCAATTTGTAACACTCGGCAAGGTCGATCAAAACTTTTGTGTTTGTGCTGTCTTTCAAGATAAGAGAGTTCAATACCCCTATGGCTTCCGGATAACGGTTCATCGCTTTCAGCGCCTGAGCTTTGGTAATAAGCAATAAAGAATCCTGACAATCGGATTCAATCAGCATAACTACTGTCTCATAATCATAATTATCCATTGCCTGACGAATCCCATCATTCACCTGGGCAAACAACGAAATGGGGAGCATACATAGTAGCAGTGTTACAAATTTCTTCATATCTTTATTCTTATTGTTTCTTTGTAGTAATCAATATCACGCCATTCTTGACCTTGGCTCCATAAATGGCAGTACCTGCCGCATCCTTCAACACCGAAATAGATTCAATATCCGAAGCATTCATTTTTTCCATTTGACTATAAGGCTTTTCTATCCCATCAACTATAAGCAATGGTTTTTCCTTCCAATCTTTCAACGAAAAAGTTTCCTTACCTATCCGCAATGGATTTTCTTGAAAAACAGAGTCTGTCCTCAACTCCAAATGACGTGTTTCATTTGATTTTGTATCTTTACCGTCTAGTCTGAAAGTGACGGGAACCGTATATTTCACACGCACAGGCTGGCCTTTCTGCATACCCGGTTTCCATTTCGGCATAATGGAAATGACTCGGATGGCCTCACCGTCCAAATCCGGATCAATGCTCCTGACAACTTTGGGATTGGCTATATTACCATCTTTCTCAACTACAAATTGTACAATAACCTTTCCCTGTACTCCAGCTTTCTGAGCCTCCACTGGATATTTGATATTCTTCCCCAAGAATTTCAAACATTCTCCCATACCACCCGGAAACTCAGGCATCTCTTCAACAACCTGAAAAACCGGAACTTCATCAGAAGCTTCTTCACCACCTCCATAACCTACTACAACCACTTCCTGTGTCTTAGTTGTGATTTCTCCCTCCAAATACACTTTTAAAGATTTAATTTTTCCAATAAGTTTCTCTGTAATAGTCAATTCCTTTGTTTTCATATTTATATATGAAACACTCAAAGTAGCCCCAACAGGCATTGAAATAACAAAATTTCCATCTAAATCAGTGATCGTACCTGAAGTGGTACCTTTGATAATCACATTAGCACCTACAACCGGAGCGTTTGTACTTTTTTCTAATACCTGCCCTTGCACTTTTATTTCCTTTGCAGGATGTTTTTCGGGACTTTTAACCTCTTCGGTTTTCATAATTGCCGTTAAATCATTAACTTTGACGGCTGAAATCTCATCTAACTCACTAGAGATTTCGGGGCGGGCAAAGGCTGCCACGGCAATGACTGCCAATGGAAGCACATACAGGTACTTGAGTCGTGCCCACGGATTGGATTTCTTTTTTAACATCATAGTAATACGTTTTTTAAGTGAACTGTGATTGAAGCTGTTGGCCATAGAGTAGAGCCTTGTGCCAACAGCTTTTTTTATTAATAACAACTGATATTTCTTTGCATCAATACCTTGTGCAATCACGCTTTCGTCCGCTTCGAACTCGTGTATGTTCTGTAGTTCCTGTTTCAATAACCAGGAAGCAGGATTGAACCATTGGAAAAAGATGCAGATATCCGCTATAAGTAAATCTATGGAATGTCTCTTCCGTATATGAGCGTATTCATGCGTCAGTATTTCCTCACGGTTTTCCTTCAGGTCTTTCTCAGAGATCACTACAAACTTCATCCAACTGAACGGAGCGATTTCTTTTTGGTGGGTTATCAGCGTAATACCATTTTCCTGACGGACAAGGGTGCTACCCTTTATCAGCCTCAGCATACGGGTCAGCGACCATACATTACGTAAAAAGAAGAATACAATACCCAACAAATAAACCATCAGCAGCGCTTCACGCCACATAATAGCAGATTCGGGAGCAGTTTCTATAGTAGCAGTCCGATTAAGATTAGCCATAAGCAGCAGTTCTTCCCAAGTCAGCAATTGTTGGCTGACTTCCATCGGTTCTTTCATGGTCACTTCCACAAAGGGAATGGCACAGGACAATATCAGTATTCCCAACAAAGCAATACGGTTAAAACGATGGAATGTTTCACGGCTCAGCAACAGGCGGTAAAATAAATAGAATACCGCCAGACAGACTGCCGACTTTACAATATATACAAAAAATGCTCCCATAGTATGTATCTTTAATTATTCTCTTTATCCGGATTATTCATGCGCCTTTTCCACATCCCGGATAAGCTGCTTCAATTCATCCAGAGAAATCTCCTCCTCCTTCACCAGTGAAGAAACCGCTCCTAAATAAGAGTTATTGAAATATTTACTGATAACCCCTTTCAACGTCTTCTTCTTAAAATCATCACAGCTTACCACCGCATAATACTGATAGGTATTTCCAAATACCTCATGACTGAGAAACCCCTTTTCCTCCAATCCTCTCACAATGGTAGACAGAGTATTGAAATGTGGACGCGGTTCATCATAAAAATCAAGTAACTGTTTTACAAACAACGGGCCTTTTTCCCAAAAATAACCCATAATCTCTTCTTCCTTTGCTGTCAACATTTTCATAATCTTTCTTTTGATTATCACAAAGAACTAAAACTTTTAGTTACAAAACTAATTTTCATAGTTAAAGTAAACTAAAAGCTTTAGTTACCTGCTGTAAAACAGTATATCCCGTTTTCATCAGTAGGTGAAAACGGGATATACTTATCATAAATAATCCACCTATAAGAAAACTACAGATCTCTATATACTTTATACTTCCCTGAACAATCTATTATTCGTCAATGACCGGTTTATTCTCCGTCAGCCTTTTCAGGCGGAGAAGTGCCTCCATATAATAATAATCAGCATAAATGATGGATGCATCAATCTCTGATTCGGCAGGCAAGTGTCCTGTGGAATGAAGCAGGAAAGCAGGTTTACTTTCACCACACTGGTATTTGTCAGAACTCAGACTGGTTAGCATTTTTACAGCCGCCTGTTTATATTCCAATGCTTTTTCAGCCGGCAGATAACCGGACAATTCTAATAAAGCAGAAGCTACCACACAAGCGGCAGAAGCATCCCGGGGAGCATCGGGAATGGACGGATCATTAAAATCCCAATAAGGAACATAGTCTTCGGGCAGATTTTTCAGATATACATCCGTTACTTTTTGTACAAAATCGAGGTAACGGACATCTTTTGTTTCCCGATAAACGACTGTATAACCATAGATAGCCCATGCCTGACCACGAGCCCACATACTGTCATCCGAATAACCTTGATGGGTCACTCCCTTGATAAATTCACCTGTCAGAGTATCATACACTGCTACATGATAAGAGGTATAATCCGGACGAAAATGATATTTCATCGTCTTATCCGCATGAGCCACGGCAATGTCAAACAAATAAGGATTACCTCCATTCTTGGCTGCCCAGAAAAGCATTTCCAGATTGATCATATTGTCCATGATGGTATTGTGGGGCCAGTTGCGGGGTTCTACTTCCCGCGGCCAGGACAGCATCGTGCCGACTACCGGATTAAACAAAGTAGCCAATGAATCGGCTGTGTCCAGAATCACTTGTTTGTAAGCGGGATTCTTGGTCAGGCGATATCCGTTGCCGTAGCTGCAAAAAACCAAAAAGCCCAGATCATGATCATAAGCCGGAATGCGGGAAAGGAACTCTAAGGATGCCGTAAACTTTTCGGCTTCTTCCAGTATATGCTTGTCTTGTGTATACTCATAATCATACCACAACACTCCCGGCCAGAAACCGGCACACCATTCTTCCTTCGTTGCTTTCCGACAGTTCCAATGATGTTCGTCTGCCATGACATTACGTGGCATCATTGTATAGTCTATACCCGAGTCTCCTTTCAGTTCTACCAGTGAACGTTGGGTCTGTTCCGCGCAATAATCCAGAGCTTTATTCACATCCAACGTACCGGAAGTCCGATGGGCACATGCACAAAAGCCTAGTACTACAACCAACCCTGCTACAATCTTCTTCATTTTTTCGTTCTATATCTTCGTGTTAGTTTCTTATTTTTTATTCTCACTTATTCTTTCTTATCATTTAGTTACCCGGAACCAGTCTACATCCGCCCATCCGCGATTTCCGCCATCAGGCGCGACGCAGCATAAACCGACTTTCGCTCCTATCCACTTTCCCTGCCGGGCAGTAAAAGGTTCTCCCGCTGCTGTATACTTCTTTCCATCGAGACTATAGGCAAAGGTGCAAACGGCTCCCTTGGCAACCTTTACCCGTAAGTAAACGGTCTTCCACTCATTATCAGCCACTCCCGGCATTTTCAGATATTCCACCGGAAAACTCGCCAGTTCCTTCACTTGTTCGGGGTGCTGTTGTTCCGCATCTTTGCATACGACTTGTTGCAGGATAAACTTGTCGCCGGCTTTACGGACAGACAAATAACTATAATCCCATCCCATTACTATCATTCCGGCTTGCTCTCCATCCTGCTTGGCGGTAAACGTCAGCTTGGTAGTAGCCGGAAAC
>OGHV01001389.1_pt1 | contig 13684 bp, 8 predicted proteins | sample 1571551 | NCBI WGS metagenome assembly OGHV01 (sample SAMEA2581960, study PRJEB24529) | metagenome | biome: Human gut stool | place: China | collected 2011 | reverse complement strand
CACACGCTGTAAACCTTGCCCTTACTTCCCGTAACTGGCTTATGGGGTGCTATATTGTGGAATTTGAACAACACGGAGAAGACCGTGCCGCCTACGGTGAACAATTGTTGAAGAAGCTGGAACAACGGTTGAAAACAAAAGGGCTAAATGAACGTAGATTTCGTGAATTTAGGCGATTATACCTTGTTTATCCACAATTGAAAGAGCCTATCTCACAATACATTGCATCACAAATTCAAATTCGGCAGTCGTTGACCGCCGAATTCACCGAACCAATTCGGCGGTTGGTGACCGCCGAATCTGAAAATGGCGTTTGGAAACTATCAACAGAACACCCACAAACCGAAACATGGATGATTCCGGCTGATAGATTATTCAACAGATTATCTTCCACCCATTTAAATACCATATCGGGAATTGAAAACCCGGTAAAACGTGCTTTCTATGAAATGGAAACTATGCGTGGTTGCTGGTCTGTAAAGGAGTTGGAGCGACAAATAGCGTCTTTATATTACGAACGTAGCGGACTATCCAAAAACAAAGAAGCACTCTCCGCTTTAGTCCAACAACAAGCAACCTTATTACAGCCCAAAGATGTAATCAATACCCCTGTTACTTTGGAATTCTTAGGCTTGAATGAACGTGCATTAGTGACAGAAAACGATTTGGAGCAATCCATTCTTGACAATCTGCAACGCTTCCTATTAGAAATGGGACATGGCTTCTGCTTTGAAGCCCGGCAAAAACGTATCTTGATTGATGAAGATTATTTCTTTACTGACCTTGTGTTCTATCACCGTATTTTGAAATGCCATGTTATTGTGGAATTGTTATGTTGTGCACAACATAATGTATCATATGTTGCGTAGCCATTTATGTTGGCTTCTAACTCTAATCCTTTGTATATAAACAATCTCTTCATTTTCTACACAACATAAATTTAGCTGCAAAAGAAGCTAAAAGTCTCCATTTGACCAAACTTACTTGCTCTAAAAAGCATATAACTCGCCTTAATTCTTCATATTTAGGAAACAGCCTAAGTATTAACTTTAAAAAGAAGAATTATGCTTGAAACAATCATTCGACGCAAATGGTACTTGCAAAAGCACCTCGACGCTCCTTTATTGAAGGAACGTGAAAACTATCTTGCTTTCATGGCTGAAAAGCGCAACTACAGCCATAATTATCTGCTTTCTTTGGCAGATTATCTACTACTGATAGTCACAAGCCTCAAGCTTGAAGATGGCTTCTCTGAACAGGTCCCTATCAGTAGCATCAAGGACGCCGCCATCACATGGTCAAAGACAAAAAAGAACCATCCGATGAAGAGAAAGGACAACAGTCCCAGCAGTGTTCGAAAATATATGGATATTGCTTTTTCATGGCTTGCCTACATAGGCAAGTTAGATGGCATCTATACAAATAATGCTATTATTTTGAACCGCCTTTTTACCCGTAAACATCATAAGTTACGTTATCTCACCTATCCTTTGTTAAAAGAACGGGCTGAGTATCTTCAAATATGGGAAGACAAAGGTGCGGCTACACAAACACTACGGGATATAGCCGCATACCAACTTCATTTAATTGACTATCTGCATGTTGAGGACAGACGCATGGTCAGTATTGAGGATATCCGAGAATCCGCTGACAGTTGGATGACTGTACAGAAGCCCGGTGTAAGAGATGCATCCGGGATATACGCAAGAAGACGTTTTATATCATATACTACCAGTTGGTTGTCTTATATGGGTCAGCTTATATGTGAAGATGATGCGTTTCCCTTTAAAGAACATGTGATGGAATATCTTGATTGGCTGAAACAAAACAAAGGCTATTCTTCAAGCACCACCGAAGGCAGATACAGTCAGCTCAAAACGATGATGCTGAACTTAAAAGTCGACGGATTGAAAGATATAACGTCTTCAGTTCTTGATGACTATATACGTAAGAGACATGATGAGGACGGTTGTAACAGAAGAACGATAGCCGATACCGTCACTGTCCTTCGTGGATTTTTCAGATACGCAGAAGAAAAAGGTCTGTGTAATCCCGGACTTGTGTATAGCTTAAAAGCCCCGAGAGTATATGCCCATGAAAACCTGCCTTCGTTTGTCCCTTGGGAGACAGTTCAAGATATCCTGCAATCCAAAAAGGATGCCGCCGGGACAGGTGTCAGGGATTATGCCATATTGCTTCTTTTGACTGTCTATGGCCTTCGTTGCAGTGAGGTGACAAACATGAAGTTGAAAGATATAGACTGGCGGAATGAAACGCTGTATTTAAGACGGGCCAAGAACTGCAGGCCACAAGTGCTACCTTTGCTTCCCATCGTTGGCGATGCCATTATCAGATACATCAAAGAGGCACGCTTTAATAAAAGCGGAAACGAATACCTCTTTTTATGCAGACGTGCCCCTCATGAACAGCTTTCCACTTCGACTATATACAAGCTGGTCAGGGACGAGCTGAAAGGCAAAGGACTGGAGTTGCGTCATTACGGGCCGCACAGCCTGCGTCATACTTGTGCCACACGCCTTATCAACACCGGGCATTCCTTGAAAGAAATCGCAGATTTGCTGGGGCACATCGGGCTTGATACCACACGCATATATGCCAAAGTCGACATTAAGAACTTACGTAAGGTTGCTGATATGGATTGGGAGGGCTTGCTATGAAACTGAATGAAATGACAGAACTTTATATAAGTTACAGACGGGCTTTGGGAGAAAAGTTCAAGACAAACGCGCAAGCATTGCGTTCTTTTATGAAGCATATCGGTGGCGATACGAATCCGGCGGAACTGACTGTAGGACAGGTCGAACCCTATTTATATTATCCCACAGGAACGGTCACTGCCGGCTGGTTCATAAGGCACACAGCCTTAAAGGGCATGTTCCAATGGGCCATGTCACGGGGTATAATGAACAATGTACCCCTTCCCGCAGACTTGCCCAAGCGTTTGGAGCACATGACACCTTATATTTATAGCAAACCGGAACTGCAACGGTTGTTCCGCTCAGCCATGGAATATCAGAAAAACCGGAGTAAAATCCATCCTGAATGCATGAGGATGATACTGCAACTGACCTATTTTCTTGGATTGAGGCTCCACGAAACGATGTCTTTGAGAATAAGAGACCTGAACCAACCGGATTTGTATGTGCATATACGAGAATCGAAATTTTACAAGTCACGGATTGTCACATACAACCATAAGGTTGGAGAGTTGATTGATACTTTTTTGAAATGGAGAGAGAAACAAGGCATGTGCTGCGTACCCGAAAGCAAACTCTTTTTAGATAAGAAAGGCTTGGACATGCATATAGACACCGTGAGAGGTGCTTTTGAAAGAATCAGGGAACATGCCGGTATCTCCCGTTCGGATAAATCCCCCTTCCAGCCAAGATTACATGACCTGAGGCACACCTTCGCCGTCCATCGGCTTACTTCATGGTATAGGGAGAATCAGGACGTCCAACAGTTGCTCCCTGTGTTGAGCACATATCTTGGACATACACATTTATCCCATACGTCAGTCTACCTGACCATGACCGATGGACTGCTGGGAGAAGCAAACAACCGTTTTGAATCATACATAAAACAAGGAAAAGATGAATGAAGAAAATAAGTTTTATGCCGGATACTGGATACGAAGGTTTCTTTGTGAATATCTGACAAATATACGTAACCTGTCTGCCAATACGCTTAAATCGTACCGGGATGCGATCAGATTGCTGATGCCTTTTATTGCCAAGTGTGTGAAAAAAGAAGTGGACAAGATACTCCTTACTGATATTACAGATACCAGGGTTGCCGACTTCCTGGAAAGTCTTGAAAAAGACAGGTCATGTTCAATCAAGACCAGAAATATCAGACTGGCTGCTTTTTGTTCTCTTGCAAAGTATGTATCCGCCAACAGTCCGGAGCATATAGAATGGAGTCGAAATATAAGAAACATACCTGTCAAGAAGACCAGGAGGACTTTGATAACGTACCTTGAAAAAGAGGAAATGAATGCACTACTGGACGCACCAGATAAAAGTACAAGCCAAGGGTGGAGAGATTATGCCCTCTTACTTTTTTTGTATAATACGGGAGCGCGGGCAGAAGAAGCTGCTACTTTATTGATAAGGGATTTATCCCTACCCAAGAAAAAGGGCTTGGCTGTAGTGACTATAACGGGCAAGGGAAATAAAACAAGAAGATGTCCATTATGGCAACATACCCGTGAGGCACTATCTTCCATTATCAAAAACAGAACAGAGGATGACCATGTCTTTTTAAACCGAGTTGGACAACCAATAACCCGCTTTGGCATCTATGAGATGGTAACCCGTTATGCAGAAAAGATAGAAGATAAGATGCCTACAATTAAAAAGAAACGCGTCAGTCCGCATACAATCAGACATACAACCGCAACCCATCTACTCCAATCAGGTGTTGATATCAATACTATCAGAGCTTGGCTTGGGCATGTATCCATTAATACGACCAATATTTATGCTGAAGTTAATATGGAAATGAAGGCGAAAGCGTTGTCAAATTGTGAAATAGAGAAGAAGTATAAAGTGAAAAGCCATTGGAAGGACGATAAAAAACTAATGGATTTTTTGGATAGTCTGTGATATTATGCCAACTTTGCGTAGAAATTTATGTTGTGTAGAAAATGAAGAGATTGTTTATATACAAAGGATTAGAGTTGGAAGCCAACATAAATGGCTACGCAACATATGAACTGTTATACTTTCTTTGAAGACCCTGAAAAAGACTGGGCAGACTTGGTTCAAGAGGCTAAGGAAGCGCCTCCTGAACCAAGTTTGTTCGATTAATGGGGGCTTACTTTTTGAAAAAGCAAGCCCGAAGTCCCATTTTAGAGGGCTTCGGGCGGAATATTTATGCCCTTTTGAGTTTTAGCGGACAGCAATAGTATAAAATGGAAAGAATAATCCCTTATCCGAGGAGGTCTCACGGACGCATGGGTGAAGATGAATCATTCGAAGTACCATGACGGAGCAAAACTTGCCGTGAGAAGTCAGCAGAAGTCATAGTACCTAAGGCACGTGTGCCTATGGGGAAGGACTGAATCGGACAGTGCAATAGTAAATGACTGCTACCCTGCGAATCTTTTGTAATCAGATGTCCGAAAGGAACTCTCTATTCGCACGATAGGACGGAATCCGACAATAGGATAGAAGTGATGTTATTCAAAGGGATGGCTGAAAACAACTTGCCACACATCGTGAGATGAGAAAGTCCGAAACCGCCGTATGCGGAACCGCACGTACGATGGTGTGAGAGGCCGGTGAACACGAAAGTAGGAGATAACGCCTATGATTAGTGTTTACCTCCTACTCGATTTTTTTTAACCAAATGAGTGTTTGTCTGTTATTGTTAAGAAAGACAGAAGTCATGTTGGTAGTGGATTCAGGAAAATGGACTCAGGGAGTAATTATAAAATGTACTTTTGAGTGACGTGGTTAGGAGACGTCCCTTTATGTTTTACCATTGATAGGGAAAAAGCTACAATCAGTAGGGCAATGTCACCTTGAACATTGGATTATCCGTATGTTCCTTTCTTATTATGTCAAAAAGCTCGCGTACAATCTCGGGATGCTCGGCGGCAATGTCTTTGTCCTCATGCAGGTCAGTTGCGAGATTGTAGAGACGTGGAATGCCTTTGACGACAATCAGTTTCCAGTCACCGCGGCGCACAGCTATCTGGTCGGTTTCATGGAACTCCCAGTATAGGTGTTCATGTCTTTGCTGTTTTGTATTGTCACCGAGCAGTGTCGGAGCTATTGACAGCCCATCGAAACAGTCACCTGGAAGCGAGCGGTTGGTATAGCGCTTGCGAAAATTTTTCACTCCGGCAATGTCGCAAAATGTCGGCATTAGGTCATAGAAGGCAAATGGTAAATCACTTACTGTTCCTGCCTTAATGTGTCCCGGCCACCATGCAATAAACGGAATGCGTATTCCTCCCTCGTAGCATTGCCGTTTCAGCCCACGAAGTTTACCGTCGCGCCCGAAATATTCGGGATCAGCACCGCCTTCTTCATGAGGCCCATTGTCGGAAGTGAAGATTACTATTGTATTTTTGTCAAGCCCCTTTTCCTTAAGTTTCGCCATTATTTCTCCTACGTAAGCATCAAGTCGCGTTATCATTCCGGCGAACTGAGCGTGGGTGTGTTCCACGGGATTATAGCGTGAGCTTTCTTGGCCGCCCCACGTTTTGTCAACGAAAAATTTTTTCTTGTAGCTCTCAAGTATGTCATCGTCTGGCTGTGCCAGTTCGGCATGCGGCAGTGTGTAAGTGAAGAAACCGACAAACGGATGTTGTGTATCCTGCTTGTCTATCCATTCCAAAGCCTTGTCGTGAATAATCCGTGCGGAATATTGCGTACGCTTAAAATATTTGCGCCCGAACATCGGATATTTCATATTGTCTTCCATCACCTCGCGTACTACGGCAGTGTCACCAAGAGCACGCGAGAAACGGTTGAGGAAGTTTGGATAATACAGGTGTGCTTGGAACTGGCAGATATAACCGTAGAATTCGTCAACGCCACGCTTGTCGGGTGTTGATGCGGAGCCCTCATAGCCACCAGCCCACTTGCCAAAGACGCCGGTACGGTAGCCACGATCCTTGAGTATTTCGGGTAGAATCTTGTGGGCAGGGTCATATGGTTCCTGACCCACAACGGCAAAGTCCACGTTGTCGCCATATTTCATAGTGTTGTCATACGACCAGTATTCCTTGTTGCCACGTACATGCGAGTGACCGGAATGTTGACCTGTCATAATCGTTGCACGCGACGGTGCCGATACCGGTGAGCCGGCATAAGCCTGCGTAAAACGTATTCCTTCCTCTGCCACTCGGTCGATGTTCGGAGTGGATATGAACGGCTGACCATAACATGCAAGGTCGCCATAACCCATGTCGTCACAAAGGATAAGCAATATGTTTGGACGCGAGGCGTCTTCTTTCTGCGCCTTTGCAGATTTTGCGGGAAGTAATACCGGTGCGCATACGAGTCCGGTAGTAGCCAAAATAAGTTTCTTGTTCATTGTTGTATATAGGTTGGTTGCAAAGTTACAGTATTATTAATTAAAACTGCCTGTTTTTGGTTGTTACTTATCATATGGTAGCAGAGCGAGGCTATGATACTTTTTATGGTACCATAGCCTCGCAAATATGTTTATATTAAATTTCATTTAGCCCCACCACTGTCGCTGAGTCCAAATAATTCGTTATAACCGGGGTTCTGAGTGAGTTGCGGGTTGAGTACGATCTGGTTTGTCGGCACCATCATCAGATAGTAAGTGTCAATCCAACCGCCATCGGTCAACGGACTCGGATAAGTATATATCCATCCCGAGCCTACAGAATTCTGTTCGCCCGTGGCCTTGCCCGTGCGTTGTATCTCATCGTAGTCAACGAAGCTGCCAGAGTATGCGCTGTTCTTTGTCCCGTAAGGATTATCCTGAGCCTTTATCCACATTCCGCACGGTTGGCGGTTCACGTAGTAGGCAGCCTTCGCCCAGCGACGTACATCATAGAATGCGAATCCCTCACCGAACAGCTCAATCTGCCGCTCGCGGCGGATTTCCCACAATACGGGGTCAACCTCGTAGTTACCGAACTTTCCACCATTGCCAGTCCACCAGGGAGCATTGCCTTTGTCGCGGTTAGGATCGAAGTCGGATGTTATATCTGCCACGGTCATATGGGCCACACCTGAACGGTCGCGCAGCTTGTTGATGGTTTTGTCTGCCACGCCTTGGTCGAAGCGTCCGAGCTCCCATGCGGACTCGGCATAGTTGAGCAGCACTTCCTCAATCTTGAAGATAGGTTTATCGGCCGTGCAGTATGCGCTCGATCCAGTGGAGAATTCCCACATGTCATAGTGTTTCCATGTGTAGTAGCCAGTGCGGCAACGCATATATGCCGTCGTTGAATTGTCGGTCAGGTTAGGACTGTTCTTAGTGAGAGCCGCACCCCAGTTCTGCCCCGGTACTTTCTTCATGCCAGTTCCACCGAACGAACCACCACGCAAACACTGTGTGTTAGCACCAAGATAGTCCATATACGTACGGTATTTGGCAGCTTCTTCGGCTGTCACGGTATGACCTTCAACAACATCGCCTTCGCCCAAGTATTTCCATGTCTTGAACGAGTTCACGCCATCGGCTGTACCGTCATTGGCTGCAACAACATAAGGTGGCTGTATGTTCTGGTACAGACGTGGGTCGCGATTGTCAAACGTATCCCACATGTCCTTACCCTTGCCGCCCTTATATCCGGAGTTGGGATTGGCAATTGGCAGGCCGTTCTTCATAAGGAACATGTCAACGCTGTACTGTGGCACGTCTTCGAAGTGGGCTGCGATGTGCTCATAGTCGTTGAAGCGGTGCATCAGGATACCGTCGTAATACTGCTTGAAGAATATCACACCTGGAACATTGGTGAGATCTTCCGTTGTCCACATTTCGCCATATCCGGCTGCCGGATAGCTCTCGGTACCATTGTATAATGTTGAATACTGATTCATCAAGTCTTGCGACACTTCAAGACACTTAGACAAATATTGTTCGCAAGGCTCGTCAAGTCCGTGATATTTAGCCCATGTTCCCTCGCGTAAAAGGAAGCGTGAGAGTGCTGCTTTCACGGCATTGGCTGTGATAGTATTGTCACCGTCCTCGAAATTGCCGATATTTTGGGCGGCATACTCCAAACACTCGATAATGTGCTGTGCCACTTCAGCGCGCGGAGTACGCGGACCATAGGTCTCCTCGCTCCCTTCATTGATAACCTTGTCTACCCAAGGTACGTCGCCGAAACGATCTATTAGTTCCATATACCACCATGCCTTGAAAAAATAGCCCACAGAACGCCAATGAGCGGCTTCCGTTTCATTAAGCACGCCATCGTCGAGATGGCTGAGCATGATGTTGATACGGCGGATTATGGAGAAGTCCCATCCACCGCCCGATGTTGTCTGTGTGATTGATTGATAGGCATAGGGGTTGCGGCTGTTATCGCGGCTTGTCACGAGTCCGCCATACCAGTCACCGTAGAATGTCGAGCTCACCACTTGTCCATTAAGGTTGGTGCGTATCGTCGTGTTGGTGAACAGGTCGTAGCACGGATACATGAAAGCCTTGAAGTTGTTGTATTCCAGGAAGGCATTGGCCTCGGTAAGATCCGTCTTCGGGATTTTCTCAAGAAAATCGTCGTTGCAACTCGTCAGTGAGAGCGATGTAGCGGCAAGTGCGGCCGCGGCGAATATCTTTATGTCCATTGTATTCATTATTTAAAGTATGTTTTTAGAATGTGATGTTTGCACCGATGGAAATTGTACGGTAATAGGGATAGTCCCACACGATCGCGTTATTGGTGTTACCTTCTGGGTCGTATCCCTTCGGCAGATTAGATATTGTGCCGAGATTCTCAACGCTTACGTATATGCGGGCCGATTCCATGAGTACATGTTTCACCCAGTGTCGCGGCAATGTGTAGCCGAGTGTAATGTTCTTCACTCGTAGATAGGCGGCGTTCTGTAAATACTTGTCACTCACGCGGGTGTTCGAACCTACGTTGTTGCCTTGGTCGTAGATACGGAACAGCTTGGCATTGGGATTCTTTGCCACCATGTAGTCGGAATTCTCTGGGTCGTAGCTCTTGGCTGTCCAATAGTCTGTTTGATTGGAGAACAATGGTTGGAACACAGCATCGGCAGAACCTGAACCGGCAAACGGGAAGATTGACGAACCCGAGAGCCAGTAGTCACGTTTGCCTACGCCCTGCAGACGCACATCGAGACTGAACCCCTTGTAGGTTGCTCCGATGTTGGCTCCAAACTGGAAGCGTGCGCGGTTGTTGCCGATAATCTTACGGTCGCCAGGATCGCTCACGGTACCTGCACCACTGCTGATTACGCCATCGCCGTCGAAATCCTTGAACTTCTCGTCGCCCGGCTGAACCTTTACGCCTTGGATTGATGTTACACCTTCCTTCAGTGTCCATACGTCGCGCTTTGCATCGTCGAGCACGAAGTCATCGATAGTGTAATATCCGTCAGACACATAGCCCCATATTTCACCGAGCTTCTGGCCAACATAGTAGTCGCTGAGAAGTCCTGACTCATTGTTATATTTCTTAATTTTGGCTGTGTTGTCGTAGATATTGAAGCCGATGTTGTAGGCAAAGTCACCGATGTGGTCGCGCCATGTGAGGTTGAGTTCCCAACCGTTCGAGGTAAGGTCGGCCACGTTTTGAAGTGGAGCCGATGCGCCTACGACAGTCGGAATCTCTATGCCGGCGGCAAGCATACCGTTGGTGCGGCGGCGGTAAAGCTCGAATGTTAGTTGCAGACGGTTCTTGAAAGCTGTGAAGTCAGCACCGAGATTGATCGTCTTCACTGTCTCCCATGTAAAGCTACTGCTGACAAGACCCGGTGATGAGATGACATTCACCTTGTCATTCTTGTCGAGCCATACGGTGCTCGGACCTACCGACATTGTGGGCAGAAATTGGTAGGGATTGATATTCTGGTTGCCGATGGAACCATAGCTTGCACGGAGTTTGAGGTCATCGAGCCACGTGCGCGACCAATCCATGAACTTCTCCTGACCAAGACGCCAACCGATAGACACCGACGGGAAGAAACCAAAGCGGTCATTTTTCGGAAACTTTGATGAACCGTCGTAACGTCCGTTGAGTTCGAGAAGGTAGCGATCCATGAAGGCATAGTTCAGCCGTGCGAAGCCACTCCGGATAGAATATTCGGAATAGCCGTCGGTGATTGTCTTGTCGCCAGTTCCTCCTGCGAACGATGGCACGGAAGGTGTGGTCTGTCCTTTCACCTGTCCGTAGAAGCTCTTGTAATAATAACTTTCTTGGTTGAAGCCTGCCATTGCTTTGAACGAATGCTCACCCCAATGGTGCTCATAATTGGAGAATATGTTGAGGGCGTTGTAGCGCTTCTGCGTGTCCTGCATCTGGTAGTAGTCCTGTCCCTGCTCCACTGACCATTTGGCGGCAAGCTGCGTGTCGGCAAAGCGGAAGCGGTCAGAGTAGAAGTGCAAGTCGACATCCTTCTTATCAAAGGTGTATTCGGCTGTAATCGTCCAGTCTTTAAGAGGCTTTAAAATAGAGCGTGTGGAGACACGGGTCACAGCCGTGTTTTCATACGAAACAGGAGCGAGACGCAGCATGTTGCCCGGAGTCTGTGACGGCAGATCCTCGTCAATGCCGAGTATCGAACCAGGAATATCGCCTTCGGGATAATAGCTCACGAGGCGTGTCGTGTAAAATCCCATCATGTTGCCAACAGCCTGCGGTCTTTTCTTGTCCGCATCGGTGTAAAGCAAGCTCGCTTCCTGCGTGAACCACTTGTTGACATCAGCCGATACGAATGCCGATATATTCTTGCGCGTGTATGTATCCTTGTTGGTATCGAGCGGTCCATTCTCATGGCTGTAGCCAGCCGACATGCGGAAGCGTATGCGGTCATTGCCACCTGACACAGACACATTGTGGTTGTTCATTGCACCGGTGGTGAGGATATTCTTATACATGTTTTTCTCACTTAGCCAGTACACGCGGCCGTCAGAGTCCTTAAGAATACCGTCACCGACAGTACTCAGAGAACTTGGATTCTGCTTGTACTGCTGCAGATAATCGCGCCATTTCTCTACGTCACCGTTACCGGCCCAATAAGAGTTAGTATAGCCTGCCTCCATATATGCATCGAGATATTCTGTGAGCGATGATTGCTCAAGCACGTTGAGTGAACGTTCCCAACCCATGTTAAAATTATAGTTGAGGTTTATTTTCGACTTATCTTTCGGACGCTTTGTGGTAACGAGAATCACGCCACCGGCTGCACGTGCTCCGTAGATAGCTGACGATGCGGCATCTTTCAATACGGACACGCTTTCAATGTCGTCAGGGTTCAGAAGGCTGATATCTCCTTCCACGTTATCTATCAGCACGAGCGGTGATCCACCATTGATTGATAGCGTACCGCGAATGTTGAATGACTTTGATTGACCAGGACCTGTGCCGCCGCCGATTGTTAAGCCGGGCATCGCCCCCTGCAATGCCGCGGCGGCATTGGTGACTGGGCGATCACCGAGTACGTCGGCCATCTTCACTTGTGACACCGACCCCGTGAGGTTCTCTTTCTTCTGTGTACCGAAACCTACGACGACCACTTCATCAAGAGTCTTATTGTCTTCGGTGAGTTCTACTTTTATTGGAGAACCATTCCATATAATTTCCTTTGGCATGAACCCTATGAATGAAATTACGAGACGGCTGCCTTTTTTTACGCCACTAAGGTTAAAGTTGCCGTCAATTCCTGTCACGGTGCCATTAGTAGTTCCCTTCACTACGATAGAAGCTCCCATGAGCGGTTCACCACTTGTGTCAACCACGACACCCTTGCATAAGGATGGTTGTTGTTGCATTGTCAAGCCATTTGAGGAAGCATCGGCTCCCGACATACTTGCACTTGCTGGATAGGCAATAAGCGACATCATGAGCAATGCAACTTGAATTGTCTTGTTTTTCTTCATATAGACAAACTTTTTGTAAATGAGGTTAAACTTTTAGGTTATCTTTGCTTATAAACAATAATATCCATGCATCTTTTGCGATCACAGAACATATAATTGATATAAGCATAATGCAAATATATAATATTTTTATAGAAAAAGCATATTTTATAAGATTTTTCATTAATATTCTGCAATAATATATTGTAATAGCTAAAAATTAGGCAAACATAATATATTGTCTGCAATGCCGATGGCAGATATTATTTTCGAGGAAGATAAATCTCCATAGGATGAAAACAGTGCTACTTGGATGGGTGGAAAAATATGCATGCAGATCTTAAATTGGACATTTCATGAAATAAAAATGAGAGTCTGTTTAATTTTTATGTGATAATAGTTTTATAGCTGACACGTTATATATACGTTTCAAGCCGGGTAAAAAGGTTTGTGAAAAACAGTACATATCGAATGCAGGAGAGTAATGAAATATCCTAACTTAGTAAAAATCTTGCAATTTTTATTCTATCTGTACCTCATTATATAGATATTAATAATGAGGATTTTAATAAATTGATGGCTGTTTTAACAATATTGTTATCGCTGTTGCTGAGAAAATAACTACTTTTGCAAATCAGTGCATTATATATGCATTGATTGAATTTTATGAATAATAACCACTCATTTAGTGGTAAATACAGGCTATATGATACATGCAAATCCTAATCCAGAAATGACGGTTGCTGAAGTAAAAGCTTTCCGTGATAACCTTAGAAGGTATACCTTAGGGAATATTACGCGCCAAGAGAAGCAAGAAATAGAAGCAAGAACTCGAAGAATGAATAACGTTGCAGAAAGAATTATAGCTAACAATGGCGGGAAAAACCCAATTCTTGGATATTGATATTTCAATAAATAAATTACTGAGAGAGGACTTGAAACAAGTTCTCTCTTTTTCATGTGGTTGTAAGGAACTGGATTAAGTACATGACAAAATTTCAAATATATTAAATTGTGCTTTGTAGCAAGGATTTAGCAGACAGTTAGCAATTTCTTCCAATCCATATTTGAATATGCTTTTTGCTCTTCTCCCGTGCTTAAGTATTCTTATGGGAACAAT
>OGHV01001380.1_pt1 | contig 13741 bp, 13 predicted proteins | sample 1571551 | NCBI WGS metagenome assembly OGHV01 (sample SAMEA2581960, study PRJEB24529) | metagenome | biome: Human gut stool | place: China | collected 2011 | reverse complement strand
ACGCCACCGCCACGTTCGACTACCCCGAACTGCAGAAAGCCCTCTTCTTCTGCTCGCGCACACGCGCCACACTCATCATAGCCCATGCATCGCAGATACCCCAGGACATACGCGCCCTCAACACCCTCGAGGCAACCACCGTCCCGTTCCGATGCATCGACTTCCCGTGGCTCTGCCGTGAGAACATCAGAATAATGAAGGCTATGGCGCTGTATGGGAAGAATTTTATAAAAAAATACAAATAAATGCAATATGGAAGATCATAGAACTTTATATGAAAAAAGTGTACAAGACAGAAGCAGATTACATTATTTAATAGGCTTGATCGTACGTTGGAAACAAAACTTTAAATACGCAAAAGCAAGAAAAATTGCTCGTAAGAGAGGTGCAAAAATTGGTGAAGGAGTAATTATGTCTGTTAAATTAGCAAAAATGGTAAATGATAAGGTTGAAATAGGAGACCATGTATCAATTGCAACTACAAATTTTTCATCTTTCCGTTATCCTATAAAAATTGGAAATAATGTTATAATTGGTGACAATGTTAAATTTGTTATGGGATCCCATAATATAAATTCTCCAGATTGGGAACATTACAGGCCCAATAGTGGACTTGTGATAGAAGATTATGTATGGTTATGTCCTGACAGCGTTGTGCTACCATCATGTAAAAAAATAGGATATGGTGCTGTAATCGGAGCAAATGCCGTAATAGCTAAAGATGTTACCAAAATGGCAATTATGGCAGGAAATCCAGCCAAACAAATTAAAGAAAGAACTTGCGTACACTCCAATTTGGTTGTAGAATACTTATTAGGTGGAGATTATAAGATTTATAAAGAAACAAGAAAAAGAAAAAAATATCAAAATTTATGAGAATAGCAATAACCACATGGCATTCCGGTCCTAATGCAGGAACATTTTTTCAATTATATAGTTTATTTATGTATTTAACTTCTAGAGGACATCATGTAGAAATTGTTAATTATGACAATATAAATAAAGATTTACTCCATAAAGGATGGCTTTATTACGCTTCTCAGCCATTAGCTTTGATTAGACGAAAAATGAAAAGGAGAAAATATAGTAAGGATATAAGAGAATCTGAATTATCATTTCAAAAAGACTTGATGTTAAGAACACAACGTTTTGAAGAAATGTATCGCTTAATGCCATTAACAGAAAAGGTTGTTACAGATGAAGATTTTGATAGATTAAACGATCAATTTGATATTTTTATTGTAGGTAGTGATCAAGTTTGGAATGCCAGTATGCTCAATCGACGTTACTTACTCGATTATGTGCATTCTGATAAAATAAAGGCTTCATATTGTCCCAGTATGGGAAGTGGGCAGGTTATGAAGTATCAGCAGAAAGTTTTTCAACGTTATTTGAAAGATTTCAATTATATTTCTACTAGAGAGTTGAAATTAAAAGAAGTATTAAGTAAACTACTTCCCCAAAAAATAGAACATTTATTAGATCCCAGTATGCTTTATCCTCGGGAAGATTATTTAAAAATGGCTCATCTTCCTGAAGAATTTACTCCTAATAGTTATCTTTTGTGTTATTTCCTTCCTAAAAATGCTCTTCAAGCAGAACAGGCTCGTCAGTTTGCGAAAGAACATAATCTTAAGTTAGTGGTAATGGCTATGGATCCCTATTCTTTTCAAGTAGAGGGTGCTAAAATTTATGCATCTGCAGGACCTCGAGAATTTGTAGGTTTGATAGCAAATGCTGCAGTGGTTTTTACCAGTTCCTTTCATTGTACTATATTTTCTATTATGTTGCATAAAGATTTATATGTGTTTGAACAAAAATTTTCCAGTAAAACAGCTGATATAAATCAAAGATATGTTGAGCAGTTGGAGACTTATGGTATAACTCATCGATATATAAAATATGGTCATCAAATTACGGAGAAAAATCAAACTCCAATTGATTATGACAAGGTAGAGTCTATCTTTCAGCAAAGATTAAAAGAAAGTAAAGCATTCTTAAATCAATTTTGTTAGAAATGAAAAGCAAGGATATTTGTAAGACCATTTATTGTACGGGATGTGAAGCTTGTGCCAATGTATGTCCTCATGATGCCATAACTATGCAGATCGATTGGAAAGGATTCAAACGTCCTCATATTGATTCTTCTAAATGTGTAGATTGTAAATTGTGTGTAAAAACTTGTCCTGTTAATACACCTGTTAAACCTTTTAAATATGAAGGGGGGCGCGTGTTTATAGACAAAAACGAATTTTTTCTGACCAATGCGAGTAGTGGAGGTGCTTTTGGAGCGATAGCTAGGTATGTGCTTACCCTTAATGGAATCGTGTTTGGTGCTTGTATGGATGAAACTTATAGCATAAACTATATCGGCATCGAAAGAATGGAAGATTTGAAACTGTTGCATGGTAGTAAGTATGTGCAGAGCTATGTAAATGATATTTATCGTAGGATAAAAGAAGAGCTTCAAAAGAATCGTTATGTATTGTTTTGTGGATGTCCCTGTCAAGTTGCTGGCTTAAAAAACTTCTTGCGTAAGCCATACGAGAAATTAATAACCATGGATTTGATATGTCATGGAGTTCCCAGCCAACCTTATTTCAAAGATTATGTATCTGACTTATTGAAAGAAAAAAGAAAGGACGGTATTACTTTATTTCGTTTTCGTTGGAAAAATTCTTCAAGTCAAAAAGAGCATGATTCATCTTCTATATATACAGGATTTCATAATAAGGACTATTATATGACTTATTTTCTGTGGGGGAAAGGCTATCGTCCTAGCTGTTATCGATGCCCTTTTGCCGGAGGAGAGCGACAGGGGGACTTCACTATTGGAGATTTTTGGAATAATAAGGTTGCCAAACTTCCCATAGATGATAGTAAAGGTGCTTCACTTGTATTACTCAACACGGATAAAGCCAGGCAATTGGAATATATTTTCAAGGAAAACGGAATCTGTCTTCCAGTTCATACATTGAAAGATGCTATTGGAGGAACTGGAGGACAGTTAAAACATCCATGTAAACATGATATCCGTTGTGAGTTGATTTATATCCTTTATAAACTATTCGGATTAAAAGGTCCTAAAACTTTGTTTAAAATAGAAAAAATACGATTTAAGCTATAATCTTTTATTATGAGTAATAATGTAACTAAGGGAGTTTTGAGTAATGCAACTGCAATGATCGTGCAAAAGATTGTACGTGTATTGGATCAACTTCTGTTAGTTCCTTTTTTTCTTACAGCATGGGGAGCCGCTTATTATGGAGAATGGCTTACACTTAGTATTATTCCAAGTGTATTGGCGTTTTCTGACCTTGGATTTGGGTCTGCTGTATGTAATGGATTCGTGCTTTCCTATGCAGGAGGAGATAAGCAAGCTGCAGCAAATCTGAATAAAAGCGGATGGATTATCATTACCGGTTGTATCTTGTTAGGTGCTCTTCTGACAGCTTTACTTATGCTTTTAGGAGACTATTTTGATCTTTTCAATAAATCTCTTATACCAGCTCAGGAAGCTATGACCGCGGTAACGTTAATGATTACTGCGCGCTTGTTATCTTTTTATACACAGTTGGTTGAAGGATATTTTCGGAGCGCCCGTAAAGCTGCATTAGGAAGTTTTTTAGGTTCCGGTCAGCAAATAGCAAATATTTTGATAGGTATCGTTGTTCTATTAACTGGATACGGTATTGTGGGATATGCTACTTCTCAGCTTGTAATTTCTGTCGTTTTTAATCTTATTTATTATTGGGTAGGGAAGAGATTAATTGATTTACGAGGATATCATGGTAAGGTCTTAAAGTCGGATATACGTATGATAGTTTCTAAAGGTATGGGATATCTGATGACCCCAGTATGGCAGAGTATTTATTTTCAAGGAGGAACTTTTGTTGTCCGCTTGACTTTAGGTCCAGAAAGTGTAGCCGTCTTTAATACGGTAAGAACCGTATGCCGTTCAGTTAATCAAATGTATTCAATTGTAAATGGCAGTATATTCCCAGATTTGCAATATGAATATGGAAAAGGTAATATGAAGACAGTCCATCGTTTGTTCCGGATTGCCATTGCATTTAGTATATTTATAGGAATATTGGGTACTGCTTTCTTAATGATCTTTGGACTTGATATTTACCAATGGTGGACTAAAAGTATTCTACCTGTACCCATAAATGTTTGGTTTACCTTTATGATTGGAATATTACTAAATGCTGTATGGTGGACTTCCGTTGTAACTTATCGTATGACAAATCAGCCTTATCATTTTGCAATAATGAGTACTATTGCTGCGAGTATCTCGGTAGCGGGTAGTTATTTTCTATCTCTTCATTTTGATTTATGGGGAGCCGTATTTGGAACTATATTGTATGATATTATTATGATATTTTATGTTTTACCAGACAGTTGTCATTTACTGAATATGAAAGTAAAGGATTTGTTTGTTCATATAGTTGAGGATATTGTTTTTCTTAAAAATAAATGCAACAAATAATTATTATCGTTTATAATTATGTTTCTTTCAATTGTTATAGCTGCGTATAATGCGGCAGATACTATAACAGATACACTTAATTCTATCTTACAACTTCCTGAAGAGAAAGTTGAAATAGTGGTGGTCAATGATGGTAGTACAGATACGACTGAATCTATTTTACAAACATTTAATGAAAAATATTCTAATATTCGTTGTATTAATCAGGTAAACAAAGGTGCGTCTGCTGCTCGTAATATTGGTATTGAGGCATCAAAAGGTGATTATATATGGTTTATAGATGCTGATGATACTATTAATGCTCATAATGCACAAATGTTATTGGAGGAAATAAATAAACAAACCTATGATTTTGTTTGGTTTAAAAATGTCAATATCATTAATGGAAAACTAGAAATAGTACATAATATGCCCCAATATATAAATGAGGGAGAATATAATATTAATCAATGGTATCAATTTTATCATGGAGCAGGAATGTTATGGCAATATTGGTTGAAAAGAGAAATTATTATTAGAGAGCAAATAAAATTTGTTGAATGGGCAAAATGGTTTGAAGATGCAGATTTTCTTTTAAAATTCTCAGCCCACTGTCAAAATCTTTATATTAGCTCAAAAGTATTATATCAATATACATTAAACCCTAAAGGAGCTATGCGTAATTCATTATTAGAAGACAGGCATAAGTGTCGTGTACAATTAAGTATTTCTTTATTAAAAGAATGTAAAAACTATAATCTTTCCGCTCGAAATTTCATTGAAGGAATATTGTCAATTAGTATTGCATGGTGTATTAGAGAAGCAAATGATAGTTACGCGAGATCGCTATATTTAGCGTGTAAGAATGCTCATATATTACCACTTGCTGTTGGTGGGGGGATAAAACAAAAAATACAAATTTCTATTTTAAATGTAAATTATTACTTATACAGAATACTATGTAAAATTATTTAACTATGAATAAAATAAAAGTAAATATTCTTTCTCCAGGTCGTTTCCATGTATGTGATTTGGCACGTGAGTTAGATAAGAACGGATTTGATGTAAAATTCTATTCTTTTGTTCCTACTAAAAGAACTTTAAAATTTGATTTGCCGAAACGCTGTAGCGCTTCATTGTTTCATCTGATGATTCCTTTTCTAGCTATGGAAAAGATATTTTTTAAAAGGCAAAGATGGGCTAAAGTGTTAAGTATGAAAGTACAAGATTATCTTACTGCTATTATGATGAGAAGATGTGATGTTTTGATCGCAATGAGTGGTTCTTTTGTATATGCTGTAGAAAAAGCTAAAAAGCAAGGAAGTATTATTATACTAGAACGAGGTTCTAAACATATTTTGGAGCAAAAAAAAATTCTAGAATATATTCCTAGTTTGAAAGGGAAAAAGCCAGTACCTGATGTTAATGTAAAAAGGGAACTTAAAGGATATGAATTGGCGGACTATATTGCAGTTGCTTCCCAGCATGTAGTAGATAGTTTTTTAATTCATGATTATCCTTTGAAAAAACTTTTTAAAAATCCTTATGGAGTTGATTTAAAAATGTTTTATCCTTTGCCTCTAATCGTAAAAAAATATGATTTTATTATGGTAGGAGGGTGGAGTTATAGGAAAGGTTGTGATTTGATAATTGAAGCTATACGAAAAACAAATTATACTTTCCTGCATGTCGGTAGTATCGTAGATTTAAACTTTCCACAGGAGGATAGGTTTAGTCATGTGGATGCAGTTGATCAGAATAAATTAGTAGATTATTATAATCAAGCTAAGATATTTATACTACCATCTCGCGAGGAAGGGCTTGCAATGGTCCAAGCCCAAGCTATAGCCTGTAATCTTCCATTAATAGGAAGTAAAGATTCTGGAGCAGAAGACTTGCAACAAATGGTAGAATATTCTCAATTCATTACTTTAATTGAGGATTATACCTCTGACTCATTGATAAAAGCAATGTATCAGGCAATGAAAAATTATAAAAATTTAAATGGAAAAATATACGCTGGAACAGCAATCAAAAATCTTACGTGGGAGGCATATGGTAAGAGATATGCAACATTTCTTCAATCTATTATTAAAAAGTAAGAAATACAATGAAAATATTATCTGTTGGAAATATGGACGGGCTGAGTAATACTTGTCTTCATCGTCATTGGGCTTTAGAAAAAATAGCAGACAAAGTAGATGCTGTAAACACATCTGGTTTTACAAGTTTGTGGTATAAAATAACTTACCACCTATTTCTTCTTGGACTCACTATCCGGATTCCAGAGAATAGAAATGAGAATGAACAAATTATTGCAAAAGTAAATTCTAATTATTACGATATAGTATGGATTGATAAAGGAGTGACAATATATCCTGAGACATTGAAATACATTAAAGAAAAATCACCTCAGACTATACTTGTCAGTTATTCACCAGACAATATGGCATTACGTCATAATCAGTCACAACAATATATAGAATGCGTTCCACTTTACGACCACATCATAACTAACAAATCATATATATTAGATGATATGCGTAAGCTGGGAGCAAATGATATATATTTTGTAAATAATAGTTATGAACCTACATTTCATCATCCATATATACTAACAGCAGATGAATATAAACACATAGGAGGTGATATAGGTTTTGTTGGAGCATGGGAAAAGGATAGATGCGAAAGCATTCTCTACTTGGCTAAAAATGGACTTAATATACGTGTATGGGGAGGTGGAAAATGGATAAAATATAAGGGCATGTACCCTAATTTAACAATAGAGGATCAAGGTCTATATTCAGATGATTATCCAAAGTCCTTTCAAGCATTTAAGATATCACTTTGTTTTTTAAGAAAAAAAAATTATGATCAACAGACAACACGTTCAGTAGAGATACCTGCATGCGGTGGTTTTATGCTAGCAGAGCGTACTAAAGAACATTTAGCCATGTTTGAGGAAGGAAAAGAAGCAGAATTTTTTTCTTCCAATGAGGAGCTTTTAAAAAAATGCAAATACTACTTACTTCATGAAACAAAGCGGAAACAAATAGCATCAGCAGGATTAAAAAGATGTGAGACTTCTGGGTATTCTAATGAAGATACAATCCGAAACGTTATATATACTATTCTTAAAAAAAATGAGAAGAGAGTTATTTTTTGAAAAAACAAGGATTTTTGGAGACTATATTCTCGCATTATTTTGTATATTAGAAATACTATTATATTTTAGTTTATGGAATATTATAGGATGTATAATGACAATTATTTCATGGATTGTTTTTAGTCGTATCTTTTTAAAAAAATATGTCATAGTATTGCATCCTTTCAGTTTTCTAGTTTTTCTTTCAATGAGTTTTTATAGGATTTTACCTCTTTTTGCTACATTTTTGGAAGGGAAGCCAATATCATATAAATTCGAGAATGCAATAGAAACATTTACTTTAGAGACAGCCTTATATATAGTGTCCGCCTTGGCGTTTTATTTGACAATTAGGCATAGACCGAAAAATAATTTTATACAACATTTCTTGTTTCGATTCCATTTCTATACTTCACCAAAGCCACAAATTCTATGGATATTAGGTATAATAGGATTATTTATTAAGCTAATATTTACGTTTCTTGGAAAAATTGATACAGGCGATATAATTGGAAAATTCTTTATAACGTTTACATTCTTTCAATATGCACCCCTTATTTTATTATTCCCTTGTTTATATATTCCATCATCTATACAATTCTTTAAGAAGGATAAAACTGTTATAATATATGCTCTTTTATTAGTATTATTAAGTTTTTCCGGAAATAGTAGAGAAGGACTATTGGAACCTATAGGAAGTTTAATATTACTTTATATATTAGCATTTGTAAAAACATCTCATTCAAATAATTTTATTTCAAAAAGATTATTTTTTGGTGGAATAATTGCAGTTATATTTATATTCCCCATTTTATCTGACATTTCAGATGCTATGCTGATTAATAGAGAAATACGTTCTAATGTTAGTGCTAGCGAGTTGTTCTCAAAAACATTGGATACATTCCTAAATAAAGAAAAATTAGCAAAAGAAAAGAAACATCGTGAGGCTACAGAAGAAATAATTAACAAATACAAAGAAGGGTGGACAGAAGAATATTTGGATAACTTCGCGTTTAATAGATATTGCAATATGCGAATTACAGATATTACGCTTTATCATGCAAATCAGATAGGATTTAATAATGATATTATGAGAAAAGACTGGGAAGAACAAATTATAAAACTTTTCCCAACTCCTATATTAAAAATATTTCACTGTAATATCGATAAAAAATTTATATATTCAAGAGGAGATTTATTATATGCGACCTCTACTCATACCACTGTATTCCCCAGCTTAAGAGTGACCAGTCATATTGCTGATGGATTAGCGACTTTTGGGTATCTTTATTTTCCAATTCAATTTATTCTTTTCTTTATACAATTTAAACTATTGGATTGTTATATTTTCTATAACAAAAAAAATATATATTATTCAATTTATGGTCTAACTTGTATATTTGATTTCTTAGGAATGTTTAGGAATGCTAATGGATGTGTTAATGAAGCAGGATTTATTATAAGAGGATTTATACAATCGTGTTTAATATTTGTACTTACGTATACATTTTTAAGGAAAATAGTAAAATAAATATTTAAATTATTATCAATAAAGATTGTAAGCATCCAATTTTGACGTATTGCCTCAAAAAATAAAAAATATGACCTTCGCAACTGTACAAAAACTATTAAAAGTATGTACAGCAACAGTGATTTCGAGCTATTCGATTAAGCGAGAGGAGAGTAAACTTGTTTACTATTCCGAGCGTAAGAATAGCCGACCGATGGTCACAAGAGTTCATCCATTACAAGTCTGAAGCAATGCCTCAAGGTGAGTCCATCCAGGATTTCTGTTAAAAAAAACAAGGTACCCTACAATCTCTTAAAAAATGCTGTTAGGAGGCGCATATCATACACTGATATCGACATGCAGGATGAACGGAATATCTGCACTCAATTATTTGAAAAGATTCTTCCGCGAAGTTGGCAAGGGGCGAAGGGATTACTAGAACCTTTTACCTATGGCTATAGGAATCAATACTAACAAACTTTAAAAATTAAATCTAATTTTTAATTTAGTTAAGAGGGAACCACTGAAAAGCGACTTTCCCTATACAACACATCAAAATTGGACACATACTGTTAACAATTCCTCAAGGCCAATGGTCTTATGTTCCTAATTTAGGATTTTGCATTTTATTCGGAGGCTTAACTTTAGCAACAGTAAATTCATATAAAAAATAAAATATGATAACTTTTTTTCATCGTAATCGTAAGTGTGGTTTCTCAATATACAAAGTATTCAAAACTATAGAGGATGAATTAAAATCTCAAAATCAAGAAATTGAAGAATACTTTATGCCCAGCCAATTTTCTATGCCATGGGATATTATTAAGAATAGTATATTTACATTTAGACATAGAAATATAAAAGATATAAATCATATAAGTGGACATATTCATGACGTCATATTAGGCTTAATAGGTTGTAAAACGGTACTGACCATACATGATTTGGTATTTATAGACAATGTAAAGAACCCTCTAAAGAGATTTTACAAATGGCTGTTTTGGTTATATATACCCGTTAAACTTGCAGACAAAGTAACCTGCATTTCAAACGAAACAAAAAGAAAAGTACTTGAGAACATCAAAACTGACAAGATTACCGTAATTTACAACCCTATAGATCCAGCATTCAAATACGTACCTAAAAAGTTCAACCAAGAATGTCCAACAATATTACATATAGGTACTTCTTGGAATAAGAATCTGGAACGCACTATACAAGCACTTGAAGGCATAAAATGCCGTTTACGTATTATTGGAAAAATAAACAACCATATTTTACAATTCTTAGAAGAAAAAAATATAAAATTCAGTAATGCCAAAAATTTATCTGATGAAGAAATCAGACAGGAATACATAAATTGTGACATTGTTAATTTCCCATCCATTTATGAAGGATTTGGAATGCCAATAATCGAAGGGCAACAAACAGGAAGAGTGGTAATAACATCTGCAATAGAACCTCTCAAAGAGATTGCAGGAGACGCTGTAATTTTTGTAAATCCGACCAATATACAATCCATTCATGATGCTTATATCCTAGCTATCGAAAATAACAAGTTAAGAAATGAAATAATTCAAAATGGACTTGAAAATGTCAAACGTTTCGATGTAAAAAATATAGCTCAACAATATTTAAAGTTGTATGAAACCATCCAAAAACAAAAATAATGAATATACGTTTTTTTACATTACTTTATATTGCCTCCACATCTGAGAAGCAGAAACTGATAGGAAAAGAAATCAGTGGTGAAGAAAGAATTCTTATTTATCTAAAGAACTGTAATACATTGAATCATAGTCTTCAGATAAATGGATTTTCTAAATTGACTATTCTTACAAATGCAAAGGAATATCTGTATAAATTACTGAAGAAATATAAACTATCCTTTGAGATAGAAGAAATATTATTTGATTTACAAGTTCCTAAAAATATAGGATTTTATAGTGCCCATTTCAAAATAGACGCTTACAGATATTTAGGTACATTAACCAATACTTATTCTTTTTTATTAGATAATGATGTGATATGTTTGCAAAAATTACCAAATCACATGAAGGAATTAATAGATCAACATATAGCAGTACACTACGCATTCCCGACATACCGTGTAGAAAAACATGATATAAATATAATGAAATATATAGAACCACAGATCATTACAGGAGAATGGTCTGGAGGAGAGTTCATAGGAGGAGATGCAAATTTTTATATGCAACTATATAATGAAATCTCAGGTTTTGTAAAACGCTACTTTGATAGAATTAATGAAATGTTTCACCAAGGAGATGAGATGTTGACAAGTATTGCCATTGAAAAGATGAAACTAAATGGATGGGAAATAATCGATGGCGGAACCGTTGATTTAATCTATCGCTATTATTCTATATTTGAAAATAAGACAATTGACAATTATAGAAGCTGGATGTATCATTTGATCTGTGATAAACATTTCCTGGCTAATATAGACTTCACTAAATATAATACAAATGAAGACTTTATCCGAATATATAATCACTACTTTCATACAACAGTAAAAATAAAGAAGATGTACCATATATTAAAAAATAATATTTTAAAACATTGATAAGTGTTTTTGAGATTTATTATTATAAAATGAAAGTTATTCATTATATTCCTACTATTGACCGGAACTGGGGCGGTACCACAGCCTATATACAATTGTTAGCCAATGAACTTGGTAAGCTCACAAAGTTGCATATTTTTACACATAATTCAGAAAATCCAGTTGAAATACAGAATTGCCAAATACATTATTTAGCAACAATAAAACATCCTATTGAATTGAAGAAACAGTTTCAATTCTTGATTAAAGATATCCAACCTGACGTATTTCATGTGAATGGTTGCTGGACACCGAGTTGTGCATTGACACAAAAATGGGCGCAGGAGATGGGAATCAAAGTAATACTCACTCCCCACGGAATGTTGGAGCCGTGGATCATGGCACGCCACTACTGGACACGAAAGCTTCCTGCCCTTTGGCTTTATCAGAAAGCAGCTATAAGTGATGCAGACTGCCTGCATGCCACAGCTATCAGTGAGAAGGAGAACCTCTTGAAATTGGGATACAATTCACGGATAGAAATCATTCCCAATGGAATAGAGGTGGACAAGATTACTCCGAAGAAAAACTGGGAACGTAAGAAACGGATCCTGTTTCTTTCAAGAATACATGTGAAGAAAGGCATCGAGTTCCTTCTGGAAGCGGTGGCGCTCCTAAAGGACCAACTGAAAGGCTATGTGATAGAGATAGCAGGGGAAGGAGAAAAGGAATACATTGACCAACTGAAGCAAAAAGCAAAGGAGTTACATATAGACTCTTTAATAAAATTTTGTGGTGGTGTCTATGGCGGTCAGAAATGGAAACTGTTTCAAGAAGCAGATATATTTGTATTACCTACATTCTCAGAAAACTTTGGAATTGTGGTAGCAGAAGCATTAGCTTGCGGTACTCCGGTGATTACAACCAAAGGCACACCTTGGGAAGAACTGGAAACAAAACATTGTGGCTGGTGGACAGAAGTAGGTGTACAGCCAACAGTGGATGCATTGAAAGCGTTTCTTCAGCTTTCCACTAATGAACTGGAGGCTATGGGACAAAACGGGCGTAAACTGATTGAAGAGAAGTATTCATCGAAAAAGATGGCGGGAAATATGGTAGAATTGTATCATAAGATACGCAAGGAGAAATGAAAGAGGTAAGACTGGACACATTCACTACAGGAAATTTTGACAAGGGAGCTGGATTCATAAAGAAAACACTCTGGTACTTCGTAAACGCCTTACTTGTACGTGCTTCCTGGAATCCATTTATGGGAATAAAGATATTCTTTCTTAAAGCTTTTGGTGCAAAAATCGGTAAAGGGCTGGTTATCAAGAATAATGTTTGCATTAAATACCCCTGGAAGCTTACACTCGGTGATTATGTATGGCTGGGAGAAAATTGTTGGATAGATAATCTTGATTATGTGACAATTGGTAATAATGTATGTATATCACAAGGAGCCTTACTTCTTACAGGAAATCATGATTATACGATCAGTTCAATGCCATATCGTAATGCTCCCATAGTAATTGAAGATGGTGCATGGATAGGCGCAAAATGCATTGTTTGCCCAGGAATAAAAGTTTACAACAACGCGGTATTGACAGTTGGAAGCGTTGCCAGTAAAAATCTTGAATGTAATGGTATTTACAGAGGGAATCCAGCAACATTAATTCGAACACGAAACATAAAAGATGAATAAGTATGAAAAAAACTTATTGCTTCTGCTAAAAATTGGGTTAGGCAATGAAAACCAAAATGATATTTGTTCTATAACAGATATTGATTGGCTTAGAATCTTCGAATTAAGTGTAGAACAAACTGTTACCGGTACCGTTGCAGATGCATTTACTAAACTTCATGAAGATGCAAAGCCGACAAAAAAAATAATGTTACAATGGATTGCCCGAGTTGCAAACATTGAACAAACCAACAAACAGCAAAATAAAACATTAGCAGAACTCATAAATGAAATAAAACTGCTTGGAACACAAGTAAGCACTCAAAAATTGGCTATTGATTGAAAGTTCTACCTTCGCCGCGAAC
>OGHV01001367.1_pt1 | contig 13857 bp, 10 predicted proteins | sample 1571551 | NCBI WGS metagenome assembly OGHV01 (sample SAMEA2581960, study PRJEB24529) | metagenome | biome: Human gut stool | place: China | collected 2011 | reverse complement strand
GGAACTATCGATGATGGTCTGCATTATACCTCAAAAACATACAATCTAATTTATTCCAAGTGTATGAATTCGCTGAGGGTACCAAGATAGGATAAAAGTTACTATTCGTTTCGTACCCGGTAACGAATAAAAAACACAGTAAATACCAGATTACTCCTTGCGTGAAATCAGGGAATAGTCTATACTAAAAGGCGAGACGGCTGTTATCTGAAACAGCGTTTCGTCTTTTTGTGTAAGACCAGAACGATGAGGAGAAAGAGGAAACATAGATATGAAGTTAACAACAGTAAAAGAGATTTACAAAGAGAGAGAAAAATACCTGGATAAAGAGGTTACAGTAGGTGGATGGGTACGAAGCGTACGTGATTCCAAGACATTTGGATTTATCGTGCTTCACGACGGAAGCTTCTTTGAGACTCTTCAGGTAGTTTATCACGATACAATGGAGAACTTTGCTGAGATCAGCAAATTAAACGTAGGTGCAGCGATCATTGTCAAAGGTACACTGGTAGCAACTCCACAGGCAAAACAGCCATTTGAGATCCAGGCAGCAGAAGTTACAGTAGAGGGTAATTCTGCACCTGATTATCCGCTTCAGAAGAAACGCCACAGTCTTGAATACTTAAGAACCATCACACATCTCCGTCCGAGAACAAACACATTCCAGGCAGTATTTCGTGTACGTTCTCTGTGTGCCTATGCGATTCACCGTTTCTTCCAGGAGCAGGGATTTGTTTATGTGCATACTCCGCTGATCACAGGAAGCGACTGTGAAGGTGCAGGTGAGATGTTCCAGGTAACTACTCTGGATATGAACAACGTTCCGACAGATGACAAGGGTGCTGTAGATTACTCTCAGGATTTCTTCGGAAAAGAAACTAATCTGACAGTAAGCGGACAGTTAAACTGCGAGACTTTTGCACAGGCATTCCGCAATGTTTATACTTTCGGACCAACCTTCCGCGCTGAGAATTCCAACACAACCCGCCATGCGGCAGAGTTCTGGATGATCGAGCCGGAATGCGCATTTGCAGATTTAAATGACAACATGGATCTTGCAGAGGCAATGCTGAAATATGTGATCCGTTATGTACTGGAGAATGCACCGGAAGAGATGAATTTCTTCAATTCTTTTGTTGATAAGGGACTTCTGGACAGACTGAACCATGTGATCAATTCTGAGTTTGGTCATGTTACTTACACAGAAGCAGTAGAGCTTCTGGAGAAGAACAACGATAAATTTGACTACAAAGTATTCTGGGGATGCGATCTGCAGACAGAGCATGAACGTTATCTTACAGAAGAAATCTTTAAGAAACCTGTATTTGTAACAGATTATCCGAAAGAGATCAAAGCTTTCTACATGAAGATGAATGAGGATAACAAGACTGTTGCAGCTATGGACTGTCTGGTGCCTGGAATCGGTGAGATCATCGGTGGAAGCCAGAGAGAGGATGACATTGAGAAACTTGAGAAACGTATGGACGAGCTGGGACTTAAGAAAGAGGATTATGACTTCTATCTTGATCTTCGTAAATATGGTTCCACACGCCATTCAGGATTTGGTCTTGGATTTGAACGTTGCGTAATGTACCTTACCGGCATGGGCAACATCCGCGACGTAATTCCATTCCCAAGAACTGTTAAAAACTGTGACTTATAATTTGACTGATATCAGTATTGTGGGAGCATTGAAGCTGCAGAGCAATCCGCAGATATCAAAAATGTTATAGAAAGAGAGATTGGCATGAGATTTATTCATCTTGCAGATGTACACCTTGGTGCAGTTCCTGACAGGGGCTGTCCATGGAGCAGCAGGCGGGAGGAAGAAATCTGGGAAACTTTCCGCCGGGTTATTGCGGGTATCCGCGAGAATCCGGTGGATTTGTTATTTATAGCAGGAGATTTGTTCCACCGCCAGCCTCTTCTACGGGAACTGAAAGAAGTAAATAACCTGTTTTCCACCATCCCGGATACCCGGGTTTATCTGATGGCAGGAAATCATGACTATATTAAGGCTGATTCTTTTTACCGGGATTTTCAGTGGGAAAAGAATGTGACATTTTTTAAGAATGAACAGCTTACCTGTGTGAAAGATGAGAAACTGGATGTTTATGTATATGGACTGAGCTATGAACATCAGGAAATAGAGAATCCTCTGTATGATTCTATACATCCTGCAGAGGGAGAGGGGGTTCACATTTTACTGGCTCATGGTGGAGATGCGAAGCATATCCCCATGAATATCAAATCAATTGCTGCGTCAGGATTTGATTATATTGCATTAGGACATATTCATAAACCCCAGATTCTGATCCGGGATAATGTAGCTTATGCAGGTGCGTTGGAGCCTGTTGACAGAAATGATCTGGGTGATCATGGATACATAGAAGGACATCTGGAAAACGGAAGGCTTAAGACAAATTTTGTTCCTTTTGCCTGCCGTTCCTATGAGCAGATTCTTCTGATGCTGCGTGAAGATTCTACACAGGCATCTCTGGAAGATATGCTGAAGGCGGATCTGGCGAATAAAGGACGCATGAATATCTACAGGATCGTGATCCAGGGAACCAGGGCACCGGAGCTTCTGCTGCTTCCCGAGAGACTGAAGTCTTTTGGCTACGTAACAGAGGTTCTGGATGAATCAAAGCCTTCCTATGATCTGGAAGCACTTCAAAAAAAATATAGTGGAACACTGATTGGTGACTATATCAGTTATTTTCTTGAAAAAGACAGAAATGCAGTGGAGGAGAAGGCATTATATTATGGTCTTCAGGCTTTACTGGAAACAAGCAGGTGACAGACAGAATATGATTATCAGACAGTTAAATATTAAAAACTCTGGAGAAATCCATGATAAAACTTTAGAGTTTTCTCCGGGAATTAACGTTCTGTATGGAGAGAATGAAAGCGAAAGAGCGATAGTACATACGTATATTAAAAATATGTTTCTCGGAGATATCAGTGAAGCAATCTACGATAATGCAGTTTTTGCTGCGAAGTTAAAGAGTCCGACAGAACAGGATCTGGCTCGGGAGCTGCAAAAATTTATGACCGGCTATCAGGGAACTGCAGACAGCTCCATGGATCTGGGACGGGCCATGCAGATGCTCAAGATGTCCAGAAAGGGTTATCTGGTCCAGGCAGACAGAAAACAGAAAGAGACAGAACAGGAGAGGCAGAAACTTCTGACCAGGATGGATGATATCATAAGTGATCTGAATGATCTGAATGGAAAGCTGGATCAGATTAATGAGAAAGAGGAGTCGTTACGGATGCATCCCGGAGATGAAAATGGTGCGGTTATTCTGGATGAGAGAATGGCACAGGCAAAGGCAAAAAGAAACAGCTTTGCAATGGGAATGCTGATATCGGCCGCTGCCGGCATCTTTGGATTGATTCTGACTGCGATTATAGCGGACAGTGTTTCGGTAAGTCTGATCGTAGCGGTTATTGCAGCTGCGTTGGTGGGATTTTGTGGAAAACAGCAGCTGAAGTATGCAAGGGAATTTCAGAAGAGAATACGGATGAAGAAACGCTGGGTATCCAGGCAGGAGAAACTCAGATGCAGTAAAGAAAATCTCAGACAGGACTATGATGAGAAAGAAACAGAACTTTGTAACCTTAAGGAAGAATACCGGGAATACGAAGAAAATTCTTTTCTGCTTACATCGGAAGAGCGGGAAGTACAGGCTCTGAATATGGCGATGGAAACCATAGAGAGAATGTCAGGAAATATTCATCTTCAGGTGGGACGAAAGCTGCAGATACGTACTTCTCAGATTTTAAGTGAGATTACAGATGGTGAATATCAGGACGTACAGATGGATGCGGCATCCCACATGACAGTAACTACCGGGAACGGAGTGGAAGCACTGGAATGTCTCAGCCGCGGCACTCTGGAGCTGATTTATTTTGCCATGCGCATGGCTGCAGGAGAGCTTCTGTGTCAGGAAGAAAGTCTGCCGGTGATACTGGATGATATCTTTGGGATGTATGAGGAAGAAGATCTTGAGGCAGTTCTTGGATGGATGTATAAGGAGAAAAAGCAGGTTATCATCAGTACCTGCAGTAAACGCGAGATGGAACTTCTGGACAGAGATGGAATCCCTTATGGGAAGCAAATTATTTCCTGAATTTTTAACCAGACTGCGAAGCAGTTATTCAGTGTAGGGCCGCATAGAAGAGTGGATTGTATTATATATAACAAAAAGAGAGATTTCATGTACTGCAGGAATTTCGGATGAAACAGCCGGAACAGAACATGAAATCTCTTTTTATAAATTTTACAGAAGTTATTTATTTCTCATCATACTGAGCCATGTAATTGCTTACGCAGTGGTTGATCCTGTCAACCGGATTGAGCAGGTAGCTTACAGACTGATCATGATTAAGAGTATCAATGATCAGGGCGATATATTTACTCATATCACAGGAGATGTAGTAATCTTTTGCAAGAAGCTCAGGAGACTGATAGATCAGGTTTGTAGTGAGCAGTTTGTCAAACACTCCTGCCTTATGAGCCTCATCAAATTTCTCGAGTCCGTTTGTAAACAGTCCGAAAGTAGAGCAGATATAAATTCTGCCTGCTCCTCTTTCCTTGAGGAGAGAAGAAATCTTAAGAACTGTATCACCGGAAGAAATCATATCATCGATCAGGATCATATCTTTGCCCTTAAGGTTTGGACCGAGGAATTCGTAAGCTGCAATCGGGTGACGTCCGTTGATTCTCTTGGAGTAATCCAGACGTTTGTAATACATACCCATATCAACACCAAGGATATTGGCAAGATAGATTGCGCGGTTCATGCTTCCCTCATCAGGGCTGATGATCATGAAATGATCGTTGTCGATGTGAAGTCCTTTCTCATGGTTGAGAAGAGCTTTGATAAACTGATAGGATGGCTGTACAGTCTCAAATCCATGCAGAGGTGTTGCATTCTGCACGCGCGCGTCATGTGCGTCAAAAGTGATGATGTTTTCCACACCCATACTTACAAGCTCCTGAAGTGCTGTTGCACAGTCCAGGGATTCTCTGCCGCTGCGGATATTCTGGCGGCTTTCGTACAGATAAGGCATAATCACGTTTACTCTGCGGGCTTTGCCGCCGATTGCACCGATCACACGTTTCAGATCCTGAAAATGGTCATCAGGAGACATAAGATTCTCGTATGGTCCGATGCTGTAGGTAAGACTGTAGTTACATACATCAACCATCAGATAGATATCGTCACCACGTACAGATTCCATGATCGTACATTTCGCCTCACCGGAACCGAAACGTGCTGTCTGGACCGGTATCAGATAGGAATCTCTCTGATAACCCTCAAATGCAAAAGAATCAAGCTCTTCGTGGCTGCGCTCTTTACGCCACTGTATCAGCCATTCATTTACTTTTTCACCCAGATCCTTACAGCTGATCAGAGGGATCAGACCAAGTCTGCCCACCGGAAGTGTAGTTAAATCTTTAGTTGTTGCCTGTGCCATGTTTTATTTTCCTCCTAAAAAAATTTTCTGTATACGGATATCCTTTCCTTCCAGCTTCACCATACGGTAGTTGCTGGCGATTCTTGAAAAGGTTCGTTCGGAATAAGTATCCGAGAAATTTTCCAGTTTCAGATTTGTTGATATGATCGTAGACTTCCTGCGCATGATGCGTTCATTTATGCACAAAAACAACTGGGAAGAGACAAAGCTGTTTGTAAGTTCAGTTCCCAGGTCGTCGATGATCAGCAGATCGCTGTCAAATACAAATTCCTGTCCTTCTGTTTTATCTCTGGAGAATTTGGAGTCTGCCAGCAGTTCAAACAGATCAAATGCGGAAAAGTACATAACGCAATGTGCTGATTCCAGAAGATCATGAGCAATACAGTGAGAAAGAAAAGTCTTACCCACACCGGTATCACCGTAAAGAAACAGATTCTCAAAGGAACTGTCAAAATTTCTCACAAAACCTCTGGCAATATCATAAGCTCTCCGGGCCGTCTCTCTTTCTGTCAGTCCGGTAGCTTCGTTCTTCATTGTATCAGAATAATAATCAAAAGAAAAGTGGTCAAAGTTTTCTTTTTTGAGAATTTCTTTTAAATTGGACTGCGTATAGAGCAGTTCTATCTCTGCTTTCTTAAAACAGGTACATTTTTGGCTTCCGACGTAACCGGTATCCTGACAGACCGGACACTTATATGGAAGTTCCAGATAATCCTCCGGATATGAGTTACATACCAGCAGGGCATTGCGCTCCTGGGACAGAAGAGAGATTGCAGCTTTAAGGTCCTCAAGACCTGATGATTCTCCGCTTAAGAGTGCTCTTGCTTTTTTGGCGCTTAAGGTGGCAACCTCTTCATCTATTTCGTGGATGCGCGGGATTTTTTTATAAATCTCCTGAGTACGCTCCTCCAGAATACGTCTGTTCTGAGACTGGGTCTTGCTGTATTCCCGCATGATCGTATCATACTGATAATTCTGTAAAGGCATGACTTCACACCCTTTCGTTTGTTTTTTTGTAGCTGTTCAGTGACTTTCAGACGATTATGTCACTGCCGTTACTGATTCAGCAATTTCTTTTCATATTCGTTAAAGTCGTACTGTCGCTGATGGAAATTGTTAAACCGGTTTGATGCAGCCGGTTTGGAAGCTGCTTTTCGCTGGGTATTCTTTTCCAGCTTCTGGCGCTGATGCTGAGCATCGAGGAGCCGGACATCTGCAAGTGTACGGACATTTTTATCTTTCCATCCGGAAAGGATTTTATCTGCATACTGGAAACTTGGCTGTCCGGTAGAGAGAACTGTACGGCTGCAGGCTTCCTGGATGATATCCATGGTAAAACCATAATCATTCAGCCAGGTGTTCATAAGAGAAATCTCTGTATCTACCGGATTTCGTCCGCTGATTCCCATTGATTTAAAAATAGTAAAGTATTCTTTGGCATAACGGGAATTTGCCTCTTTTGCCATGGTGACAGTGGTGATTCCCTCATCTGCCCAGGCAAGAGCAACGGTTTCTATGTAACGCATACTCTTATGCCCGCGGCTGACACTGTATTCGATCAGGTACTCGATCAGATCAGGCGAGAATTTCAGCTCATCATAGAAAAACAGTATCTTTTTCATCTCGGTAGGAGTGAGCGTTTTGCCGAGATACTGTTCTGCGATATAGAGGAGCTGTACGATCTCATCATTTTGCTTTAATTCTTTTACACGGTCAGGAGACAGTGCAGTGGCTGATCTGGTGGTCTGCTTCACAGGCTGTGCCGGCGCAGAAGAAGTCCGGGTTTCTGTTTTTGTAACAGGGGCTGCCGAAACAGGTGTGTCGGAAGCAGCAGATTTTACAGGTGGTACATTCAATATGATATCTGCTATATCTTCGTTATTTCTGTAGGTTAAAGTAAGGAGTTTCTCTTTCTCCCAGTATTTCAGAGCGCGGATAATGTCACGTTCTGTACAGAAGAAATGATCAGCCATCTGCTCCAGACTGAAGGGTACAGAGGTGTCAGAAAGAAGCCTCAGAAGATAGATATATACTTTCACAAATTCTCCATTGGCCCCAGGCATATAGTTGTCTATGAAATTGTTGGTTAATACAGTTACTTCCGCATTGCGGGAATTCTGTAAAGTGATCATAGCCATGAATTTCCACTCTCTTTCATAATAATAAGATGTTAGGGTCAAAAGGTATTTTGCCCCTAACCTGATATCCACGAATTGCTCCGCTGCAAAGCAGCTCCCACAATTCTCAAACATTCGAAATCCGCTGATTTACTGCGTAAATCGCTACTTTCTCATGTTTGGCGGGTCCCAAGTTCAAAAGTCTTATCGTGCAAGCACGAACGACTTTTTGACCTTTTGACCCTGATATCATAATAATAAGATGTCAGAGTAAAAAAAGATATTTTTCCTCTGACTTGATATCTATGAATTATAGCACAACATTTTTTAAAAGAGAATAGGGGATTTTTGTCGAAGATTTCATCCACATTTGAATGTGGATAATGTGGATAATGTGGAAAGGTGAAATATGGTATATATTATTGGAAACCTGAAAAATGTTGAATTTCAGGGAAAAACGGAGTATTACGGGGACGAATAATGTCGAATTATGTTAAGTGATTTATGCACATATACATCCACATATGCAGGCAGATGAAAATGTGTATAACGATGTGGAAAATGTGGATAAGTGATCTGAACTGTTATAAATAAAGGAAGAATTGAGGGGGATAAAATGTTTATAACTTTTTAATGGAAATTGTCGACAGAGACACAAGTGTTCAGTATCTTCTATTGCTATAAGTGCTATAAGTTGGGCGGTTGTAAAAAACAGGACAATTCTGAAAAATTATTTTCCGAATTGTCCTGTGTAAATTGCTGATATTTATGTCAGGCAGAAACATTATTTACCCAGCAGATGCTCCCCGATATTTACAACATCTCCGGCTCCCATGGTGATGAGCAGATCACCCTCCTGGCAGTTGGAGAGCAGATAATTCTCAATCTCATCAAAGGTAGGGAAATACTCGCAGGGAGTTCCCAGTTCCTGAATACGCTTCTGCAGATCTTCAGAAGAAATTCCCAGAGTATCGGTTTCTCTTGCTGCATAAATATCCGCAACTACCACATGATCTGCCAGGCTGAGTGCTTTGGCAAATTCCGGAAGCAGAGCTTTGGTACGGGTATATGTATGTGGCTGGAATACGCCCCATAATTTCTTATGGGGATAATTGTGTGCGGCATGAAGAGTTGCTTCAATTTCTGTAGGATGATGTGCATAATCGTCTACGATCGTAACCCCTGCAACTTCTCCTTTATACTGGAAACGGCGGTCTGTTCCTGTGAAACTTCCAAGTCCCTTGATGATCACTTCTTCGGAAAGACCAAGAAGATGACCGAGGGCAATTGCTGCCAGTGCATTGGAAACATTGTGGATGCCCGGCACTTTCAGATAATAGCTGCCAACCTTAACGCCATTGCGCAGAACGGAGAAGGAAGCATGTCCATATTTGTCATAAGTGATATCTGCTGCCTGATAATCTGCATCATGTTCCAGACCATAAGTGATCACATTACATGGAAGATCCCGGATGATATCTTCATATTTCGGAGTATCTGCATTGATGATCAGTGTACCGTCAGCAGGAAGAAGCTCTGCAAAGCGGCGGAAGGAATGACGGATATCGTCAATATCCTTAAAGAAATCCAGATGGTCTGCATCCATATTCAGGATAATACTGATCTTCGGGAAAAAGCTCAGAAAGCTGTTTGTGTATTCGCAGGCTTCTGTGACAAAAGTCTCAGAATTGCCTACGCGGATGTTTCCGCCGATAGCAGGAAGAATACCTCCCACACTGATGGTCGGGTCACAGTCTCCTGCAAGAAGAATGTGAGATACCATAGATGTTGTGGTTGTTTTTCCATGAGTTCCGGAAATGGCAACAGGAGTATCATAATTCCTCATGATCTGTCCGAGAAGCTCTGCACGTGTGAGCATTGGAAGTCCTTTTTCCTTTGCACAGGCAAATTCCGGGTTGTCAGGATGGATAGCTGCGGTATATACCACAACATCTACGTCATCGGTAATGTTTGTGGCACGCTGTCCGTAATAGATGGTGGCTCCCTTTTTCTCCAGTGCCTGGGGAAGAGGACTGGATTTGGAATCGGAACCGGAAATGACAAAATCCTCGCCGAGAAGAATCTCGGCCAGTCCGCTCATGCTGATGCCGCCGATACCGATAAAATGTATATGAAGTGGTTTGTGAAAATCTATCTGATACATAGTATGTTCTCCTTGATTAATTATTTACAAATCTTTATAAATCCGGTAACTGTAACATATTCGCATAGTTACTGGAACTGTTTTATCTGTCTGTTTATTATACTCCCTGTGCCTTAAAATGAAAAGGACTTCTTTTGGTTGATAAAAAATCACAAAAAACGACATTGGATATATAAAAAATGCCTAATAATATATCAGTGGAAATACAGACTCAATAAAAAACGTGTGCAAAAATCATAAAAAAACAAAAAATGAAAAACAAAAATTGTAAATAATGTTCACTAACAGATAAAAGTGTGTTATAATTAAATAATCATAACCTGTAACTGTTCAGTGCCTCGCGAAACAGCAGACTGACGAATAGTTACCATAACTACAACAAGAGGTGATTGCATGATTAAGAAAGAAATGATAGCTATGCTTCTGGCCGGCGGTCAGGGCAGCAGACTGGGTGTACTGACAGAAAAAGTAGCGAAACCTGCAGTTGCTTTTGGCGGGAAATATCGTATCATAGATTTTCCTTTAAGTAACTGTATTAATTCAGGCATCGATACAGTAGGTGTATTGACACAGTATCAGCCATTGCGACTTAATACACATATCGGAATTGGTATTCCATGGGATCTTGACAGAAACGAAGGTGGTGTAACAGTACTGCCGCCTTACGAGAAGAGTACCAGCAGTGAGTGGTACACAGGAACAGCCAATGCAATCTTCCAGAATATGGATTACATGGAACAGTATAATCCGGATTATGTCCTGATCTTATCCGGTGACCATATCTATAAGATGGATTATGAAGTAATGCTTGATTTCCATAAAGCGAATAAAGCAGATGTGACGATTGCCTGTATGCCGGTACCTATTGAGGAAGCAAGCCGTTTTGGTATCATGGTAACAGATGACATAGGACGCATTACGGAGTTTGAGGAGAAACCGGAGCATCCAAGTAGCAATCTGGCGTCCATGGGAATTTATATTTTCAGTTGGCCTGCTTTAAAGGAAGCACTGATGTCTCTGAAGGATCAGAACAGCTGTGATTTTGGCAAACATGTTCTTCCATACTGCAAGGAGAAAGGTGAAAGACTTTTCGCCTACGAATACAATGGATACTGGAAGGATGTAGGAACACTGGGTTCTTATTGGGAGGCCAATATGGAACTGATCGATATTATTCCGGAATTTAATCTCTATGAAGAATTCTGGAAGATTTACACAAAGGGAGATATTATCCCGCCTCAGTATATTTCAGCAGATGCGGTTACAGACAGATGTCTGATCGGTGAGGGTGCAGAAATTTACGGGGAAATACATAATTCTGTGATCGGACCAAATGTTGTGATCGGAAAAGGCAGCGTGATCCGTGATTCCATTATCATGCGCAATTCTACCATTGGTGAGGGCGTACAGATGGATAAGGCTATTATTGCCGAGGATGTTACTATTGGAAACAATGTTGTACTGGGATGTGGTGAGGAAGCACCGAATGTGCTGAAACCTGCAGTTTATGCATTTGGAATTGCTACGGTTGGTGAACGCAGCGTGATCCCGGATAATGTAAGGATCGGAAAGAATACAGCAATCTCAGGTATAACTGTTCCTGAGGATTATCCTGATGGTGAGCTGGCCGGCGGACAGGTAATTACAGCAAAGGACGGTGACGAATAATGAGAGCGATAGGTATTATTTTGGCTGGCGGTAATAATAACCGCATGAGAGAATTATCAAATAAGAGGGCAATCGCAGCAATGCCGATTGCCGGAAGCTACAGAAGTATCGACTTCGCACTGAGCAACATGGCGAGTTCTCATATTCAGAGAGTTGCTGTTCTGACACAGTACAATGCCCGTTCTCTGAATGAACATTTAAGCTCTTCCAAATGGTGGGATTTCGGAAGAAAACAGGGTGGTCTCTTTGTATTTACACCTACGATCACAAAAGAGAACAGTCTGTGGTATCAGGGAACAGCAGATGCTATTTATCAGAATCTGGAATTCCTTAAAAGCAGTCATGAACCATATGTAGTGATCGCATCCGGCGACTGCGTTTACAAGATGGATTACAACAAGGTTCTTGAATATCATATTGCGAAACGTGCAGATGTTACGGTAGTATGCACTACCTGCGATAATCCCAGTGAGATTGAGAGATTTGGTGTTCTCCGTATGAATGAGGACTGCAGGATTGAGGAATTTGAAGAGAAGCCAATGGTTTCTTCTTATAATACAATTTCAACAGGTATCTATGTTATCCGAAGAAGACAGCTGATCGAGCTGATCGAGAGAGCTGCGCTGGAAGGCAGACATGATTTTGTAAAGGATATTCTGATCCGCTACAAGAATCTTAAGAGAATCTATGGATATAAGATTGACACATACTGGAGCAATATCTCCACAGCAGAAGCATATTATAAGACAAATATGGATTTCCTGAAACCGGAGATCAGAAACTATTTCTTCAAACAGGAACCGACAATTAAGACAAAGATTGATGATCTGCCTCCTGCAAAATACAATCCGGGAGCACAGGTGAAGAACAGCCTGGTTGCCAGCGGATGTATTATCAATGGTACGGTGGAGAATTCCGTTCTTTTTAAAGACGTATTTGTAGGAAATAACTGCGTGATCAAGAACTCTGTGATTTTAAACAATGTATATCTGGGAGATAATACTCATATTGAGAACTGCATTGTTGAAAGCCGGGATACTATTCGTGCAAATTCGTATTACTGCGGCGACGGTGAAGTGAAGATCGTCGTGGAGAAAAATGACAGATATATACTGTAAATAAAACAGCCGGATAGATTCGGTAAATCGAAAGGAGTAAATTTGTATCATGAATATTACTGATGTGCGTGTGAGGAAGGTAGCAAAAGAAGGAAAGATGAAAGCGGTTGTTTCCATAACGATCGATGATGAATTTGTAGTACATGATATCAAGGTGATTGAAGGAGAAAAAGGGTTATTTATCGCTATGCCAAGCCGTAAGGCAACAGACGGAGAATATCGTGATATTGCACATCCGATCAATTCTGCAACACGTGACAGGATCCAGACGATCATTCTGGACAAGTTCCAGGAAGTTATGGATGCGGAACCGGAAGAAGCTGCAGCTGCGGAATAACCGGTGAATAAAGAACTGTAAACAGATAAGAAGAAGCACAGGCACTGTCTCTGAAAAAGGGGCAGTGTCTGTTTTTTGCTGAGCATTAGTGAAGATAAAATGTTACATAATTATTACATAAATTAATAAAAAGTGTTGATTTTTTTACGAAATATGATATACTGGGTTTCAGATTAACGAGAAAGGTGATTAATTTATGAAGAAAAAAGTTTTTTCATTACTGCTGGCCGGAATGCTTACTTTTTCCATGGGAACAACTGCATATGCAACAGAAGATGCGATTGCTGATATGCAGGCTCAGAAACAGCAGGCAGAAGCCGGACTTGCCCAGACACAGGCGAATATTGACAGCCTTCAGAGCAAGAAGCAGGAGCTGGAGAACTATCTGTCTGATTTGAATACACAGTATGAAGACCTGACTAATGCAATTTCTGAACTCAGCATACAGGCCGGAGAGAAAGAGAATGAGCTGAAACAGCTTCACACAGAATTAAAGAAAGCTAAGAAAGCATTAAATAAACAGTACGATGATATGAAACTCCGCATCCAGTATATGTATGAGAATGGCGGTACATCTGCATTAGAGACTTTGCTGTCATCTAAGGATCTTTCAGAGTTCCTCAACAATGCAGAGAGTGTTGCGAAGATTTCCCAGTATGACAGGACTATGCTGGAGAAATGCGAGAACCTCCAGAATACAATAAAGGATCAGGAAACTACTGCAAAAGAGGAGAAAGCTTCTATTGATGAACTCCTTGCAGAAAGAGCATCCAAGCAGCAGGAGGTTCAGGAACTTGCGGCAAGTACCAGCGATAATATCTCTTCTTATGTAAGTCAGATCAGCGCCAGCCCGGAAGAGGCAGCAGCACTGACAGCAGAGATTAATAATGCGGACAACAGCATTGCCCGGCTGGTACAACAGGCAGAAGAAGAGAAAGCTGCCAGAGAAGCAGCTCAGGCGCAGGC
>OGHV01001365.1_pt1 | contig 13872 bp, 7 predicted proteins | sample 1571551 | NCBI WGS metagenome assembly OGHV01 (sample SAMEA2581960, study PRJEB24529) | metagenome | biome: Human gut stool | place: China | collected 2011 | reverse complement strand
GGTGGATGCGGCAGTCACGCAACTTACGGTTGTGCAGGTTGGCTTTCTTGGCACGCTCACGGGCTATCTTCGTGACGCCGGCAATAGCCTTGCGTTCTTTTTCGGATTCCTGGATTTTCTGCAGCAGGACTTCGGCCACATCGGGATGCTTGTGGAGGTAGTTGTCTACCTGCTCTTTTACGAAGTCGCCCACAAACTTGTTGACGCTGACGCCCGACAAAGGATAGGGGTTGCCTTCGGAATCTTTCTCCGGTGCCATGGACAGTGAGCCCAACTTGATTTTGGTCTGGCTCTCGAACGTAGGTTCAATCACGTTGATGGCAATGGCAGCCACCAGTCCGTTACGGATGTCCTGAAACTCCAGGTTCTTTCCGTAGAACTCCTTGATGGCACGGGCTATATGTTCCTTGAACGCGCTCTGGTGGGTTCCTCCCTGCGTGGTGTGCTGACCGTTGACAAAGGAATAGTATTCCTCGCCATACTGCGCACTGTGGGTAAAGGCTATCTCAATGTCTTCGCCCGTCAGGTGCACAATGGGATACAGTCCCGGCGCAGTCATGTTGTCGTTCAGCAGGTCTTCCAGTCCGTTACGGCTCACAATGCGGTGTCCGTTATAATAGATGGAAAGGCCCGTATTTAAATAGGTATAGTTGCGGAGCATGGTCTCAATGAACTCCGGACGGAAGTGGTAGTTCTGGAACAGGGTATCGTCGGGTTCAAAGAAGATGTAGGTTCCGTTTTCTTCGTCGGTGGCGCAGGTCTCGTCGCTGACCAGTTCTCCACGTTCGAACACGGCCTTGCGCATCTGTCCGTCGCGGGCACTCCAGGCCACGAAACGGCGGCTCAATGCATTGACCGCCTTGGCTCCCACTCCGTTCAGACCGACACTTTTCTTGAAGGCCTTGGTATCGTATTTACCTCCGGTGTTCAGCATGGAAACGGCATCAACCAGACTTCCCAAAGGAATGCCTCGTCCATAGTCGCGCACGGACACCCGCAGGTTGTCTTCCATCTGGATTTCAATGCGCTTTCCGGCTCCCATCTTGAACTCGTCGATACTGTTGTCGACGACTTCTTTCAACAGCACATAAATACCGTCTTCCACCTGCGAACCGTCGCCCAGGCGACCGATGTACATACCGGGACGGGTACGCACGTGCTCCATGTCGCTCAAGTGGCGAATGTTCTCTTCGGTATAAGCTACAGAGGAAACGGTTTGTTCATTGAGTTCTTCCATATCTATTCCCCCTCTGTTTTTTAAATCATTTTCTTATAAGCACGGCGGCGTTTGTGCTGCACGGATTCGAATGCGCTCCACTGTGCCTGTACTTTCTTGTTGAGCTCAAGCTCCGGATTACTTTCTCCATACTCAAATCCCATCTGCTGGAAAATAGGCACGAGGTCGTAGAACAGGAGGGCATTGACTCCCTTGCTCTGGTATTCGGGCTTCACTCCTACCAGCAACAAATCGAGCACACGCGGACGCTTGATGAACAGGGCCTTCAACAGGTGGTACCAGCCGAAAGGAAGCATCTTTCCCTTGGCTTTCTGCAAGGCTTTCGACAAGGACGGCATGGCAATTCCCACTGCCACCAGGTTGCCTTCCGCATCTTCTACCAACGACACCATGCGCAGGTCGATGAGCGGCAGATACATCTTTATATATTGGTCGATCTGTCCCTGCGTCATCTGCGAATATCCGTAAAGAGGCGCGTAGGCTTCGTTAATCAAATCGAAGATTTTCTGCCCGTAGTTCTGCTTCTTGATTTCGCTCCGCTTGAGCTTCTTGATTTTCAGGTTGTACTTCTGAAGAATGATTTCGGAGATGCGTACGAACTTTTCCGGAAGCTGGTGGGGCACGCTCAGCTTGTATTCCACCCAGTCGGCTTCTTTCTCAAAGCCTAACTGCTCCATGTGTTCCGGATAATAGGAATAGTTATAGATGGTGGCCATCGTACTCAACTGGTCGAATCCTTCAACCAGCATTCCTTCGGCATCCATATCTGTAAATCCCAACGGACCGACAATGGCTTCCATACCTTTTTCTTTTCCCCATTGCTCTACGGCTTTCAGCAAGGCTGAAGATACTTCTTCTTCGTCGATAAAGTCCAGCCAGCCAAAACGTACTTCTTTTTTGTTCCATGTGTCATTAGCACGATGGTTGATGATGCCAGCCACACGCCCTACTATCTCCTCGCCTTTGTATGCTAGAAAATATTCTGCCTCACAAAACTCAAATGCCGGATTCTTCTCGGGATTGAAGGTATTCAGCATGTCATCGTACAAATCGGGAACGGAATAGGGATTATTTTTATAAAGTTCGTAATTAAAACGAATGAACTTCTTCAGTTCTTTTTTCGTAGTGACTTTTTTAATCGTGATAGTCATTGTGGTATAATTTTCTTTCGTTCGCTTTGAGTTTAGAAAAATTAAGGCTGTAAAGATACACTTTTTCTACGAAGACTCCTGAAATTTTACTGAAAATCATCTTTATTTCACATTCACTATACATAAAAGAACATTGAATGACAACCATATAGGTTTCCAACGACCCACTCAAAAGGTAATTATAAATAAAAACGAGACACCTTCCAGAAGGAAAGTGTCTCGCCCAATAAACAAATATATTTGTTATAAACTACAATCTATCATTCTTTATCCTTGGTGATATGAATAGATACCTTGATGTACGGAGTATCAGCATGTCCAGACAAGCCTTTATATACATTCTTGCGTAAAGTATACCCCTTAGGACCTACAATCGTACAAGCTTCGGTAATATCTGTACCAGCACCATCACCGCTTACCCAAGCAGCTCTATCAGCATCCGTGAAAGTTTCCAACCAGGTATTTTCATCAATCCAAAGCCATACCTCGTAAGTGTAGTCCTTGTCAGCTTCCAAATTGGCCACACCTTTCACAGCAACTTTCAAATCTTCTTCAGTCAACCGGATGTCTTCCAAAGCTGTTACACCATCTTTCACCTGAATCACATCCTGATATTGGCCATCTACGCGGATAGCGAAATCATCTGCTTTCAAGAACCATTCTTCTGCAGCAATTTCTGTAGGAATAGTCAAGACTACATCTGCATCTGTATATGACGGAGTTTCAGCCGGAACTTTAAAGTTTAAGTGACAATCCTTAACTCCACCTATATATACCACGCCTTCTGCATTAATATATTCACCGCTCAAGTCAACAGCTTCACCAGAATGACCCAATGTAGCAGTTCGATAATTCAAATAAACATCTTTATCAAGAGTGACTTGATTTACCGCATCGGTACTATAAATACGCATATCATCACATGCTATCAGTGCCATCTGCGTGCCACTTGTCACATTATTATCTGTCACATTTTCAAATTTCAGATAATTATCGGTAGAAGTTGCACCATTTACAAAGTCCAATGTGGTAAATTTAGCACATCCCGCAGCCGGAAGAGCAATGGTAGTCTGACAAAGTTTAGCTGTTTTAGCTAAGATAGAAATAGCTGTTACTTTTGAAGCTGTCACACTCAATTCAGAATTCACTGTCAATAAGCAATCTACATATAATTCAGAGCCTTCAACAAGTGTCAAATAATCAAGCTTCAAGCTGTTTCCTACATAGACTCCTGTCTTTTTCAACTCACTCTGATAGTCCGTAAATGACAAATTACCATCTACACGCAGAACGGCATTGTCAGTAGTAAGCTTTGTACAAATGAAATCACCAAGAGTATACACAGAAGAATTATCGAGTTTCACATCCTTACCAGAAACCCCAGAAGCATAAGCGAAGATGTTAGTCTTATACAGCGCCACATTTTCACCCAAGTTCAAAGTACCCCAGCTCTGGATTTCAACATTAGAAAGTCTTTCTGCATTCACATTCAATGCTCCATCCACAAACAAGATTAGAGATGATTCCAAATTCTGATTAATAGTCAATGTATAACCAGCCGGTACATAAACATACTTCTTATTGTCCAAATTAGGAGCAACAACTTCTGAGTAATTTCCACTGGCTGAAAGAATAAAGCAGTCAGCACGTGTAATTCCCTTCTCAGCCAAAGCTTCATCAAAAGAAGCACACATACCAAGCCCGTATGCGGGATTTTCTGTAGCCGGGTTAGCTGCACGTGATACTGCTGCCTTTACATCCGTCTGACCTTCACCAATTACAAGTGAAGTGTTGTTAGTAAACGAAACCGTATTCACCCCTGGCAAAGATTCTGCTGGAGGAACCCCTACCATCTCATCACTTGTGTTACATCCGACCAAAGCCATCGCCAGGAACGGAACAAAAAATAGATTTTTCTTCTTCATAATAAATATTAAATTAATCTTTCAAAAGATGAAGTCACATTGTGACCTAAAAAACCAATAATGATTCCAGCACACCTGATAGTAACCCAAGCAGCCGGTCCCCACATAATACTCAGCCCGAGAGCTGTTTCCCCACATCACTGTTAGCTAGAAACTGAATAAATGAGCACTTTCCTAGCTATATTTTATAGATATAAATTCCGTTACAAAGGAACAGATTTTTCACTAAATACACAACTATTTTTCAAAGCATTTTATACGTTTTTTACTATTAAACAAGCACTTAGAATTTATTCTATAGTAAGATAAAAAGTAAAAAACATTTAATTTTACCCTACCTCGTTATACTAAAAATAGTACTTATTCCTCTTCACGCCATGGATAAGGATTCTGCTCCCGACTGTCATGCGACGGAGAATCTACATAATACCCTTTTTCAATTTCATCACCATCCACAAGTCCACGTATCATAGCATTACGTTCTACTGCTTCTTTGTACAACTCCTCATAATCACGTGTATAATCAGCATGAGGAACCACATTGGTGTCAAACACAAGCTTGACAATTCCTGTGGGCTTCACATTGCAATGAATACGTATAACATGTTTCACAAATCCTATATTCTTAGCACTTTCGTACTTAAACAAAAGCCTCTTAGACTTACCTGGCATCACCATCCGAGAAGTAAGTTTGGGAACTATACAACCACAAGAAGGCTGAATTTCACGAATAATCAGCGGTTCCTCACCCGTATTCTCAATCTCATAAGATAAATTGAGAATATCCCCTGCAATAATCGGGTAATAGTGACGCACAGAATCTGCCACAGACACTGTTGTCCAACCAATTTTTTGCTTACAACTAGAGAACAGCGCAAAAACTGATACAAGCCCCCAAAAGATAATACTAAACCTTTTCATATCAATATAACTCTATTTCTTCACAAGCTATAGTCGGACGACGACCTTTTCCTTGCAACACATGTAACTCCAAAGCCTGTGACGCATCAATATCCTTTAAACCGAACTGTATACGATGCTTGGTAAATGGTTCTTTAGCAGCACCAGCTTTCAAGGGCACTTTATACAAGCACTTTCCTGACTGCCAGACTTCTATAGATTCTGGCAGATAAATCCGCCAAGAAGGAGCATATAGAAATGAAAGCCCCATCTGCAACCCATTCCGAATTTTTCCGGCTGGCACTTCTATGTTTACCATCTCTGCAGAAGCAATGAGCCATCCCGTATGGTAATCGGACGGCAACGCATAGAGCCCATCAGTTAATATAGATAAGTCCGTATAGCCAACATCCATCTTATATTTCGATTTCAGTCCGACTCCTTTCAATAAACTAAGGGAATCTTCATTCTCTGATTTCAATGTTTGCCATTCATCAATATATCTGGAAAGACTTCCGTTTGCTTCACGATAATTGTGCATACAATCAAAAGCTGTATGCCCTTTTAAAGACTCCAGACAAGTCTCTACAATAGAAGGATTATAATTCCCATGAGGCATACGCTGTAACTCAAGTCGGGTAAACTGTAAAGCAGTGAGCAGTTTATTGAGTCTCACTCGTTCTTCATCGGTTATATCCTTTGATTTCTTATCAAGAGTATCACAAAATGCTTCAAAGTCTTCAGGATTCAGCCAAATGTTCACAGCATCTTCAATCCCTCCGTAAAAAGGTAATATTTTTTTTCTTTCACAAGCTTTTGTTTCCCAATCACGATAAGCTCTCTCTAAAATATCGCCCGAAACCGGATAATACCGATGAATGCAACTGGCAGCATAACTCTTCACATGTAAATCTGGATTAATAAGCATAGCAGCAATAGCTGCAGTCTGTATATCATCGAACGAAGCATAGTCTGTACCACTTCCATTATAGATTATACCAGAAACACCTAAAGAACGAAAATAACGCAGACGTTCACCAATCATTGAGAGACAAGGATACGGAGTAAGATAATCATCAAAATTACGCATGTAGTCCCATACATATACTTTATTCGTCACTTTCTTCCATTGTTCCACCATCCGTGAGAAATTCTTGATTTTTGCCGATTTCATCGACAAATTAGCCTGCATCGGAACTTCCATCGCACTGATTATTACACCTACATTGGAAGGCAAAGAACCTGTTGGAGGCGTATAAGTGGAAAGATAGGCCGATGTAAAGAACTGATGATTCGGAAATCTTGCTGCTAACCGTCGTAAAAGATTGCTGACTGCCGGTGTCGCTGATTTAGACGTATTCCCAGCTTTCATACAAAGATCACAAGAGCAAATAGTTTCGTCATCCTCAGGCATAATCACAAAACGGGCAGCTCCTTTTTCATTCTCTCCTTCTCCGAAGTTATCCACCACATACGATTCAATCGCCTTATAAAGGTCGTTTGATGAAAAACAAAACTGCCCCGGAATACGTTTTCCATCCACCTGCGCCCAAGCATCTTCAGGAATATCATCGTAAAAAACACGGCGCAGATTATGCCCCCATAGTCCCCAGTCATAATCAATATTATGGGAAGCTGTGATAGGCATTAATTCCGGATTTGAATTGGCAGAAGAATATATACCACGATATTCGAAAGCAAAATCGCCTTCACATCCATTCAGATTAATTATAGCAGGAGGAAGATCTGAAACATTTACACGTTCGTCTCCAAGAGCAGAAATAAACTGATAAATCAGCCAAAGCATTTTCGCATCATTCCGCGCTATAAGACGTATCGTATCGCCATCACGAAATAAGGAATAATCATAGTCATGCAAACTATCTACATGCACCATCACCTGTAAGCAATCGTCAGTCAATGGATTATCAAACACAGCAATATTCTTATTCTCTGACCGACGGTTCAAATGATTCCTCAAATAATTTCCCCAACGTACATCATTAGGACTATCAGTACCAGATACCACCCAGTACACGCCATAGGCATCGGCAGACTGGGAGCATGCCGTACATTGAAATAAAAGAGGCAAAAGATATAATAATACCTTAAACGTCTGTTTCTTAAAAATATACATGGAGCTGTAAATGTACATTATATAAATTTCTATATTTTGTTTCTATTTGTTCATAAGGACTATCTAAAGTTCCATACCGCTGGTTTAACTGGCTATAAAATGTATGCCATGTACCCATTACACTTAACGACAGGTTCTTGTTAAACATATACGTGCCCCCTAATCCAACCATCGTATTCAACTTATCAAAGGTTCCCGGCATGGCATAATCTATCATATTGGCTTCCGGAGCAGTTCCTAAACCGCCTGTAACCGTAATGCTGGTACGACCATCTTCAAGTATAAAATATTTGAGCTGGGCAGAAGCATTAAAATACAGATTCGACGATAACAGGAAGCCGTCCACCTTGCCACCCATATAAAGTTGCCCGTAGGTTTTAGACACACCTGCCCCTGCACTAATAAGGTCACGGTCATATTTCTTCCACCCATCAAAAATCCAAGCTGGAGCTTCATCCTCACTCCAACGATACGCTTTAGAATATGTACTGATACGCCTGTAATTGGCATGCACATCAAGTGTCCAGTCATTCTTAAATTCATGGGTAATTTTTACATCAGCCATCAATTTAGGGAAATACTTGCTTGCCCAAGCTGCAGAAAGTGTCGCAGCCCAGTCGGACGAGAACCGGTGTTCCCATTCTGCCTGCAACTGTATTCCCTGCCCTCCAGGAACCTGATCTTCTGGATCGTTTCCTGTAGCACTACCATCACGTCCCGCATAATTAATACGCCCAGTATAAGCATTTTTTTCACCCCGACGCGTATAAGACAAAGTACCTACTGCTGTTATAACATCAGCTTCTCCATAACGTCCTTGCAAATATTCCGCAACCAGTTCATTATTAAATGATTTACTTTGCAGTCCTTTCAGGTGACGTTCAAAATCAGCCGCTTCTGTTATTCCTGGCACATAGTATTTTTGATAGTAATGAGCAGAATCATATTGCTTCAGTGCTTCGTATGCCACACCTTTCGCCAACAGCAACGATCGGTTTTCTGAATCAAACGTCAATGCTGCATCCACAACTGCCAAAGCCGAATCGGCCCTATGTGCTTTTATCAACTGATAAGCCTTTCTTTCACTATTTTCAGAGAAAGCCCCTACCAGTCCCTGATTATTCGGATAATCATTGAGCCAAGGACGTATCATATCTATCGAACGGTCATATTCCTCCTCCCGAAGATAGGAAGCAGCCTGCTTTACCACATAAACGGTTTCTTCCGGATAGATTGAACGAGCCTGTGCTACATAATAATCATAAGCATCATAACGCTTGAGCATATCTGACGTAGTCAAAGCATATTGTAATCCTTCAACTGAGGAAGGATTAACCCGAAGCAATTTGACACTTTCATCAAATGCAAATCCACTTGCTCCTTCTTCAATCATATCCTTAATATAAGGAACCGCCATTTCTTCATAAGCAGAAGCATACACAGCTCGCATTTCCAGCTTAGTCGTATCCTGCATTGCTGAATCCAGCACAGCCAATGCTTCTCCGGTATTACCCTTACGACAAATAATATCTGCTTTCTTAACAAAATATGTATCATCATCCGGATAAATCAAACGCAACGAATCAAGTATTTCCATCGCTGCATCATAGCGCTTCAATTCATAATTACATGCATAAGCTTTACTCATTGCCGAAGCCTTCAGCTCACTATCAGAACTATTCCGAACAGCCGAATTAACGTATGGCAATGCCTCCGAATAAAAGCCATCTGTTATCAAATTCTCAGCCTGTTGCAAGCGATTTAATGCCAATTCATCGGCAAGGTCTTTATCTTTAGGGTTCATGGCAACAAGCGTAGACAGGAGTGAATAAGCTTTACTCGTATTTCCCATCCGCTTATAAACGACATATTCTTTATATAACAAAGAAGGCTGTTCGCCATAACGTTTCTTGGCTTCTGCCAAATAAAACAAAGCGTCCTCATCATATCCCCGCAATATTGAGGTGGAAATCAGATAATCAAGTGCTTCCTTGCTCGCAGTCTTTTCATACAAACGTCCATAAAGAAGATAAGGATCATTCATTTTAGCCGCATTGGCTGCCTCTGCAAGTAATGCATTGCTGAAACTTGCTAAACGAGCACTCCTATTGTATCTCATCCTCGACTGCACAAAAGCAATAGCCTCCTGATAACGCCCTTCCTCAGCCAATATTCCTGCTTTTTTCATAATAAGATTGGAGCTATACGGCATTCGGGATACCCCTTTTCCTGAAACTTCAAGAGCTTCTTCTACATTTCCCTGTTGCAAAAGCAGATTGACCAAATCCATGTAATAAGTTTCATTTTCCGGCATCACCCCCACGAGCTCATATAATGAACTAATCGCAGATTCTGACTTACCTTCCTTTCGCTGTTTAATATAATTTTCTTCCAGACTATAGGCATATTCATTGGTTACTACAGAGTCATTTGGATAAATCTGATGCAAACGCTTCAACAAACGATCAGCTTCCACATGATTATTCTGCTTTCTATACAATCCTATTTTTTTCCTCCATAGTCCTTGCCAATACGGATTGATTTCAAGCAACTCATTCACATAACAAATCGCACTGGAATAATTTTCAGTTTCTTCCTCCACATTTACAAGCATCTGTTTAGCTGTTACATTCTCTGGATTGTCTCGAACAGCTCTTACCAGATAATATCTCGCTTTATCATAATCACGCTTATATTGATAATAATAACGCCCCATAAGTTCATTCAAGCCGCTTGCATCAGAATAATACTGCATGCCCTCATCAAGCATCCGTTTACCTTCTTCCCATTGATTATTTTTGAACATAGAACGGGTATTCACCTCATAATAATCAGGTGTACGTATTTCCTTGCGGTCAAATGCGCCCAAAGCAAACGCACCTACAATGAAGATAAAAAGTACAAAAATGGTAAGTAAATATCCCTTTTTCCTCATAATGTACCTCCCACTCCGCTGCTTTCTGCAGCTTTTACTTTATTTTTTTTACCCGAGAATCCTTTTCGAGTCATTTCACCCCAAACAGCTCGCTTATTAACAAGATAGTTAAAGTAGCCTCTTATCGAAAAGAACACAATAAAAGGATGATATAAAAATGGTTCAAGAAAAGCAGCCAGAACTATCCACATATAAGACCTTGCTTTCCTGAATGTACCCCCAATCATATAGTCATAAAGAATGACAACCATGCCCAAGATAACACAAAATGTATAAATAGCCAAGAATATAACTAACGCAGACCGCCAGTTCACAGCTCCAGTGAAAGCCTGGTATACAAACAATAATATTCCGAAAAACTCAATTACAGGAGCGATAAATTCAAAAATAAATACGTATGGAAGCGTTACCATTCCCAGTCGTCTATATTTATAATTAAATATGAAACGACGATGACGCATGAACGTCTGAATCAGGCCACGCCCCCAACGTATACGCTGACGGCTAAGGGTAGTCAATGTAGCAGGCACTTCGGTCCAACAGCAGTTAGCCGGAATCTGCACAATACGGTATTTACGCTTGAAATCACAACAATATCCTACCATACGGATAATCATATCCATATCCTCAGCAAACGAATCACTGCTATAACCGCCGGCCGCAATCACAATCTTCTTATCGAAAAGACCATAACCTCCCGACACATTCGGCATCGCATTAATAGTAGACCAACCCATCTTTCCTACAAGGAAAGAACGCATATACTCCAAGGTTTGAAACAAAGCCCACGGAGTATGAGGAGGTAACCTCTTTACAATTCGGCCATTCTTAACGGTACAACCGTTAGATGAAGTCATCATACCACTGACAGCAATGACATCCCTTGACTCCAATATTGGCTGTATACACTGTGCAATAGCATCTTTAGAAAGAATACAGTCCACGTCAGTATTGATGAAATAAGGATACGACGAGGCATTCAATCCAGCATTAACTGCATCCGCCTTCGTTCCTCCATTTTCCTTATCAACCACTATCAAACGTTTATATTCTGGATTTGTAGACTTGAACAAACGCTTATAAGGCTTGGTATGTATGTATTCCACATACGCAAACGGAACTTCCACGAGCGAAAAATTCTCAATCAAAAGCTCAAGTGTTTTATCACGGCTACCATCATTCACAATAATTACCTCAAACAAAGGATAATCTTGACTGAGCAAAGAGTTTACATTATCAACAATCGTACGCTCCTCATTATAAGCCGGTGCAACAATGGATACCCCCGGAGTATAAGGACTAGTATCAATCATGTATTTTGAATATTCCGGTAAATGATGATACTTTTTACGCAAAATGCCAATCTCTGCCAGCACCATGAGTATCACGTATGAAATGATAAGCCCCATGCTGTAAAAAAAGACAATATAACCGTAAAAATATAATATCAGCTCCTTCATAGATTATCATCATTAATTATAGGGTTCTCCACATGCTTAAAAAGAATTAAATCTCTTTCTTTACAAGTTGACTTAAGAGATTCAAAAAGCTCACGTCCATTTGGTCCAGAGAGCCATAGGCAACGCAGCGCGGTACGCCGCGTATAATCTGAAGATTTCAGTTGATATGCCTTAACAAAAAAATCTACATTATGTTCTCCATTTATTTCCAGCAAAGCATTCAAAATAGTCCGGCGTAAGGACTCCGTTTGCTTGTAAAACAAATCCTTTATTGTTTCCTCTGCTTCAGCACAACGTCGGATTCCCATACATTCAAAAGCAGTCTGCCTATACATCAGGTCGGAAGACTCAAAGAAAGTCATCACATGACGTAATTCACGTTCGGTACCCCAATATGCAGTTTCATGCATAAAAAATATCATCATATCACGATTCTCAGAAGTCTGCAACAAAGGTACGAATCTAGGTAAAGCTCGTTCAGAGTCATGTATTTTACTAAAAATCTCATGTATCTCAATTTTGTCCCACAAAGAAAAATTAGCCTCGCGAGTAGCATCAATAGTCAGGCTTTCATCCTCAAAGAAAATATAGGGATCATCCTTTGATGCCAACATATAATACACACGTGCAGCCTTTCGCAAAGCCGGATCCTTATCATTTACCAAATGCGTCACCAAACTATCAGACAAGCGCATATTGGTCAACCGTACTGCCTGCAGTAAACGTACTTTTCGCTTATGTGAACCAAACATAAGTCCTTTTTCCACAAAATCTGTAAACCCAATCATTCTCATGATAGTTTGTATGTTCCTCAGATTTGGATCTGCGGTATTGGTAAACTGACATACATCTACAAAAATACGAGCCCACATTCTCATCTGCCAAGCATGCCATCTTTTCGGCTTATAATCCAGTCTACGAGCTATTTCCTCTTCAGACAAATTATCAACTGATGCGTAACAAATCTCCTTCATCTTCTCAAAATATTTCTTTCGAGTCTTCACATAGAAACGTTTTGTACGTTCTATGTAATACACATCGGCAATCATGACTACCGTAATAAAGAGGAAACCAATCACGCAACAAAAGACAACACCATAAGCTACACGTACTACCCATGGATAATCTGCGAAAAGATGAAGATACTGATAATAATAATAGCGGGGAACATTCCACCCGTAAACCTCATAAGCAGTCCCTAACGGTGAATATTCCACATATTCATACTGAGAAGATGAATCAGAAGGCTCTTCTTCTGCACATAACGGAAGGACAGGCATGACTCCGCTACCTAAAAACAGAAAGTATAATATAAGCACAAATTGTTTCATCATTACAACCTCAGCAAAAAATAAAAAACAAAAAAATAAATAAAAAGCTCCAGTCACACACGTTACAAGAACTTTTGAATATATTTAAAACGATTGTATATAATCAAACAAATCAGTAATAGATACTTTACATCTTTCTATTTCCCATACAAATATAATATAAAAGCACAAAATGAGATACGGGCGACAGGTGGCGAACAACCATAATTAACACTTATTCACTAGCATAACGTACTATACGACAAATACATAAATAGCCCAAACCACAATTCTCATTCGGCCAAAAAGAATCTATCCGCATCAACATAAACAGGAGTGACATAAAACCTCCCATTCCATCGGCATAAATAAAAGGGATACACATCGTCAAAACCACTATCTTCTTTCATTTCATCGTTCACTTGAGGTGGCTCGAATACGCTTTCTGATAAGATTTATTAACTAAAGTAGAAAATACGATGAAAAGGACAGTTTTTTTGTATTTCACCTCCATTAAACGGTTACCCTCACCACACACTCCTCTGCATTTGGCATACAGTCCATCAAAAACAACCTTATTCCACACGCATTTCTGCAAAACGTCAAAGTATATTCTCTGTTTCACACTGTGGTTTATATATTCCACAGTGTGGTTTACATATTTCACACTGTGGTTTATGTATCCCACAGTGTGAAACAGAGAATTGACAAAGAAGAAACAAAGAATATATACCGGAATCCTGAATTAAATTTACCGAAGACTATATGTTTTCAGACAAGGTGAAGGAAGTGACAAAGAAATTATATATTTTTGTAA
>OGHV01001364.1_pt1 | contig 13876 bp, 13 predicted proteins | sample 1571551 | NCBI WGS metagenome assembly OGHV01 (sample SAMEA2581960, study PRJEB24529) | metagenome | biome: Human gut stool | place: China | collected 2011 | reverse complement strand
AAGACTCAGTTTGCCCCGGGTAATCCCGATGTCCGTAAGATCGACGATATGCAGAAGAACAACCAGTTGGTGATCGAGGCGTTGGCCTTTATCCGGGGTCGTAGCTTGTCCGAGACTTATTGTATCATCGATGAGGCCCAGAACCTCACGCCGCATGAGATCAAGACGATTATCACCCGTGCGGGAGAGGGAACGAAGATGGTCTTCACGGGAGATATCCAACAGATTGACTCCCCATATCTAGACGCCCAAAGTAATGGCTTGGCCTATATGATCGACAAGATGAAAGGACAGGACTTGTTCGCCCATATCAACTTGATAAAAGGCGAGCGAAGCGAGTTATCTGAGTTAGCGTCAGATCTTTTGTAATTAATATAGGGAATTGAAGATTGAAAATAAACGCTTATGTGAAGCTTGATTTTTAATCTTCAATTCTTAATGATTAGTCATTTACGCTCGGGCAGACATAAATCTTCCGGAAACTACCTTTATAGGAAGGGGCTCCCATATCTTTGATCTCATTCAGATGTTGTTTAAGATGGGCGGTTTCGCCGTGCTTTTGTAATTCCCCGTCGTTTTTCCAAGTCTCGGCGATAAAGAATTCGGTGCTATCGGTGAGGGATTGGTACATGCCGTAGTCGATACATCCCGGTTCTAGCAACGTGCTTTCCTTGCATTTCAAGAATGATTCCTTTAAGGCGGAGACACATTCGGGTTTTACTTTCCGTTTGATATTCAGTACGACTTCCATGGACTCTTTATTGCTTCCTCCATTCGTGCAACCGGATAGAGCGATTAATACGCAGGCCATTGAGATAAACACTTTCTTCATGATAGATTGTTTTTAAGTATTTGATACGACAAAAGTAGTGAATTTTTGATCTAAACACAGGAATCGAACATCTGATATTAAATTATTGTTGTTAGTGGAAGTTGGAATGGATATATTTGTGATAATATTAATAGCTATTTATGTTAAATTTAAAACAAGAGTCATGAGAAAGAGTTTGTTGTATGTATTTGCCGTGATTTGCACGATGGGTTTTTTTACGGCATGTGGTGATGATGACGATTCAAGTTCTTCCGGTAACTGGCAAGATCTGTCGAAAACGTACGAGGGTAAGAGCGTTAATCTGGTAATGGGTGAAGTGACAATCCCTGTTGACGGTAAATCGGTCGTGATTGCCGCTTCCTCTGCGGAGAAGGCATCCGTAACCTTGAACAATATCATCCCCGAAAATAAGTCGGTCGCTATCGATGCTGCGTTGAAGGAAGCGGACGGCACTTATACGTTTACCGGCGAGAGTACGGTTGGCGATTGCGTGGTATCGGTAAATGGTACGGTGAAAGGGGGCGTAGCTTCTGTTGTTTATACTCGTAAATTAACTTCTTCTATCGTAGGTAATTGGAGCTTGAAAGCGGGTGCGGGAGCTATTTATGCGAATATAGTTACCGGGAATTCTACTATCGATAATCTCGTGCCTATGATAAAACCTGCTATCGGTAACTTGATTTGGGGCAAAGTAAGCGCTGTAAATGTTAACTTACCGGAAGATGGAATCTTCGATGTTTCTTGGAGACCTATAGGGGCTTCTGAGGATAAAGGAATCGGTGAGATCACGAAAATGGCAAGTATCCAATATTGTGTGGTAGACGGGAAATTTATGGTGGCTGTGGATAAAAATTATGTGACAGTCTTGACTACTTTATTACAACAGGCTGCTGGTGACAAATTGGAGGCCGCTGGTATCTCTATTGACGAGATCATGAAGCTTTTGGTTGATTTAGGAGGTTATTATGGTCTACCTCTTAACATGAAGGTGGATGGAAGTGAGGCTACTTTTTATGCGGATAAGGATTTAATCGTACCGGTTTTGACCATGATAGCTCCTATCTTGAAACCGATGGTTCCGGAGAATTATCAGCAAATGGTAGATATGGTATTGCAACTACTTCCGAACGCAAAAACGTTAGAGTTTGGACTTAATTTCACGAAATAATTGAAAATCCTAGGTTGTAGAGACGGAGTACACCCGTCTCTACAACTGGATGAAATTTGGCAGAGTTATACCAATATAGGAGTTAATCAATTACCTTGGTGCTTTCTGATATAAGAATATCGCTATAAATGTATAAACTATATTCGGTATCCAAGCTGCTACGGCAGGACTCACATAGCCATTAATGGCGAAGGTGGAAGTAACCGTCATAAACAGGATGTAAGAAAAACTCAACGCCAATCCGATACCAATATTCATACCCATACCTCCCTTTATTTTCCGGGAAGACAACGACGCTCCGATAGAAGTCAAGATAAACGCCGCCATGATCGTGGCGAAGCGCTTATGATACTCGATCTGGAAGGTCTGTATATTCCCGATACCTCTTTTTTTCTGCCGGTTGATATACGTATTCAGCTCGGGCGTTGTCATCGTCTCGCAATCATTCACGGAAATCAGGAAGTCCGAGGGCACGATGGTCAAGGTCGTATCCTTACGGGAGCCTTCGGTGATATGTTCCCGCATGCCATCAAAATCACGGATCATATAATCGATAACGGTCCATTGATAAAGCGAGTCGTATTTGATTGACTTGGCGGTCAGACGGGAGATCAATTTCTTATCCTCGAAATGCTCCAGAGAGAAACGGTATCCCATGTTCGAGCGAGCGTCATAGCTATCGAAATAAGCGATAATACCCGGCTCGATCTCCAATTGGGCGTTCTTTACGTAGTCCACCTTCTTGTTGCGGATATACTTGTTCTGGAAATCGATACGAGTCTCATTCGCCGGGGGAATGATATAAGCGTTTAGGATAAACGTCACGATAGCGATAATCGTAGCCGAGACCGCGTAAGGAAGCATTAACCTACGGAAACTCATACCGCTGGCAAGCATCGCTATGATCTCCGAACGATCCGCTAGCTTCGACGTGAAGAAGATCACGGCGATAAATGTGAATAACGGACTGAACAAATTGGCGAAGTAGGGGATAAAGTTCAAGTAATAATCCACGATGATCGCCTTCAAGGGGACATCCGGATTCAAGAACTTATCGATCTTCTCGTTTATATCGAAAACGACGGAGATAGAGATAATCAAGGCGATAGCGAACACGTACGTGCCCAGAAACTGCTTGATGATATACCTATCGATCCGTTTTAGTTTAAATTTCATCTGTCTCGTTTTTTATAACCGGTTCGCTAATTGACGGACCATACCACTTTTCCATGTAGTAAAATCGCCAGCGATGATATGTGCCCTCGCTTCTTTCACCAACCATAGGTAGAAAGCGAGGTTATGGATAGAAGCGATCTGTAAGCCAAGCATTTCTTTCGCCTTGATCAAGTGGTGCAGATAAGCCTTGCTATATAAGGTATCCACGTAGGAATGTCCGTCCGGATCGACTGGCGAGAAATCGTTCTCCCATTTCTTGTTACGCATATTGATAGTACCGAAGCGGGTGAAGAGTTGGCCGTTGCGTCCGTTACGGGTCGGCATGATACAGTCGAACATATCGATGCCTCGTTCGATCCCTTCCAGTAAATTGATCGGGGTACCTACGCCCATCAAGTAACGAGGCTTATCTTTCGGCAAGATCTCATTCACGACCTCGATCATCTCGTACATCTTATCGGTAGGCTCGCCAACGGCCAATCCCCCGATAGCGTTTCCGTCGGCGTCTTTTCGGGCCACGTTCTCCGCCGCCCTCTGCCGCAAGTCCGTATAGACGCATCCCTGTACGATCGGGAAGAGACTTTGCCGGTAGCCGTATTTCGGCTCCGTGCTGTTGATGCGGGCGAAACAACGATCCAGCCAACGCTCAGTCAGCCCTAAGGATTGTTTGGCATAATCATAATCGGCGTCTCCCGGGCAACATTCATCAAAGGCCATGATGATATCTGCGCCGATAGAGCGTTCGATATCCATCACCTTCTCGGGGGTGAACATATGCTTGGAGCCGTCGAGATGCGAGCGGAACTCGGCTCCCTCTTCATGCAGCTTACGATTGTCGGAAAGGGAGAATACCTGAAACCCCCCGCTATCGGTCAATATCGGGCGATCCCATGTATTAAACTTATGCAAGCCTCCGGCCTGCTCCAAGATCTGGATACCGGGACGAAGATACAGATGGTACGTATTCCCCAAGATGATTTGTGCTTTGGTATCTTCCTTTAGCTCGGTCATATGTACACCCTTTACCGTACCTTGCGTACCCACGGGCATAAAAATAGGCGTCTCGATCACCCCGTGATCGGTGGTAATCAAGCCCGCCCTAGCGTTCGATTTCGTATCGTTATACTGTAATTCAAATGTCATGTATCAAAAATTTGTGACAAAGGTAGCATTTTTCTCTTAGAATCCGAAGTCATCTATTTCTACCTTTTTCACCTCTTCCTCTTTAGGCTTCTCCACGAACTTGTGTACTTCGTTTGCCTTGATGATGATCGCTCTCATCGGGCGTACGGGACAGATCGATTCGCAGCCGCCACAACCGATGCAAAGATCCGGATTTACTTGCGGGATGGTCAGCGTGCCCTCGTAAGGAACCATATGCACGGCTTGGGTAGGGCAGTGCTCCGAGCAAGCCCCGCAGTCCGTCCCCTCCGTCTTTATGATACAACGGTTGATGAAGAAGGTGGCGATGCCCACTTGCGTAGTCGCTTTCTCTTCCTTGGTAAGCGGCTTTATAGCGTGCGTGGGGCAAACCTCCGAGCAGACGTTTCATTCGTAATTGCAATAACTGTCGATGTAAGCGATACGGGGTTTCAACATATAATCAAAGCCATACTCCAATCCCGTGGGACGTAGTACATGACTCGGGCATTGAGTCACGCAAATCTGGCATCCGGTACATACATCCTTGAAACGCTCTAAGCTGATCGCTCCCGGCGGTACGATAGGGGGCCATTTCTTGCCGTGCTTACCTTGCCCGTGCTGCCCTTTGCCATGCCCTTTTTCCATTCCTTGGGCAATGGTGGATACGATCGGGAGGGAAACCGCGACGGTAGCCCCTGCCGAGAGAAATGTACGGCGGCTGTTCGGATCGGTAGCCTGTTGGATCACGTCCGTTTGTACGCGAGCTGTTTCGGCTTCTTTCTTGAAGGAAGGCTTGAAACGATATTGCAATCCTCCTTTAGCGCACGAGGACACGCAGTTGAAGCAATCTACGCAACGGGAGGTATCTACGGTGAGGTTCTTGCTGTCGATCGCCTCCGCCTTACAAGTATGCTCGCAATTACCACAATGCGTACAGGCTTCTTTGTCAAAGGAGATCCGGAAAAACGAATACCGGGAGATCAGGCTCAACAGCGTTCCTACCGGGCAAAGCGTATTGCAGAACAACCTTCCCCGGAATACGACCATGATGATGAATACGAGTAGCGCAACCAAAGCGGATATCACGCCGAATACCGTCACGTTGCTGATCGTGACGTGATAAAGCGTATAGTTATCCATCCGTGCCAATCCGTCGGCCAGCAGGTTATTGACCCACATGACGACCGGACGGAACAGGTTGTTCGCTATACGGCCGAAGTTACTGTACGGATCTAGCAACGTACATAATTCGATCATCCCGAAAACAGCCAGTACGAATGTAAGCCCGAGAATAGAGTACCGTAAGATATTCATGGGCTTATGATAGCTGAACCTGCGTACTCCTTTCTTTTTCTTCTTTCCGATACAGAAAACCCGGTTGATAATATCTTGCAATACGCCCGCCGGGCAAATAACCGAGCAATAGATCCGGCCGAACAATAAAGCCAATACGAATTGGAAGACTACCAACCCCGCCATCCCCCCTAAAATAGCGGGCATGATCTGGAGATGCAACAACGTGTGCAGGTTGTCCGGCAATACATCGGCGAAATCAACGAAGAATAAAAGTATGGGTACGAAAATGAGGATCGCGAGTACGACCCGCAATCCTTTTAAGTAATTAGGCTTCTTCATCCTCGATTATATCTTAATACGTTTGATCGTGACATTATCTAGATTCGTTGTACCCAGCTTTAAAGCCTCGCCTTTACCGATATGACCTACGGCGGCCATATCCAGCTTCTTCACTTGGTTGAACAGGCGAAGGGCGGCGGTGTCTATAGCGACGATATTGGTGGAGGCGATCAAGGATTTCAAGGTAGCCACATCGGCCGCGCTCTTTCCTTGCGGGCCGTTTTGGTGCATGATGCGATAAGCGTCCACGATGTTCAATACCGGTTTCTTTTGCCAAGTGCAAATATCGGCGATACATTGTTGCAAATCATTTTGATGGAAGAAACGGCGATCCCATACGATTCCCATATAGTTCTTCATGGCGCAAGTCATCTTCGCCCCACCATGGTTCTTCAATACGGGGACGTTGATCCATGCGTCCGCCTCGATCAGGGCCTCATGGATCTTGGCGCTTTTCAGGTTCACGCCACCCGGAATGGATACTTCCTTAAAATATTTCTCATCGTTGGCAGGCATGATGATACCTCCGGCCTCTTTTACGACCTCGGCGATCCCGCTCGTCTCATAGCATTTCTGCCAGTTATCGCAGGTGTGGTCGAATACGGTCACTTTAGAGGCGCCGGCCTCCAAGCATTTCTTGACCAAGGCTTTCACTAATTTGGGGTTCGTATTACCGGCCAATTCAGGAGAGCGGTCCCAACCGATATTCGGCTTGATTACGATCTTTTGTCCTTTCTTTACGAAGTTTCCGATACCGCCAAGGGCTTCCAAGGCTTTATCTAGCATTACCTCCGGCTCTCCACCCATAACGGCTACCATATCGGGAGCCTTTTCTACGGCTACGGTGTTCGTGGAAAGGGCCGCTTGCAGACCTTCAAAATTTAAGGATAGAGCTGCGCTAGCGATGACACTGGTCTTTAAAAAATCACGACGTTTCATAATTGTATACTATATTGGTTTATACTTGATTTACGGTACGGTCTTTTTTTACTCGCTTGTTATTCCGAACAAAGATAATGATTATTTTGATATGCGAGTCAACTCCTTTTACAAAGTAGAACTGCTTTTTACTGCAACCCGGGTTGCAGTGATCTTGCGTAATAAGATAAATTCTTGTCGGAAGGCATATCGGTTCTGATAATATTTTTCTACCTTGCGAGGCAAAAAACAGATTGTATGGTTTTATATTGTAGAGTATCATTGAACGCTTTTGTCGAAAGCTTTCGGACTACCTCGGGGCCTGATTCCTTTTTCACGCTTCCGGCGAAGGGGTTGATGCATATCGTGCCGCAAGAGGAGATCGAGTATGGGCTTTCCTTGCTTAGGGAGTCTATCGGCTTGTATGAGGAACGCAAAGGGATACCTGTGGAAAAGAGCAAGAAAGCGATGCCCTTTTTCAGACAGGACAGCCGGATGCTGGTGGGGCCGGAGATAGGCATGTACGTGATCCCTTTGTATGAGAAACCCGGTGAGCCGGCCCGGTCTGCCGAGCCTTCTCTGCTCCTTGAGCTGGACTATCAGTCGTTGGGCGAGCTTTGCCTGTTCGAGAATTATTCCCTGTTGTCTTGTAAATATGAGAGGGAGCCTATCTTGAACCATTTTACGGCACAATTGGAAAAGGAATACGATACCTTCTTTTTTGATGAGGAGCACACGGGCTTTACGCCTGATTCCCGCTTTTTCTCGATGCTGTGTAACGCCTGTCTGGAGGTGAAGCAGCCTTCCTCGGTGGGGGATAAGGAATGGCGGTTGGCCTCGCTGCAAGCTACGGATGAGGTGCTCTATCGTTATGAGCATGGAAACTTGATCCCATACGTTCCGATATCGATGCCGGTAGACTGCCTGAAACGGGTTTATCTGGAAGATTTCCGGCGAGAGCCCTTATTATTCGGGACTTTGAACGGTTTCTTGAAAAGCAAGGGACTTCCCGCCGAACAATTACTAAACTTATCATAAGGAATGAAGACAGTATCAAATCAAGAACTAACGATCCGTGTCTCCGAACATGGAGCGGAGTTGAGTAGTATCGTAGCGAACGCTACGGGAAAGGAGTATCTTTGGCAAGCGGACCCCGCTTTCTGGAAACGTCATTCCCCAGTATTGTTCCCGATCGTCGGGAGCGTATGGAAGGCCGAGTATCGGAACGAGGGCACCGTGTATCCGCTGTCGCAGCACGGCTTTGCACGGGATATGGATTTTACGTTGATCGATGAGGCGGAGAACGAGTTGCGTTTCGCGCTGGAAAGTACCCCGGACACGCTGAGAGCCTATCCGTTCCCTTTCCTTTTGGAGATCGGGTATCGTTTGGAGGGCAATAAGGTGGAGGTGCTTTGGCGTGTGAAGAATACGGGAGATAAGACGATGCATTTCCAGATTGGCGCTCATCCGGCTTTCCTGTACCCGAATTATGAGGTGGATCAACCGGATCGGGGGTATTTTGCTTTCGATGTGAAAAAAGATCTCGTATACCGTGCGCTGGTGGAAAAAGGGTGCGTAGGGGACGTGGTTCGTCCGGTACCTTTGGATGTGGACGGCTTGCTACCGTTGAATATCCATACGTTCGATATCGATACGTTTATCTTGGAGGACAGCCAGATTAAGCGGGTGGACTTATTGGATGTGGAGAAACGTCCGTACCTTTCGCTCACCTTTACGGCTCCGGTGGTAGGCTTATGGTCTCCGCCTACGAGAAACGCTCCGTTTGTCTGTATCGAACCTTGGTATGGGCGTTGCGACCGGGTGGATTATACGGGTGAGTATAAAGACCGGGATTGGGTATGGCATTTGGAACCGGGAGAGGTCTTCGATGCCTCCTATACGATAGAGATAGCGGGGGCTTGATCGCTTCGTTGATATTTGCCGTAGGCAGACGACGCTGATTATATCGTGATCGTCTGCCTATGTTTTGTTTTAGATGTTGGCTATTTTATTTAATAGCTCCATCTTCCCGAATAAGATCAGTAGATCATCCGCCTCGATCACCAATTCCTCGGTGATGCGGCTGATAACCTTGTATTCTGTCTGTGTGAGCCCGATCAGGTTCTTTTTCTCGTAAGGGCGTTCGATCGCTATCAGATGGATACCGAAATTCTCCTCGAAATCGATGTTCTTGATGGTTTGCCCGACAAGAGTGGCCGGTGTCTTGATCTTATAGAGATGTTCCGTATCGGTTACTTTATACCAATGCCGGAACAGGCCGCCTAAAGACGCTTGGGAGGTATACATCGTAGAGAAATCCTCTTCCGGTGTGATAATCTCGCTTACCCCGATCGCACGGATCACAGTCTCATGGATCGATGAGATCGCCCGCACGATCAGTTTGCCCGCATCCAGACTCTTCAATAAAGCGACGGTCTGAACGGAAGTCCCGAAATCCTTACCGAATGTTACGATAATGGCATCCATCTCGCTCAATGGCAGGGTGCTCAATGCCTCTTTGTCCGTAGAGTCCAAGGCGACCGCCCCCGCTATGTCGTTCTTTAGCATATCGACACGATGCAGATCCATGTCTACGCCGATCACCTCATTGCCGACACGTGTCAAGTCCTTCGCTATCGCACGCCCTAAATTCCCTAATCCGATTACTAAATATTTCATGCTATCTTATTTTTACATTAATATATTTTCTTGTGGATATGTATAGTCCTTTTTCGTGTATTCCTTGCAGAAACTTACGAGGAAGGCCAATACCCCGATACGTCCGACCAGCATCGTGCTGATAATGATGATTTTCCCGATAGGGGTGAGGTGAGGGGTATAATCGATACTCAAGCCTACGGTACTCAAGGCGGAAACAACCTCGAACAATAGGGAGAACAGCGGCGCCCCTTTTTCCGTATAGGATAATACCCACGTAGCGATCGCCACCCACATGAAGTACATCATGATGATAGCGAATGCCCGGCGGATGGCGAATGGGGCGATCTCCCGTTTTCTCACTTCCACTTTATCTTTCTCACGTGCGGCGTTCAAGGTCGTAACCAGAGCTACGAAAACGGTGGTCACTTTCAATCCGCCGCCGGTGGACATAGGGGCGGCTCCGATTACCATAAGGATCAACGTCAGCATTAAGGTCGGAGGGGCCAATGTAGCCATATCCGCTACGTTGAATCCTGCCGTTCTAGGCGTGACGGCGCCTAAGAACGCATTTGCCAGTTTCCCCCGCAGGGGAAGGTCGCCCAAGGTATTGTCATACTCGAAAAAGAGGTAGAAAGCCGTTCCGGTAATTAACAGGATCAAGGTAGATATAACAACAATGTACGTATGTACATTAATAATACGGGGCGTATGGATATAATGCTTTTGCTTACCGATCAATATCTTGATACCATTCATCAGCAAGTGATGCAAGAGTTTCAGGTAATTGAAGACGATCGGGAAGCCCAAGCCTCCGAATATAATCAGCATGGCTATCCAGAAATGGAGGTTGTACTTATCCGCCACTAACGGATCGTACATATTGCCGCTCAAGGTAGAGATCCCTGCGTTACAAAAAGCGGACACGGCATGAAACATTGCGTAGAATAATTCCTGCTGCGTACCTCCCGGCAGGCTTCCCCGTACGTCCATATAAATAAAATAGGCGCCGATCCCCTCGATAAACAAGGTCACGAAAAGAATGTTTAAGATGACCCGGAACAACCCTCCCGTCCGATCCTCGTTCAACATATCTTTCAGCATCATCTTGCTCGTAAAAGAGGATTTTCCCATGAAGGAGAGGGCGAAGAAAGAGGTAAATGTCATGACCCCGATACCGCCGATCTGTATTAAAATCATGATGATAATATGCCCGATATGCGTGAAACTAGTGGCTACGTCGACGGTGGTTAGTCCGGTTACGCATACCGAGGTCGTGGAGATAAACAAAGCGTCGATAAACGGAATCCGGTGCGTAGTGGCGTTCGGCAACGATAGCAACCCGGCCCCGACCAATATCACGAACACGAAACTGAGCAAGAAAAGCAACGAGGGCTTGATCCGTGTCTGCATCAGCGTGAACGTCTGCCGGGATAAGTGAATCGTGCTAAGCAGCAATAATAAGACATATACGAAGAGAGGTTTCGTAAGGAAAGACAAATAAGGCAAAGAGTGCGCTATGGCATCCTTGAAAAATATCTTGCTGGATAATACGGCGAATAAAAGGAAATAGATGCTGATATCGAGATACAACATTTTCTCCTGTATGATTTCTTGGAACCTCACCACGTACCGGAGTGTTATGCCCGTGAAAAAAGCTAGCAGGATGAATGGGCGGGAGCGCTCTAGGATATGGACGGAATCGGGTGTCTGTACAAAGCCGAATTGGTAGATCAATACGAAGAAAGAGGCTAAGGAGGCGAGTAGGATAATCGCTTCCGCTATCCCGTTCAATAATCCCTTCATTTTACCCCAATAAATCAGCCAAGAGAAGTATATGTTTTTTAGATTCATGTCCGATGTTTTATAAATATAACAAATGTAGGAAATAAAAGTTAGAGGTACGTGAAAGCGCCTTCATTATTTGTTCTCATACTAATTGTTTTACTTACATTATGTGTTGTATAGCATATTGTATGATGTACGATACTGAAATATCAGAAAAATAATCAATTAGGAGATGCAAAAAAGACCTTTTGTAATTGCTTTGTTTAGAAAAATACTTATATTTGCGCAAATCTAATTACTGATATCATGGATACACAAAACGAGAATAGAGAGATGCTGTCCCCTTATGTTTCCGTAGACTGTGTTCTTCTCGGCATCAATGATGACAAGCTCACCGTGCTGTTGGCGGAGCGAAAAAGTGAGGAAGGCGAGTTGATTGGCTATAAATTACCCGGCAGCTTGATCTATGAGAACGAGGATTTAGATGACGCCGCCTATCGGATACTGAATGATTCGACCGGCTTGAAGCGTGTCCAATTGAAACAATTCCGTTGTTTCGGTTCCCCCGCCCGTACCTCGAACCGGTTGGACGTGATGTGGCTGGAGGCGACTTCCAAGGTGAAGATCGGACGGTTGATCACGGTCGCTTATCTCGCCTTGTGCAAGAATAGCAGGAAGGCGTGTCCGGCCGATAAATCCGAGTCGATCCGTTGGTGCCCTATCGACGAGCTTCCTCGCTTGCCATTCGATCATAAAGAGATTATAGAGGCTGCCATACAGGAGATCCGTAATTGGGTAGTGAAGGAGCCCGCCATCATTTTCGACTATATGCCGATGAAGTTCACGGCGTTCCAGCTTAGGCGCACGTACGAGGTGATCTATAACCGTGAGATGGACGTGCGCAATTTTCATAAGAAGATGAATTCCTTGGATTACGTGGTACCCACGGAGGATATGCAAGATGGGGTCGCCCATCGTGCCGCCCGGTATTATCGGTTTGATAAGGTGAAATATAATCAACAACGTTCGAAGTTTAATAAGATATAAAACCATACGATTATGTGTCTGTTAGGATGTGACATTGGAAGTTCTTCCATCAAGGTCTCTATCGTCGATGAGGAGACCGGGTTAACAATAGGTGCGGATTTTTATCCCAAAGAAGAGGCCCCGATCAAGGCGTTGCGCCCGGGGTGGGCGGAGCAAAATCCGGAGGATTGGTGGTCGTACGTGAAGATCGCTATGAAAGGTGCCATGAGCAAGGCGAAGGTGAAAGGCGAGGATATCAAGGCGATCGGTATCTCGTACCAGATGCATGGCTTGGTGGTGGTGGACAAGAAGATGGAGGTGCTTCGTCCATCTATTATCTGGTGCGATAGCCGTGCCGTTCCTTATGGTGAGCGTGCGTTTAAGAATATAGGCGAGAAGCGATGCCTTTCCCACCTATTGAACTCGCCGGGTAATTTTACCGCTTCTAAGCTGGCTTGGATCAAGGAGTACGAGCCGGATATCTACGACCGTATCCATAAGATCATGTTGCCGGGAGATTTCATCGCTATGCGTCTGACGGGGGATATCGTGACTACGGTTTCCGGTTTGTCGGAGGGGATTTTCTGGGACTTCAAGAATAATGCCTTATCGGAGGATTTGATGAATTATTATGGATTCAGTAAGGATCTGATCGCCGATATCCGTCCGACGTTCGGTTTGCAGGGCGAGGTTACCGCCTCGGTTGCGGCCGAGTTGGGACTGAAGAAAGGTACGCCGGTTACCTATCGTGCGGGTGACCAACCGAATAACGCTTTATCATTGAATGTATTGAATCCGGGTGAGATAGCGGCTACCGGCGGGACTTCCGGAGTGGTGTATGGTGTGAACGGCAAGGTGAATTACGATACGCTTTCCCGTGTGAATACGTTCGCCCACGTGAACCATACGACGGAGCAGACCCGCTTGGGTGTCTTGTTGTGCATCAACGGGGTCGGTATCCTTAATTCTTGGATCAAACGGAATATAGCGCCGGAAGGTATCAACTATAATGAGTTGAATGATTTGGCGGCTACGGTTCCCATCGGCTGCGATGGCCTTTCGATCTTGCCGTTCGGAAACGGGGCGGAGCGTATGTTGCAGAATAAGCAGATCGATTGCTCGGTTCATGGATTGAACTTCAACATACATACCAAGGCCCATATGGCTAGGGCGGCGCAAGAAGGTATCGTGTTCGCCTTTAAATACGGTATGGATATCATGAATGAGATGGGGATCGATATTCAGGTAATCCGTGCGGGGAACGCGAACTTGTTCTTAAGCCCGATCTTCCGGGATGCCTTGGCGGGCGTGACGGGTACGGTGATCGAATTGTATGATACGAATGGTGCGGTAGGCGCGGCCAAGGGTGCCGGTATTGGTGCCGGTATCTACAAGAATGCGGAAGAAGCGTTCGCTTCCTTGAAGAAGATCAACGTGATCGAGCCGGACGGTTTCAAGGCGAATGCTTATTGCGGGGCGTTCGAGATTTGGAAGGAACGATTGGAACAATCTATTTAACGGCTGAATTATTT
>OGHV01001358.1_pt1 | contig 13935 bp, 8 predicted proteins | sample 1571551 | NCBI WGS metagenome assembly OGHV01 (sample SAMEA2581960, study PRJEB24529) | metagenome | biome: Human gut stool | place: China | collected 2011 | reverse complement strand
CATCTTTATAAAACATTCCGTTCGGATCGTTCATCCACCCGTATGCCGGAGTATGGTGATAAACCGGACGGAACATCTCCTTGTTCGTCATGTCAAATGAATCTGACATTTTCAGTTCCTTCCAGCAAAGTGATGAAGAAGGCATTCCTGCTATATCAATTGATACCTTCTGATTCACATACGCAGACAAATCCAAAGGAACATAAGAGTCCACTCTTTCGCGAGCCAGACGTATATTCATACTCTGTGTCAATTGCCCCTCATTATTGACAACAATATTCACCCTCCCTTCTGGTGCATCGTCCTGAACGGGAAGAAGTAAAAACTTCTTCACCGAATCCAGAACAACAATATTTTGTTCATTAGCCAAATGCTTTACTACCAGATTACTTTCCATTCCTTGAACAGAAAGTGAAAATCCCAAAGCCATGGCGCACCACATTCTTTTTGAGAACAAAAAGTCTACATTCATATATTTAATATTATCGTTTAATAGTAATTTACTCTAACATTGCTCACTTCAACAGTTCCTTCGTAGCTATTAATTGACCAGCAATTCTTTTGCAAGCCATAAATGCGATTGGTGTAAACCACATTGTCATTAATGTAGACTACACATACAGAATTATCAGTATAAACAGTCACATTATATTCATTATTTGCTGGAGTTGCAAATTTATAGCCATCAATACCATTAATAAACCCTTTACCGCCTTCTTCTTCAAAATTCAATTTCTTATTATCACCTCCATCTTCAGGGTTAACAATGATTGAATAATACTTTTCAGAATCTGTACCACGTACGAAAGAGAAACCGAACTTATCAGTTTTGCTTGTAGTCTTTACAGTAAAGGAAAGTTTATTACATACATTCAGTCGATTAAACAATACATAAGCATTCCCAGTCAATACATAGTTACTTCCATTTTCACTGACACCATTGTCACTCTTAGCCATCACTTTTAAAGATGATTCAGACGAATATTTCTTATCAATACCTTCTACATTACCCAATGACAATGTTCCATCTTCATGCTGAATAATCCGATGAGCCACCAGATTACCAGCCCATTCAGGTTCATTTGGTGCAGCGCCTACAGCTGTATTGTCATTTCCGGCACGTGTCGGACACCAGCCCCAAATATAACGGTTCGTTCCATCAGAAGCTGTCTTTCCGGCGTAAAAAGCACGAGAATCCAAGAAACCTTCTTTATTATCCGGCCATACTCCAGCATCATTTGCTGTACAAGCTTTCAATTCATCCAACGTATGTCCCTTAAAATATTGTACCCTACGTACAGCTGCCATTTTTTCAGAATAAACCAAATACCACCAATCTCCCATCTTAAAGATATCCGGACATTCATAAAAACGGTCCCACATCATTGAGATGAATATTCCGCCATGTGCCCAAGACTTCAAGTCGGAAGAAGTAAATTCAACCAATACACCCTTAGTTCCTTGCAAAGTAGAAATAATCATGTGATATTGACCATCATCTCCTTTAAATACAAAAGGATCACGAAAATCTTTTACACTATAACCATAGTCACCACCTTGCAAATAAAATGACTTGCTCTTGGTCCATGTCTTGAAATCAGAAGATGTAGCCATCATTACCACTTCTTGCTTTGCAGTATGCCCTGTATAAAAAGTATAATACAGTTTATCCGCTTCATTATAAATTGTACTTCCTGTACCCAGTGCTGCATCAGCTTCTGCTGCTGTTCCCGTAGGAATCAATTCTCCCAAAGACTGATAGGAAGACAAATCCTTCGTACTCACCCCCCAAATAGGATGATAAGTGTTTGCCGGATTGGGGCGGAAATCCTGCAAATACAAAATTTTAAAATTCTGTTCTACCGGATCATAAAAAGGCATCGGGTCACCTACATATCCCACAGCAGGTTTGTAGTAAGTAGTGAATTGCTCATCAGTTGAAGCAAAATAAGTGGCAGTGCCTTGCCAGTCTTTCTGCGTTAATACAGGATCGTCATTAGTACAACTTCCCAATGACACCAATGCTGCTAAAGCTAAAGAATATATCATTGTTTTCATAAATTACATTGTTTAGTTAACGTTGTCCGATATAGGGAGAAATCTCCCTAATCGAACAACTATTATTCAATTACTTCTTAGACTCACTTATTAAATACTCAATAGCATTCTGAGTAAGTTTTTCTACATTCTCATGATACTGATCACCAGAAGCATCTGCTGTAGAATACCAATCATAACAACCTGAGCCAATACAAAGAACTCTACCGCTCAAAGTACTTGACGGATATTCCCATACTACTACAGCACCATCACCTCCATATCCCAAACTAGTTGCACCATGGTTGGTTTCCCAAGTGTTCAAGTCTGCATAATCATCCCAACCTATGTGCCACTGAGACGTACTGTTAGTAATGTTATACCCTGTGTCACATGTATAAACAGCTGGTTTACCATCAATAGTTGCAGTAGTTATACCTGTATAAAGCGAATGATCTGAATGGTTCGTAATAAAGAAGCTCCATGGACCTGAAACTGTTTCGCCTGATTGTTCTGAACCGCCCCAACTATTATTAGGAACTTTACCATCCGCAGTAACATCCAGTTTAGCAGCATAGTATGTAGCAAAACGAGTCAACAGCAAACTACCTCCATTTTCATAAAAATCTTTCATTTTCGCAACAGCCTGTATAGCACTGGCAGCCTTTTCGTTAAAGGTCGCTTCATTACCTATACCACCATCTACATGGAAATGCCACCACATTACCTTACAACCGCTCAAGTCAACTCTTTCAGTACGTACATCATCGAATGACAAATACTCTGAATTTGAAATATTCCTCAGCATCCACGTTGCAGCTTCTTTTTCTTCCGGATTCAATTCATCGATAGAAGAAGCCAGTCCAACGTACACTGCAAGAGGTGAATCTGACTGAACCACTTTAACTTCATAATCAGATGTGGCAGTTTCATAAGAAACAGTAAACACTACCGGATTAGTGAAATCAACAGCTTGCCCTGAAGCAGGAGTAACCGTAGCTCCTTTTGTTGTCTCAATTGAAGGTATTAAACTTCTAATATCGACATTTGTCGGTACTCGAACTTGAATTGAGTGGTTGTTTTCGTCAATAATTCCCGTATAGCTGTCGTTCAACTTAAATGAAATGATTTTAGCTTCATGATGCTTAACTGAAATAGTATATTCCAAAAACGCATCACCATTTGTCACTTTTATCACCTGAGGAAAAGAGAAGTCAACCACATCCCCTACTTTCATTGAGGCTTCTGCACCTTCTGAGACCTCAAGTTCCGTTATTTTCATGGCCTCAGTATTGCAGTTCACAGGAACTTCTACAACAACTGTTTTGCTGGAATTGTCAATTACCCCTTGGAATTCCTCCACTTTCAATGTATTCAACCATGTGTCTCCACCCAATTGAAGACTTGCTTCATTATCATCGCATCCCACCATTAAGATTAAGGATAAAACGATGAAAAGTACTTTATTAATATGTTTTATTGTATTCATAATATCCATTTATTAAGATTTACAACTAAATTACCAGCCACCACAGTTTTGAGTATAATGACCATTACTAGCACTTATCTGAGCAAACGGTATAGGCAAGTATTCATTTTTATTCTTCGTAAATGAAGCATTTGAATAGACAGTACAATCATTTGCTTCCTCAGCATAATATTTATTCAAGACCTTATCAGCTTCACCCCAACGTACCAAATCAAAGAAACGATCACATTCCATAGCCAATTCTACACGGCGCTCGAATTTCAACCTTTTCAAAGCCTCTTCCTGCGTATAAGTTCCTGAATACGGTTTTACATAGAAAGTCACACCATATTGAGATTCATAATCTGAAATCATCGTCGTACTTTGACTTGCACGGTTACGAAGCTCATTTATCAAGCTTATAGCCTCATCAATACGTCCGTCATTCAACTGAATCAGAGCTTCTGCCCGCATCAACAATACATCAGCATAGCGGAGCACGATATGGTTCATCGGACTACCCCACCATCCGCCTTTTATCAGATATCCACCATCCGGATCTACATTCTGCTTCAAAGTTACATAATACCCATAAAGACCATTACTACGACTCCAAGTAGAAGATTTGTCCATCATATATTTCTTATTGAATTCATAGGGGAATCCCGGCATACCAATAGTCAAAAACAAACGAGGATCTGCATTGTCTGTAGTAGCATTATAATCGTTATCATTAAAATTATCCAAATACGGATGTCCGTCATTATCTGTTCTGAATGCATTTACCAAGTTCTGGCTCGGTTTATAAAAATCACATCCTCCATCTGTTACTCCCGGAATATTCGGAACAATCAAACCATATGACCAGTTACAGTTACCATTATTAGTACCATCATTCATAGAATATTGCATAGCCCACAACGACTCACATCCGTTTTCATATTCAGGTTCCGGACGGAAATTGTTATGGAAATCTGGTTCCAAATTATATCCTCCAGCAGTCATGATAGATTTTTCAGTATACTGAACTACTTTCTTCAAATCATCCGTATTAATACTGGTTACTTCATTATTATCCGGGTTATCTTGACGATATGCCTTATACAAATATGTTTTTGCCAGATAAGCCGCTGCCGCTGCTTTAGTAGGACGTCCCTTATCAGCTTGAGTAACTGGCAAGTTTTCATACGCGAACTGGAAATCATTAGCTATCTGCTGCCAGCTTTCGTCATTCGTATAAGTAGTATTCGACAAATTATTATATTCTTCCGGAGAAAGACTTTCGTCATTGGCCAATACAATATGTTTATACAATTGTTTCAACAAGAAATGTCCATGACCACGCAAAAATTTCATTTCAGCAATACGCTGCTGCTTCAAAGGATAAGTATTATCATCCATTTTGTTCAGTAATTGCAATGCTGTATTAGCACGTGAGATACAATTATACAAACGTTGCCACATATCACTGATATTCCATGCCGTTGTCATTATACCTTGAGAAATATCCAATGAATGAAAGACATCACCATCTTCTGTTCCATTTCCTCCTTTGTAAGCATCATCCGAACGGACATCAAAATTCCACATAGAAAAAGAGGAATTAATATCTTCCGCTGAAATCCAGACAGCATAAGCTGAAATCACCAGATTATCTACGTAATCAGGGTTTTGTAATTGTTCATCATCTATGGTTCCCTGTGGAACTTGTTCATCCAAAAAATCAGAGCATCCAGAGCAAACCAACGTAACGCCTAAGATTGTTGCATATAATAAATTTCTCATAATTCTCATTTTAATTGTTTCTCGTTTTAAAAGCTAACATTAACACCGAAAGTCACATTCAAAGGAATCGGATAGCCAAAATTCGGATTTTCCGGATCTACACCAGTAAAGTCTTTGCTCTTGATAGTGAGCAGATTTTGTGCACTCAAATAAAAACGTAAGCGTTCCATTTTGATTTTCTTTACTAAATTCTGCGGAACATTATAGCCAATCTGAAGATTACGCAACTTCAAGTATGATCCGTTCTCTACAAAGAAAGTAGAAACACGTTTTTCATTATTTATATCGTCACGTGACAACGCAGGAATATCTGAATCCGGATTAGTTGGCGACCATGCATCCAATACACGTTTACCTTTATTTAAGAAACCGATGTTCAAACCACTCCACAAATCAGTTTCTTTTTTCAAGTCACTAATTACATCTACGCCCTGTACACCTTGCCAGAACATGGTCAAATCGAAGTTCTTGTATTCCAAGTAAATATTCAAACCATAACTAAATGCAGGAGTCGGATCATAAATCCACTGCTGGTCTTTTTCATTAATCACACCATTTCCATCAAGGTCACGCCAACGAATGCGACCAAGTCCGGCACCTTCCTGGGTTGCATGATTATCAATTTCTTCCTGTGACTTAAAGATACCATCAGCCACATAACCAACCTGTGCACCATTTGGATGACCGATTACACTTTCCACTCCATTACCACCAAAAGTTCCATTTGCAGCAACAGTAGCAGGAAGAGCCGTAATTTCATTACGATAAGCAGAAATGTTACCACTCAAATCGTACTTCAAACCAAATGCAGTTGTATTTCGATAACCTAAATTCAGTTCAAAACCTTTATTGTTCATTTCACCAGCATTAATCCACTGCGAACTACCTTCTCCCATAGCTGCAATACCAGCCATCTGAACGAGAATGTCAGTTGTTTTCTTATAGAACCAATCGAAAGATCCATACAAAGTCTGATTGAACAAAGAGAAATCAAGACCTAAGTTAGTCTGAGTAGTAGTTTCCCACTTGATGTCGTCATTTCCAATCTGGTTACGTTTAAATCCTGACTGCAAAATACTACCACCATTTGTACCAGCAATATCGTATGAAGTACCATAGCTCTGTCCTCCTGATTCAGTTACACCATAATTGGGTGCATAAATTGTATAACGGGCTACATTCGAAATTTCCTGGTTACCAGTCTGTCCCCATGAAGCACGGATCTTCAAATCATCCAACCAATCAATTCCTTTCATGAATTTTTCATTGCTGATACGCCATCCCAAAGAAACAGAAGGGAAGGTAGCATAACGGTTATTCTTACCGAAACGAGAAGAACCATCACGACGGACAGTTACTGAAGCCAAGTACTTGTCGTCGTATGTATAATTCACTTTTCCAAAGAAAGAAACCAATGAATATCCTTCGGCAGTACCATAAGCTTGTGCAGTACCAGTTCCAGCGGCAGGCCACATATAGTCAGGAGTCAAGATACTAAAATCTTCCTTGTATCCAGAGAACCAGTTATCATCCTCACGGTTCAACTCCATACCGACCATCGCATCTGCACGATGTTTTCCAATTTCAAAATTATAAGTGGCAACCGCATTCCACATCCATTTTACCCAATGTTCCTGCTTAGCTTCAATTGCGTTTTTATCATTAGCCACGTTACCTTCCGTGATAGGATATGTAAAGATACGCTGCTGTTTCTGTGAATAATCCAAACCGAATGTAGAACGAATATTAAAGCCCTTAAACGGATTAAGGTTCACATAAGCATCCCCAAACAAACGCCAGTAAGTATAACGGTTATCCGAATTTCTGTCCAAACGAGCAACTGGATTTTCACGGTCTGGATAACCTCCCACAGGACCTGCATATTCTCCATTTATATCGTAAACTGGCAAAGATGGGTTAAATTGTAATACATTTTCCAAGAAACCTACAGGAGCCTGAACCTCAGAAGTACGGTTCAATGTAAAATGTTCACCTACAGTCAACACCTTTCCAATCAAATTATAGTCAGAGTTCATACGAGCAGAAAAACGCTCAAAGTCTGTATCCTTGATAATACCCAAGTTTTTATAGTAACCCAAAGAGAAGAAAGATGTTCCTTTCTCTGAGCCATTACTTACTGATACATTATATTGCTGAATTACACCGGTACGCGTTGTTTCATCAAACCAGTCTGTATCAGCTGACGGTACCGTATTATTAGAATCCAAGAAACGAGACATGCTGATACCATTTAGTTGAGGATTGCCATTGCTATCATAGCCCCAATCATATTTATACCCAAGAGGGTTAGTATTCGGATCCTGTCCTCCATTTACATAAGCCTGCCACATGGCTTGTCCGTATTCTCTTGCATTCAAGACTTCCAGCTTATTATTATACATAGAAGCAGAAACAGAGGCATCAAAATTAATTTTCAACTGACCGTCTTTACCTTTCTTTGTAGTAATAATAATAACTCCATTTGCCGCACGAGAACCATAAATAGAAGCAGAAGCAGCATCTTTCAACACCTGAATAGACTCAATATCATTACCATTCAGCTCATGCATACCAGCTTTTGTAGGTACACCATCAATAATATAAAGAGGGTCATTGTTGTTTAAAGTACCAACACCACGAATACGAATTGTCGTTGAACCGCTCGGATTACCATCTGCAGTAATATTCATACCCGGCACACGACCCTGCAAGGCTTTCATCGGATTGTTTTCATTTTGCTTCGAAAGTTCATCTACGCTTACTACAGAGACAGCCCCTGTCAAATCGGCCTTACGTTGAGTTGTATAACCAGTGACAACCACCTCTTCAAGCATTTCAGAATCTTCTTCCAGTACAATATTTAAAACCGAATTGGCCTTTAAAGTTTGGGATTTAAAACCTACATAAGAAACTACAATTTCAGCCCCTTGCTTCACTGTGAGAGAAAACTTACCGTCAAAATCGGTAATTGTACCATTTGTTGTTCCCTTTTCCAATACAGTTGCCCCGATAACAGGCAAATCATCAGACTTGGAAATAACAGTTCCAGACACCTGCAAGTTTTGTGCTTGCATACCCAAACATGCCATCAAGAATAGGCACGTAAGAAAGAACGTTCTTTTCATGCTTTCCATTGTTACATTAAAATTAAGTTCAACATTTAACACATAGATACACGTTTCTAATAAGACTTCTTATCAAAAACAGCATTGCAAATGTACCGTTCATCTTTTAGCATAAGCATAAAAAATGTTTCCTCCTGTTGCATTTTTGTTACAAAGAAACAAAAGTACAACAAGAGGAAACATTTACAATATATTACTTTTCAACTAATTACAACACGTATTTTTTTAAAAAGCTTCTTTCCTCTTTCCACTGGTTGCAATCAGATATACTCCTAACAATATCAATGGCACACTCAGCCATTGTCCGATGTTCAATGTCATGCCTACTTCTTCAGCTACCTGCGGATTCTTCATGAATTCCAATCCGAACCGGGCGCCGAAAAAGATTAACAAAGAAACACCCGTAGTCAGTCCGATTCGTTTACCTAAATGAAGCTTGTGATACATGAACCACGATACAACCAGTGCCACCAGACAGTAAAGCATTTCATAAATCTGAGTAGGATGACAAGCCTGCGCCACTCCATTCTGATTGTATAATTCCTGCCATTCACGCGAGCGGACAAACTCAAATCCCCATGGTAAAGTTGTAGGATAACCGAAAATCTCGGAGTTCATCAGGTTACCGAAACGGATACACATACAAACCACCGCTACGGCAGGTATCATACGGTCGAACAGCCACCATACGCTTTTTTTCGTCACCGTCTTGGAATACCAAATTAAAGCCAGTATCAAGGCAAATACACCTCCGTGACTGGCCAGTCCACCTTTCCAGATTTTCAGAATTTCTGCCGGATGCGCTCCATAATAATCCCACTCATAAAACAGGCAGTGCCCCAGACGAGCCCCAATCACACTACTGACAATACAATATACAAACAGTTTGTCGGCCCAGTTTTCCGGATACCCTTCCTTCTTAAACAAACGGGAGACCATTTCGTAAGCCAGAATAAATCCAAGCCCCCACATCAGCCCGTACCAACGGATTTCGAGCGAACCCAAATGAACCAGCACCGGATCCACATCCCATACAATGCTCGCAAATGTCATTTCCTTTTCAATTTTTCGATTATTATCGGCAAATATACGATAAAGAAATGAATGTTACGATTCCTTGCCTGTAAGTTTCATGAAAGAATTCGCAACCTCTTTACGAATGCTTTTCCAACTGGGCATAGGTTTCAAATCGCGCCGTATAGGAGCATCATAAAGTAAAAATAACAACAATAAAAAAATGCATGCATAAGCCGCCCATCCATATAGTTGCTTAAGACTGATTTCCATTATATAAGAAATGAAAGTTTCCATATAACTTCCTAATTCAAAAGGTGCACGACTGAAGCTCACATGATTGATGTTTCCACCATAACGGGAAAGATTATCGGATATATAATAAGATAGCCCCTGCGTGTAAATAGCAGAACCTATTACGCCCCCCCATCACCATGTGTAACATATTAAACACACTTAACGCCTGAAAAAAATGTTGGAAAGTCATGATTTCTTCCAAACACACCATAAAAGTAGCACTCAACACCGCATAGGCAAACCCACGACACACAATAAGCCAATAGAGCTGAGACACATGAATATCGGAAGAAATCATAAAATAATATCCTGACAGATAAAGTGCCAGACCTGTCATTCCCACAATCAGTAAACGAAGATAGTTGAAACGCTTCACATGCATCCACCAGTAGGCAAACAAACATCCTATCAGCACTCCGATTGCGGCAAACCAGTCCAACTGTACGCTGACCATTTCCTCATAATGCATCACTTCTTCATAAAAAACTTCTTCCAACACACGCTCTGCCGCCAAAAATCCCTCAACTAAAGTTATAAGAATAAAAACAGGTAGCAAGTAACGATATGTCCACATTTTCGGCTCCAAAAAAGGATGACGTATAGTACACATCCTCCATATACCTACTATTGCTGTAATTACAATAATAACAGCCAACGAACGAATGACCGAACTGTTCCACCAGTCATACCAGTCCCCATAATCAAAGAAATAAGCAATTTCCAACAACAAGGCTGCCCAAATAACAGCTCCTAACCAATCAATACCGAACAAGGGAAATTTCTTAATAATGCGGAAATGTCTGGTACATACATATAGTACCAACAAATTAAACAGCATGACACCGACCATGAACCAATGCATAAAACTCCAGTGATAATAATACATCAGGTAAGTAGCCAAAATATCAGAAAGCTGCATGCTGCCTAAAATCACAATATGAAGAAGTGGAAAGAAAACTGTGAAATCTCGCTTAGGAGTCATCCAAAGTTGAATGTTTGACATGCATTCAAAAGTTCCCTGAATCTTACATATTCCTTCTACAAAACAAACAGCCCAAAGAAGCGGTAAAAAAGTAATATAAGGAGCAACCAAATTACATATCAATACTCCAAGTGAGGCTGCAATCAATAAAGTTTTGTTTGTGAAACGAAACTTCATCCGGAAAAGCAAAGGGAAATAAATAGCCATCCCCGACAGATTGGCATACAGGCACATCAGCAAGTCCTCGCGCATAAGCGTAGTCTCCCCCATCATCTGATTCAACGTGCCCAAATAAAGTCCTCCTGAGAACTGAAATGTAAAGGCAAAAAACACATAAATCCACGGCTGCCATTTCCGAGGCACAAAGTCCCGGAACATGGGCATAGTAAAAGGACCGTTCAACGCAGGTGCTCCCATAATCAATATTTCACTTTACATTCCACATTAAATCCAGCCCGCAAGCGTTTCAGTTTATCGACAGAATTCTTCTTCAAACTAATACGCACCGGAACACGCTGTTCTACTTTCACAAAATTTCCGGTAGCATTATCCTGTGGAATCATTGAAAAAGCAGCTCCCGTCGCATCCGATATTGATTCTACAATTCCTGAATAAGTTATCCCTGGTACTGCATCTGCTGTCAGCGTCACTTCGGCCCCTTCCTGAATATGAGGAAGCTGCGTTTCCCGATAATTGGCTATAACCCACAAATCACTACCATCCACAATGTCGAGCATCGTTTGCCCGGGCTGAACCAATTGTCCCTCATGAATATCCTTATGCCCTGTTACCCCATCACAAGTGGCCAGAATTACCGTATAAGACAAGTTTAATTTAGCGAGCTCTACAGCAGCTCGTGCAACCCGGACTGCAGCCTCATTCTGCCCGAGTCTTCGTGTCTGTTCACTTTTCACCAAAGATGTAGAGCGTTTTACCCGCATAGCTTGTTCATAACGAGCCTTAGCCGTTTCATACGCAGTCTGTATATTATCATACTGTTGTCGGGTTACTGCTTTTTTTTCGTACATTCTTTTATAACGCTCCAGCTCACGACCTGCATTTTCCATCTGTACCCGTACTTCTTCTATACTGGCATCATTCACACTCAAATTATTCTGAGTGGTAATAATGCCAGCCGTAGTTACTTCCTGCCCCGAAAGAGCGTTAGCAAGATCAGCCTCGGCTTGCGCCAAGCGTAAACGAAACTCAGTATCTTCAATAACCAGCAAGGTATCTCCCTTATGAACCGGTTTATACTCTTCAAAATAAATTTTCTTGATAAATCCGGATATCCGAGTATTGACCGGAGTAATGTGTTGCTTTACCTGTGCGTTGTCTGTATACTCCACATTTCCCAAATGAATAAAACGAGCACAAACATAAACCACCCCTATACATAACACACAAATAATAAATGTATTATAAATTAACTTTTTTGTTTTTCTAGTCATCATAACGTTTCAAATTTATCGGTTTCTATATTCTATAATGTATGAGTAATATATTTCATCTTATAATAATTATATATCACATTGATGCGGGCATTAACCAGCCCAAGATCAGCAGTCAATTTCATATTACTGGCATCCAACATATCAGTCAACAATGCCATTTCATTTTCATATCGATTGCTCGTCACCTCATAATTCTCATTTGCCAGTTTCACACTATTCTCCTGCGTATGTAAATCAGTAAAAGCAGTTAAAAAGTTCACATACCCAGCCTGCACGGCATTTTCCACTTGCTCCAGCTCTAGTTGATGAGTCTCCTCGGCCTTCCGGACCTCCAAACGAGCCTTCTTCAGTTTACGACTATTCTTAAAAAGAGAAGAAAGACTGTATTTTACACCTACTCCCACATACCAATAGTTAAAGTTATTATCCAGTACCGGTACTTCGATTGTAATCGGACCATCCAAATGTTCTGCAGCCATCAATGATATTTTCGGCAAACGCTCTGAACGCTCCAGTTTTACCTTCTGTTCATTTACCTGCACCGCTGTTTGCGACTCCTTCAATCCTATATGATTCTGTACAGCCATTTGTTGCCAGTCATTCTCTGTCAACGTCAGAATTTCTCTTTCCAACAAGGCCGAATCGGGTGCAAATACCGTATTCTCCGGTAAATGCAGAGTAGTCACCAACTGATGATGCAGAATTTTTCTTGCATCCAATACCTTGGCCAACTGCAATTTCAGATTCTCTCGCTGAAGTTCATAGCGAGTAATATCATTCTGTAATACCGTTCCCTGTTCATGACGCGTTCTCATATTATCAATCACCTGTTCTGTTAACTCCAGATTCCTTTGTAATACCTGAGTCTGATTATCTAATTTATAAAGGTCCAGATAATGCCCCACTAATAAAAAACGAATTTCCTGACGGTTTTTCTGCCAATCCAGTTCCGCCATCTGTTGTGCAAGTTCCGCCAACCGGATTCCACAGCTTACCGCTCCTCCAGCATAAATCACCTGCTGAGCCTCCAAAGCAAAATTATTTCCCCAATGAGGCATCTCTATCTTTGTGGCATTACCGAAATCCCGGTCCCACAATTTTCCATTTCCCCAATAACTGGCAGAAATGGCCACATTTATATCAGGCAACCGCTGTGCCTTAGCGGCCTTTAACGCCTCATCAGCCACCTCTTTACTTGTTTTATACGTCCGTATACTCTGGCTGTTTTCATCTGCAAGATGAAATAAATCCTCAATGCCCAATTGCGTCTGGGCATAAAAATACTGGCTACATAGTGCCACACAACAAAGCACTATGAGCCTTTTTCTTTTGCTCATAATAAATCAATCAGAAAAAAATAATGAATAAATAAAAGGAATAAAAAAGAAAAGAATCAAGATTAAATCTGAGCAGACACGCCCCATGAATGAAAGAAATGAATCTTATTTTTGTAACGAACTACAGAAGTAAAATAAAGTTTCATACTGATACATCTTATCCTTTTTCGGGAAACAAAAGTACAAAAACAAGGCGAAAGTTGTAACCTGTAAAGATTAATCATTTAACATATTTTACAAGCATAGTCCCTTATCAGATAAGACATTTTAAATAAAAAAGAAAGTACTCCCACAAGAGAGTACTTCTATATTCAAAGTCGCTTTAAAGCAAGCTTGATTACTTTTTCCACAGGTGCATCCGGTTCCTCCTTGAGAATCTGTGCGGTCACCTTTTGAGAAGGAGCCTGTGCAAATCCCAACATGGTCAATGCAGCCA
>OGHV01001320.1_pt1 | contig 14274 bp, 10 predicted proteins | sample 1571551 | NCBI WGS metagenome assembly OGHV01 (sample SAMEA2581960, study PRJEB24529) | metagenome | biome: Human gut stool | place: China | collected 2011 | reverse complement strand
TCAAATAACTACAGTCCAAAAGCTATTGGGGCATCAAAGTGTAAAAACTACTCAGGGATATAGTGATATTTTCTCTGGAACGATTATCAAAGACTTGAAGAAATGTAAGTTCTAAGAAAGTGAACAAAATTATTGGCAAAGAATTATTTTCATGTTGTTCCTTATAATAAAATAAGAATAATTATAGCGACAATAATTTTTCAGTATGGCCTTAAATAAAATAAAACTCTCCTTGAATATACTTTTCTTCGTTGAAAGGAATTCTCTGTTTCACACTGTGGGATACAAAAACCACAGTGTGGGATATGTATTTCACAGTGTGAAATACATATCTCGCAGTATGAAACAGAGAATTTATGAGAGAGTTTAAAAGAATATATTTAGAGAATATAAAAAAGCATAATAGGAGATAGAATTTGCTCTTTGATTAAATTTACTCCATTAAAAGAGTCTTGAAAAACGAGGTATTTATCAGGTAGAAAATTACTCTAAATGACACATTTACAAATTATCTAGCTATAATCTTTTTCTGTATGACGCACCTAACCTGATTTGTAATCTACTGACTATCAATAGACTAAAAAGTATATAGTTCCGCCGGAACTTTGGTCATTTCTTTCATCGGAATGCAGTCGCAGGAAGTGAAGATTAAGTCAAATGTAAATGTAGTACTGAAATCTGATGCTGAACAACTTGATGAAGTAATGGTAGTGGCGTATGGTACAGCTAAAAAATCATCATTTACCGGTTCTGCTGGCACCATGAATGCAGACAAGATTGCCACTAGAAGCGTCTCTAATATTACCAATGCCATGTCTGGACAAGTGGCCGGCGTGCAAATGACAAGCGACAATGGACAACCGGGGGAAGCAGCTAAGATACGTATCCGAGGTATCGGTTCCATGAGTTCAAGTAATGACCCACTATATGTAGTAGACGGTGTTCCTTATGATGGAAATATTTCTTCTATAAATCCATCTGATATTGAATCTCTAACAGTGTTAAAGGATGCTGCTGCTAATGCTATTTACGGTGCTCGTGGTGCAAATGGTGTGGTACTGATTACTACTAAAAGCGGACAGAACGGTGAAGCACGCGTGACCTTTGATGCCAAATGGGGGTCCAACTCACGTGCGGTACCTAATTATGATGTCATCAGTTCGCCCGGAGAATATTATGAAACGATGTACAAGGCTTTATACAATTCAAAGGTTTACAATGGAGCCTCAGCCGCAGAGGCGTATGCCTATGCCAATAAGACTTTGTTTGATGCAAAGAACGGAGGTTTAGGCTATCAAGTATATACCGTACCTCAGGGAGAGAATCTGATTGGAACCAACTTCCGGCTGAATCCGAACGCCACACTGGGGTATTCAGACGGAACTTACTATTATGCACCGGATGACTGGTATGATGAGATTTTCGGAAGCAGTTTCCGACAGGAATACAATGCCAGCGTATCTGGGAAATCAGACAAAATCAGCTATTATGCCAGTGCAGGCTATCTGAATGATACCGGTCTGATTCAGAACTCAGCCTTCAAACGTTATACTGGACGAGGCAAGGTAGACTATCAGGCAAAGAAATGGTTGAAAATCGGTACAAACCTAGCCTACACCTATTCAGACTCGCAGGCTCCCGACAACCAGACTGCAGACGACTGGTCTTCCAGTGCAAATCTGTTCTACATCGTGAACTCCATTGCTCCCATCTACCCAATGTATGTCCGTAATGCGGACGGTTCTATCAAAATTGATCCGAACACCGGACACCGGGTATATGACGCTGGGTCCAGCACCAATTTTAAACGCCCTTCCTTCACAGGCAATGCGGCACGTGACATTGAACTGAACAAATATCACACTTATACAGATGCATTCACCGGAAAATGGTATGCCAATATCATGCCGCTGGAAGGACTGACTCTTACAGCCAACATCGCTACGACACTGGAAAATACACGTTCTAACAATTTGTATAGTACCTTCGGTAGTGCGTCCTCTACAGACGGAGACGTATATGTAGAAAGTACACGCTCTTTCGGTGTCAATACACAGTATTTGGCAAGTTATGTACATACGTTTAACCATGTCCACAACTTTGACATCATGGTGGGTTACGAACAATACCGGTTGAAAGAGCAGGTACTCTACGGAGAAAACACCAATCTGTATGACCCGAACATAGGCGAACTGGGCAATGCAGTAGGTACGGACAAGAAGACAGTCAACTCTTACACGGACAACTATATGACAGAGGGTATCCTGAGCCGTATCCAATATAATTATGACGGAAAATACTTCCTGAGTGCTTCATACCGTCGTGACGCTTCTTCGCGTTTCGCTCCGGAAAACCGCTGGGGCAACTTCGGAAGCGTGGGCGGTGCCTGGCTGATGACCAAGGAAAAGTTCCTCGAAGACGTAAAATGGTTGGATATGCTGAAGTTCAAAGCTAGCTGGGGTGTGCAGGGAAACGACCATCTGCTGATTACAGTCAATGGACAAGCCGTCAACAACTGGTATGCCTATAAGGACCAGTACAACGTTTCGTTCAGCAACGGACAATATTCTACCACACTGGCATATAAAGGTAACAAAGACTTGACTTGGGAGACTTCTTATTCATTTAACACCGGTTTCGACTTTGAACTGTTCGGCAACCGCCTGAACGGTACGGTGGAATACTTCAGCCGTAAGACCAAGGACCTGCTATACAACCAGCCCATACCTATTACTTCCGGTATTAACACCGGATATATCCCGACCAACATCGGAAGTATCTCCAACAAAGGTGTGGAACTAGACTTGACAGGTGTTATTTTCCGCAACAAAGAGTTTGAGTGGACGGCAAACTTGAACCTTACCCACTACAAGAACAAGATTACGGAACTATCACCTGAACTGGAAGCAGCTGGAGGTCAGAAGGGGTCTTACTACATCTACCGTATCGGAGGATCTCTGTATGAATCTTATATAAAGGAATATGCCGGAGTAGACCCTGAAACTGGTCTGGCAATGTATTACGTAGACCCGGACAATGGAGATTATACTACCACAACCAACTATTCCGAAGCTAAACAAGCTGACCAGGGCGATTTACTTCCGAAGGTGTACGGAGGTTTCGGTACTTCATTGAACTATAAAGGACTTGACTTCAGTATACAGTTGTCCTATCAGTTGGGAGGACGCTACTACGACGGGACCTACCAGTCGTTCATGCATAACGGCGGCAGCGGTATGCAGGGTTATAACTGGTCGACCGACATCCGCAATGCATGGACTCCGGAAAACCGCTATACAGACGTGCCCCGATTGAGTGCTAGCGACGACTGTTACCAGCTGGATTCAAGCCGTTATCTCGTAAGTTCCAACTACTTGAGCCTGAATAACATCACATTAGGCTATACCTTACCGAAAAGCTGGACACAAAAATTGCAGATCTGCACCCTTCGTGTTTATGTATCGGCCGACAATGTAGCCCTGCTTACAGCTCGCAAAGGTGTTGACCCGCGTCAGGATTTCGGTCTGGGAAGTTCTACTTACGGAAGTGGAGCTGCCACCAGCAGTGCATACTCGGCTATGCGTACCATTACTGGAGGTATCAATCTTACTTTTTAAACAACAAACGAAATACAGAATATGAAATTATATAGCAAACTCTTTTTTGTGGCCATGGGATGTGCCGCATGGGCCGGTTGCTCTGATATGGACAACATGGACAGCGAAGGATTCCGCATCACGGACGACCAGATAGAAAACACCAAAGAACAAATTCCTTCCCGCGTGGAGTCAAGCCTGATAGGTATGTACCACTACATGGGCACACAATATGCTGGTGCTCCCGCTAGTGAACGTGACGATGACTTTGGCTACCCTACCGCTTGCATTTCACAAGACTTGAACGGAGCGGACATGGTATGTGATAACAGCGGCTACAACTGGTTTACAGTTTCAAGTGACTATTCAGACCGTAACGAGACATACGCCAACCCACAATTACGCTACAGTTATTTCTACAACCAGCTGAAACTGGCAAACGATATACTGGCTTCCATAGACCCCAATACGGAAGATGAGACGATGAAACAATACATTGGCGAAGCGAAAGCTGTGCGTGCTTTCGACTATCTCTGTCTGGCACCTTATTTTCAGTTCAATTACGCAAGCAGCAAGGACAAGCCTTGCGTACCGCTTGTGACGGAAACTACCACTACAGAAGATTCAAGAAATAATCCACGGGCAACAGTAGAACAGATTTATACACAAATTCTCACCGACTTGAACGATGCCATCAGCAAGTTGGAGAACTACGACCGCAAAGGTGATAAAACCCGTATTGACCAGCAAGTGGCCTACGGACTCCGTGCACGCGCTTATCTGTATATGGGGAAATATGCAGAAGCCGCAGCCGATGCAGCCAAGGCACTAGAGGGATATATTCCTTATAGCCGCGAGGAGGTATCCATCCCCGCATTCTATAGTATAAATGACCACAACTGGATGTGGGGTATCAGTATCACTGCCAGTGATGTGACAAAGAATGGCGGCAATCCTTCCTGGCCGTCGCATCTGGGTTCTTTCTCCGGATCGGCTTACGCAGCAGCCGTAGGTGTGTACAAACGCATCAATACCCTGCTGTATGACCAGATTCCGGACACAGACATCCGTAAACAATGGTGGGTGGATGAAAACCTGCATTCCGACCTATTGAACGGACTTACTTGGGGAAAAGCCAGCGGGCAAGATATTCCAGCCTATACCATTACTGATGTCAAAATGGCTTTCGTACCTTATACGAACGTAAAATTCGGAATGAAAAGCGGTATCGGAAGTGCCACCAATGACTGCGACTGGTGTATTATGCGTGCCGAAGAAATGCTGTTGATTGAGGCGGAAGGGCTGGCCATGAGCCAGCAGGAAGCACAGGCCAAGCACAAGTTGGAAGATTTTGTGCAGAACTACCGTGACCGGAACTACGTCTGCACAGCTACTTCCAAAGAGGACCTACAGAACGAAATTTGGAAACAGCGCCGCATCGAATTGTGGGGCGAAGGTTTTGCTATGGCTGATATTATGCGTCTGAACAAGCCGGTAGTACGTTTCCACGGCACAGATACAGAGAATTGGCCCGATGCCTTTTGCTTCAACGTAGAAGCTAATGACCCTTATCTGCTGCTACGTATACCGCAAAAAGAAAGTAACAACAATTCAGGCATCGAGAACAATACCGGAGGAAACAAACCAGTTTCCCTGCAAAACCCGAACCTGAGAGACGGTGTGACCGACTGATTCGTTTAACTCTTAAAACACAAGACAATTATGAAAATGTTCAAGTATATATTTTTTGCCGGAGCGGTTTGTACAGCCGCTTTCCTTGCTGGATGTAACGAGGATGAGTATACTCCGGGCGAAGCCAGCAGTGAGAACGGACTCAATGTGTATTTTGAATCACCGACCGGAGCAGAAGTCGTCCTTGGGCCTGAGACTACGGAATTTACCATTACAGTGGGAAGGAATCAAGCCGATGAAGCCCTTTCTATTCCGCTGAAAGTAGATAATCCTCATGCTGACCTAATTGACATACCCACACAAGTGGATTTTGCACAAGGTGAAAGTAGCAAGTCGATAACCGTAAAGGTGAGCAGCGGGTTGAAAATGTTTGAAACTTATCCTGTCCATCTGAGCATTGATGCACAATACACGCAAGCTTACCTGCAATCGGAAGTATACCCGCGTCTGTCACTACAGGTGATTAAAGAAGATTATGTACCTTATGCTGACGGTAAATTCTCCGACTATCTGACGAGTCCGGATGAAAACCCGATGGAAACCGACCAGGTTATGGAATATTCTGCTATACTAGATATGTACCGCTTGAAATCATGCTGGGGAACAGGCACTGGAAGTATTGTTTTCTCATGGGACGGGGAGAATAAAGTCAGCTTAGAGTCTCCTTCTATTCCTACAGGATATGCAATACCGGAATATGGCTCTTTCACTGCCTCACTTGTGGAGGATGCAACGTATGATCAAACAAGCAAAACCTTTACTTTCCCGCTTGAATTCATAGCTGGCGATGTTACAACTGGAGCATGTGACGAAACTTATACCATCACCTCCTTAAAGTAAACGACTAAAAATCACCAATAAAAAAAGCTAGGAAACACAGCTCTTATGTTTCCTAGCCTTTTTTATTATCACACGTTTACTGATGCTGGACAAAAGTTATAAGTATTCCGCAGTTTCGGACTACTTAGGTATAGATGGGAGTGACAGATTTGCTCAATCGCATTCTTGTTTTTCTACATCTCTTCGATAATCCACTTCTGAATATTTCGTGTTTTGTTGCTAAAGTTTACACCGATTTTGAAAATTTTTCTTCTGTCTACTTGAAAAGGAGTTACATAATGTTTTTCATTTATCTGTGCCAAAGCTTCCTCTGCTGTACCTTCTAGCTTAAACTCCATCAAATAAATAAATCTGTTGGTTTTTATCAGTAAGTCAATTCGTCCTTCTGAAGTATGGTATTCTACCTCTGTATAAAATCCAAGTAATTTAAACAGTATAAAAAGAACATTCTGATAATGTAGCTCTAAATCACGTATCATCTCATAAGGAGTGTCTGCAAAAAAACTTTGTAGCCGTAAAAAGAATGCCTCTATTTCTCCTTGTTCTACCTCTCAATAAAGCTCATAATTTGAAATGCAGACTCTGTCGGTTGCACATGAGCATAATATGGCAATAAATAGCTGATAAAACCTTCTTCCACTTCTTTGTTGGGGAATCCTAGAGTATATACATTAAAGCGAGAATTATAACTTTTAATTGTAAGATAACCGCTTTGATATAACACCGGAATAGGGCTATTTATTAATGTATCTACTCCATTCAGCAAATCACTTGTTACAACTTCATTAGAAAGTCTGGTCAGGTTACATTTATTCTGTTTAAGCAGTTGTGCTAAATAACTGGGGGGCCTGTTTCAAACCAGTAATTCCCGAACTTCATTCTGGCAAAAGTGTTCAAAAGGCTGAACGGATTATATAGTCCATTTGAATCTTCTGTAAAATGGTAGCCATCATAACGTTCCCTCAGAGATTTGCACACTTGTTCATAACTCATATTTGTATTAGCTGATAGTTCATGCAAGTCTTCTTCTAGTCAAGTATGAATTTCCTTTTCTGTTATTCCACAAAGTTCCGCATATCGTTTATCAAAAGAAATATCCATTAAATTATTCAAGTCGCTGAAGATACTTACCTTACTAAATTTGGTAACTCCTGTCAACAAAGCAAACTGAATGTATTAATCTTTACTTTTCAATGCCCCATAAAAAGCTTTTAATGTGTCACGATAAGCGTTCTGTAAATCGTTGTTTCCTATTGCTTGAAGCATTGGCTTGTCATATTCGTCGACCAGAACAACAACACTTTTTCCTGTTTTTTCTGCCGTTCGTTGGATTATTCCCTGAAATCGTAAAGAAAGAGAAACTTCACTGGATTCTGTTCCATAGATTTTTTCCCATTTTACAAGGATATCATTTAATATATCATTTAAACTTTCCGGCGAATCATATTTCTGTGCATTCAGGTCAAAGTGTAAGAATAGGATAAGAATTCCAGTCTCTTTCCACTTCATAAATAAACAAACCTTGGAATAATTCTTTACGTCCTGAGTAGTAAGCTTCCAGTGTAGAAATTAATAAACTTTTTCCAAACCTTCTGGGACGATTAAAAAAGTAATACTTTCCGGTTGAAATTAAGCGATAAATAAGTTCTGTTTTATCTATATATAGATACCCTCCTTTACGAAGGCTTTCAAAGCTTTGTATGCCTACAGGATATTTTTTCATTTTGTAAAAGTGTTTATTCACAAAGTTAGTTTTTTATCTTATAACTAATTCAAAATTAAGAAATATAAGTTTTGTAGGTTAATAGATTTTTTAATATAAAGAGTATTTTCAGTAGAACTTGGGTAGAAAAGCGACATAAAAAAATAATCTATAATTTATTATGCATCTTGAATAGAATTAGTGTGAAATTTATATTTGATTAATTATCAGTACATTGCAGCATTTTATAGTTCCGCCGGAACTTTGGTCATTTCTTTCATCGGAATGCAGTCGCAGGAAGTGAAGATTAAGCCGAATGTAAAAGTGGTATTACATTCTGACTCTGAGCAACTTGATGAAGTTATGGTTGTTGCGTATGGTACAGCCAAAAAATCATCATTTACTGGTTCTGCGTCAAATATTGACAGCAAGAAACTTGAACTACGTCCTATTACGAATGTATCTAAAGGACTTGAAGGACAAACTACAGGTTTGCTGACAACATCAGGTTCTGGACAACCAGGTGAAGCTTCTAAAATTATTATTCGTGGTTATGGTTCTATTAACGCATCTCAGGACCCTTTATATGTTGTAGATGGAATTCCATTTGATGGTGATTTGTCTTCTATCAACCCCTCCGATATCGAGTCTATGACTGTGTTGAAAGATGCTTCTGCAGGCGCATTGTATGGTGCTCGTGGTGCAAACGGTGTCGTTATGATCACTACCAAACAAGGAAAAGAAGGTAAAACAAAAGTTTCATGGCGCTCAACTGTAGGATGGTCATCACGTGCCTTGAAAGAATATAACATGGTTGATCAAAAAGACTTTATCCAGCTTACTTATGAAGGACTTAGAAATGATTATGTATTCAATGGCGGTTACGATTGGCAAACAGCTTCTATGGCTGCAATTCAAGATTTAGGTCCGACATTGGGAGGAAATAAGAATGCTGAGCTCTATAATCCATTCAAGAACTATACTTGGGATACTATTATTGATCCTACTACAGGTAAAGTACGTGAGGATGCTGTATCTGCATGGAATGAACCTTGGATGGATGCTGTTCAAAAGAAAAATGCTTTCAGACACGAACATCAGTTGTCAATAAATGGCGGTACAGAGAAGACTAAATACATGTTTTCTTTAGGTTATTTGGATGAAGATGGTATTTTGGTTGGTACAGGTTTCCAGCGCTACAATGCACGTGCCAATGTAAGCTCACAGGTAAATGATTGGTTTAAAGCTGGTTTAAATACCAGTCTTTCCACTTCTCAGCAAAACTTTAGTGATTATGATGGAGCCTCTAATTCTAATGTTTGGTACTCTGCACAATTTATGGCTCCAATTTATCCGATGTATGTAAAAGATGCTGACGGAAATAATCTATTGGATTCTAATGGTAATCCTCAATTAGATTATGGTGAAGGTGGTAGACCTCAGTATTCAGACTATAATCCGCTGGGAGGACTATTGGATGATAAAGCTGATATAAAGAACGATGTAGCTGGTGTACGTACATTTTTGGCTTTTGGCTCAGATAAAGAAGATGCAGGTTGGGCACAAGGATTAAAACTGACTTTAAACTTTGGTGCCGACTATAGAAATCAGTCTAGAAAAATGTATATGAATATGCATCATGGTAATCAGGCTAAAGCTGGTGGATTATTATACAAATATAACACACGTACTTTGTCATATACATTTAACCAACTTTTAACTTGGAATCGTTCATTTGGATTGCATAATGTGGACGTAATGGCTGGTCATGAGTTTTATTCATATGAATATAGCTATTTGGAAGCTGCAAAATCCAATTTGGTTGATGGAATTTTGGAACTTCGTCCTGGAACAACCTTGCAATCAGCAGACTCTTATACAAACCAATATCGTGTAGAATCATGGTTGGGACGTATTAACTATAATTTTGATGAAAAATATTATTTATCAGCATCTTTACGTTCTGACGGATCATCTCGATTCCATAAAGATCATCGCTGGGGAACGTTCTGGTCTATCGGAGGTAACTGGCGTGTATCTAAAGAAGCATTCATGAGCGAAGTAGAGTGGGTTGATAATTTGTCTGTAAAACTGAGCTATGGTCAACAAGGTAATGATAATATCTTGAATAGCGACGGAACTGTAAATTACTATGCATGGCAAAGCTTATATCCATTTGATTTACCCAATGGAACCAATGTCGGTGCTATTATTTCATCTTTGGAAAACCGAGATATTACTTGGGAAAAAAGTGGAAACTTAAACGTTGGTATTGAAGCTAGTTTATTTAATAACCGTCTAAGAATCAACGCCGAATATTATAATAAAAAAACTACGGACATGCTGTTAAGTTATCCTATGGCAACTTCTACTGGTTTTAGTGGATATAATGCAAACGTGGGTGACATGCGTAATAGCGGTTTTGAATTCGAAGTTAGCGGAACACTTATACAGCATAATGATTTTAAATGGGATTTGACTTTTATGGGTTCAACCGTAAAAAATGAAGTATTATCTTTAACAAAAGAATCACCTGAAATCATCAGCGGTATCTATTCTATCAAAGAAGGTATGCCTATCAATACATTCTATATGGTTAAATCTGCCGGAGTAGACCCTGCAACTGGAGCTGAATTATTTTGGACATACGATAAGGATGAAAATGGAAATATCACTAAAGAATATGTCACAAGCAACTATAACAAAGCTAATACAACAAAATATTATTTAGGTAGTCGAATTCCAGACTTGTATGGTAGTGTTGGAACAAATCTTTCTTGGAAGGGAATTGACTTGTCTGTCCTGACAACTTACTCTATTGGTGGAAAAATCTTCGATGGACTATATGAAGCTTCAATGAATATCATGTACCCAGGAAATACATGGAATGAACATGCATTACGTCGTTGGCAAAACCCTGGAGATATTACAGATGTTCCTCGTATTGAAATTGGTGGAACTAATCGTACAGATCGTTTCCTGATTAATGCATCTTACTTTGCCATCAAGAATATTACTTTAGGTTATAACTTGCCTCAGAATTGGATTAGAAAAGCTGGACTTGGATCAGTTCGCATATTTGCATCATGCGATAATCTGGCACTCTTCTCACACTTAAACGGTATGGATCCACAGTATAGTTTTGATGGTAGTACAGATTATTCTTATGCTCCGAATAAAACATATTCATTCGGACTTGAAGTTAATTTCTAATTTACTGAAATATACTAATACATTTTTTATGAAAAAGAATTTATTCAAATATATATTCGTTGGTGTAACTGCCCTGTCTATGACAGCATGTAGCGACCAACTTGAAACAAGTCCTTCTGCATCAGTTTCGGGAGATCAACTGTTGGGAAGTGCAACAAACGCATTAATTCCATTAAATGGAGTTATTCGTTCTATGTATACGGCTGGAGTTTCAAACACAGTAAATACCCATCAGTGCTTTGGTATATCAGCTTATAATTTAATGGCAGATGTGATGGGAGAAGATTGTATTATGTCGGCCCCTGGAAGTGGTTGGTTCTGGTATGACTGCATATATGATATGAAATCTATGTACACATCTGAAGGGTGGAGACCATACGAAGCATGGAACGGTTATTATGGTTGGATTTCAAATGTCAATTATATTATTAATGCAGAAAAGACCATGTCGGGGTCTGATACAGAAAAAAATTATGTATTGGGACAGGCTTATGCAATCCGTGCATATAGTTACTTTATGTTAGCACAAACATTTGCACGTACTTATAAAGGACATGAACAAGATCTTTGTGTGCCGATTTATACAGAGCCGACCAACATCGAAACCGACGGAAAAAAACGCTCTACAGTAGAAGATGTTTATAAACAAATTACCGCTGATATTACTCTGGCTATTGAAAAACTGAGAAATGCAGGTGAACGAACTGTAAAATCACATATTGATTTATATACAGCTTTAGGGTTCCAGGCTCGTATTGCTCTTACCATGGAAGATTGGAATACTGCTAAAGCTGCTGCTGAGGAAGTTATAAATGATGGTCCTTATAGCATTGGAGAATCTGCAGAAATTCTGAATGGCATGAATGATGTTTCTGCTAAAAATGTAATGTGGGGTGCAATTATCAGCGCAGATCAGTCTGGAGCATATGCTGGTTTCTTTACACACATGGATGCAGACCAGGATGCTTATGGTGCTAGTGCTCGCAAACAGATTAATAAGGAATTATATGCCAAAATGAAGGATGGCGATATCCGCAAGTGGAACAGTAGTACAAAGAAAGGCTGGTGGAATCCGGAAGATGTAAACAATAAACAAGGAGGATACCAACAAGAAAAATTCAAATTCAAGGATGGCTCCTTGTGGACTGGAGATTATATATGGATGCGTGTAGAGGAAATGTATTTGATTGCAGCAGAAGCTAACTGCCGTTTGGGCGGAGCCGCCAATGAAGCAACAGCACAAAGATATTTGTGTGACTTACTAAGTAAGCGTGGCTATACAACAGTAGATTTACAACAAATTGAAAATCTTCATGGATGCGAACTTACTACATCTACATCTGGAACAACAGGTTCATTATTGGAAGAAATTATCAATCAGAGAAGAATTGAACTTTGGGGCGAATATGGACGTATCTATGACATACGTCGTCTGCATCAAGGATTCAAGCGTACTGCAGCAATGGGATGGCCAAGTTCAGCTCTAAACACTGGACACACAGAAGATCCTGAATCATATGCATGGGTTTTGACAATTCCACAGTCTGAATTTGACGGAAATCCGGCATTAGATCCTGTAAAAGACCAAAACCCAATGGGAGATTATGCAGAATAATAATTTAATAGAAAGATAGACTTATGAAACTTAAAAAATATTTTTGGGGGTTATGTACAATAACCATGCTCACTTGCGTTTCATGTGATACAGATAATGAACGTGAAATCTATCAAAATACAACAGATGGTATTACGTTCCTTTCTGATGAGCAGGAAGCTTATTTTCCTGAAGGCAGTGAAGATTTATCTTTTAGCATTGATGTTGTTCGACAAAATGGTGAAGGGAAATTAACTGTAGGACTTATCAATAATAGTTTAGAAAAGAACGGTAATCAATTTACTCCAAAAGATTTACTTACAGACATCCAAATTCCAGAAAGTGTCACATTCAATGATGGAGAGAGAATGGCTTCTATACCTGTTGTCTTAGCAAAAAATATTACTCAGGGAGAAGAACTGTATGTAAGTGTTGCTTTAGATACTGACCAAGCTCCTATGGATGCACACATGCAAAAGATTGTAACAATTTATTGTGATTATACTTACACTCAGGTTGGCCAAAGGAAGTATATTTCAGAATGGCTTTCTCCTTCACATGCGACAGATACGGAAGTTATGGTAAAAGTTGAGAAAGCAGATCAGCAGAATTGGTACCGTGTACAAGATCTCTATGAAAAAGGATATTCCATAATTTTTGAGATTGCTGATGATAACAAAGTAACTGTTGAAGAAACCGCAGGTGGAAAAAATGTAACTGTATCTGGCGAAGGAACTTATGATCCGGCTCAGAATGTTATTAATGTAACATTAACTATTATTGCTGCAGATCAATCAGGTGAAAAGAAGAAATATACAGTTAATGAGAAATTATATCTAAACGAATAATAGATAGGATTTTTTATCTACATTAAATTACCCAAGATTACTTTCCATTGTAATCTTGGGTAAATTTATTTTACCCCACCCTCAAGCTATTCCTCCGTAAAACATTCTCTCTTAAAGATATTCAGTAAATAACACACAAAATTAAGAACGTTCTCATATAATTGATATATCCTTTGTTATATCCAAGCTTTTTACTATATACAAAAAAACCGGAATCACATTTCTGCAATTCCGGTCTTCCTTATAAGTATTATAATCTATTTTCTAATCAGAATAATTTAGCAGGATATTCACCAGCATCTACCAAAGCCTGAATCTTGTCAACTACACTCTGACGGTCAGCAGCGTATGTAACACCAAACCACTTAGAAGTAGTATCCAGTACTTTTACAGTAGCAGTTCCTTCATTAATCAGCTTGTTCACCATCAACGGAATGAAATATTCACATTTCAAGTTGCTGATATTTTCTTTCAGGAATTCAGCGAAATATTCTTCTGAATATTGGAAATAATCAGGAGTGAATCCCCACATATTCATTGAAACAGGAGTATTATCTTCAATACCAACCCATTCGCCATTTTCATCCTTATAAGAAACTACACCGTCTACACGCATAATTTCAGTACGTTCAACGACTGTTGTCAGATGTGCATTTTCATCAGTTGCACAAACACCACGAGCTACCGTTCCGCTTTCAGACAAAGTGTTTCCTACACGGAAACCTACCATGCTGTAGTCGTTCTTTGCACCTTCTGGCAATTCTGACAAGTATTTACCCAATACGGCAA